>Ga0315306_10001350_pt1 | contig 11707 bp, 8 predicted proteins | sample TDP1_MG_FD_203803 | JGI IMG/M metagenome (GOLD analysis project Ga0315306, IMG submission 203803) | Freshwater sediment microbial communities from Lake Towuti, South Sulawesi, Indonesia - TDP1 | ecosystem: Environmental > Aquatic > Freshwater > Lake > Sediment | place: Indonesia: South Sulawesi... | reverse complement strand
GTCTTGGGAACGAGGTACTTGGTAACCTCTCTATCGCGACCCTGATCTTGAATGCCGTCGAAGTGGATCGTGTGGCCCTCCGTCGCGAGATGACTTTCCTCGCCCTGCGCAATCGCCTGTTGGCGGATGTATTGGACGTCATCGGAGGAGTCTGTGCAGACGAAGACCGACATCGGATCACACAGCTCAATTACCTCAGCCACGAATTGGTGAAGCTTCGGATTGGCCACGGCCGCCAGCTTATCGTAGTCTTTTCCTTTCACTCTGCCGCGAAGTCTTGTCTGGATGTCCGCGTCAATTGCCATTCGCTTTTTCTCCTTATCGGAACCAACGAACCGCACGGAAACCTATTAAGTTAAGCACTTCATGCAGACTTTTCCTGGGACAACTTTCTGCGTTGTTTGTTCTCCTCTGGTGAACATTTCGTGATTAGATGTAGACTGTGGCCCACTTCTCCAAAGGATCACTTTCAGACTCAATGTCATACATATTCCGAGAGAAGAGACAAGTGGATGGGAATTTCCTAGATCGCATTGAGGAGAGACTGGCTAGTCAAGCTCAGGGTATGATTGATGTGGCTCGCCGGAAAACCGAAGCAGAGGCCCCATGCCTGTCAGTTAACACATGAAGACAAATCAGCGATGGGCTATGTCCTCCGGCACCGCCTTGGGACAAATTCTGCATAGGAATCTGCGGGTTCCCCCCTCAATCGAGCGAATCTAGACCTCACTATCGCCGTACGAGGGATTTCGTTGTTTCAAAACGTAAAAACCAATCTTGACCCGGAAGGCTCTCTCGCAATCTGCATATACTAGCAGGGTATCCGTGCCCCTTCTCTTCGGTGTTAGTCCCCTTGTATGGCGTTCCCTCTAGGTGTCGGTTCGATAGCAAGGTTTACATTTAACGAAATCCCTGCTTCGGGTATGGGAAGAAAAGCATCAGCGGTCAATAGGATTCAGGCGCTCCTAGCAAACGGCAACCCGCAGAGTTCCAGAGAGGTTGCTCAGGAGCTGGGTTGGGGGGTAGGAGCGGCGTCTCAGGCATTGAGGAGAGCTTGGGAGAGTGGCGTCGTTCTTAGAACCGCCGATCCGATCTATTCGGCGGAGAAACGACAGGGCGGCGAAGCGGATGCTGGAACGAGCCTAAGAAGCTATCATCTCTATTGTATCTCGAAAGATGAGAAAGAGGTTATCATCTCAGACCGCAGGTTCGTGAGTTTCTCGAAGAAATATCTGGATCCCCGCGGCGGGGGCGTCCGCAGCAAGGCCAGAGCTATCCGTGAGTTTCTCTCTTCCAATCGCCATAGGGCCCTCTATTCGACTGAGATAGCTCAAAGACTCAAAGACATCGGTGTGAAAGCAGGAGACGTGATGAGCTGTGTTCGTAGACTTGAGGCGCGCGGACTAGTATACGTGCGCGGACAAGAAACAAGTGGGCGACAAGTTCCTTTCAAGGATGGCTATCTAGTGACATGGCTGGACCCCAATAGGCCAAGAGATAAAGCGATTGAAGAAGCTGTTGAGAGGGCGGATGTGGCGCTGGGAGGCAAGACATTGAAGGAACAAGAGACTGAACCGCGTCGCGAAGAAGAAAGTCGCAAGAACAAGGGATCAATCGGTGGACCAAGAAATCTGGGCGACATGGCAAACCGCTTTTTCCTCTACGTTCCACCAGGGCTGAGTCGCGATGATATGTTTCCCTTTGAGCCAGGAACTCCGCTTTCACTTGAGATCAAACCGGATTGCCTAGTCATACGAGCAGATGAACGAGAGAAAACCCGCGTCCCATTTCTGCCGTCGAACTCAGCTACTTTGTGGTTCAAGGGCACCTGTCCCAGTTCAAAGAACAGGATCAAGGCCTGAACGTGCCTCGTATCAAAGGCCGTCGATGACCTCCCTGTACACATCGATATTAGCAAGGTGAATCTTGCGATGGGTCCAAGATGCGCATGTCGCAACTCGAAGCTCAATGGCAGAAGTTCGACGGTCGAACAAATCATTTCTCAGATCGGCTAGGTGAAGGGACCAACGTTGGAAGAACCACGAATCGGGGTATATGTCTGTCACTGCGGATCGAATATCGCTGCAGCTGTCGAATGCAAAGAAGTTGCAGACTTTGCCAAATCTCTACCCGGCGTAGTACTGACGAAAGATACAATGTACACCTGCTCCGACCAAACTCAGGACGAGATAAAACGAGACATCGAAGAGCAGAAGTTGAACAGGGTGGTCGTCGCCTCGTGCTCACCTCGTCTTCACTTGGACACATTCAGAAGAACATGTGAATCTGCAGGCCTGAACAAGTATCTTCTCGAAATGGCCAACATCCGAGAGCATTGCAGCTGGGTGCACCTACACGACACAAAAGGGGCAACCGAAAAGGCAAAAGACCTTGTCAAGATGGCGGTAGCCAAAGCAACGCTCCTAGAAGCACAGACTGAGCTTGAGGTGCCAGTCCTTAAGAAAGCCCTAGTTGTTGGGGGAGGCGTGGCCGGGCTGCAAGCATCACTTGACCTAGCCGACACTGGCTACCAAGTGTATCTGGTTGAGGCCAGGCCCAGCATCGGCGGGACAATGGCTCAGCTGGACAAGACGTTCCCCACGATGGATTGTTCAATATGCATACTTGCACCGAAGATGTCTGATGTCGGCAAACACCCAAGGATCAAGCTGTTTACCTGCGCAGAAGTGACGAAGGTCGAGGGTTACGTTGGAAATTTCAAGGTCACCGTTTCGAGGAAACCGCAGTACATCGACCCAAAGAAATGTAACTTATGCGATGAGTGCAGTAAGGTCTGCCCGGTGGAGGTTCCTAACGAATTCGACGCACGCCTCAGCTGGAGAAAAGCAATCTATCTCCCATTCCCACAGGCTGTGCCGCCCACCTACGCCCTTGATGAAGAAAGCTGCCTTGGATTCAGTTCTGATTCATGTGGCCAATGTAGACGTGTCTGCGACCGAGACGCGATAAACTACGATGCCATCTCCGAAACAATTGAATTCGAGGTTGGCACAATAATCGTCGCGACAGGAGCCCAACCATACGACCCCTACGCCATTCCCAACTATGGCTATCTAATGCACGCAAACGTACTGACTCCGTTGGAAGTTGAGAGGCTCGTAAACGCCGGTGGCCCGACTGGAGGTAAACTGGTTCGCCCCAGCGACAACAAGATTCCTCGAAGCATTGCATTTGTCCAATGCGTGGGATCTCGCTCCGAGAAAGATGGTCATACTTACTGCAGCAACATCTGCTGCATGAACACGCTCAAGCAGTCACTACTCATCAAGGAGCATTGGCCAGAAACTGATGTCTACGTTTTCTATATGGACATGCGAGCTGTAGGAAAAGGGTTCGAAAGCCTACTGAAACGGGCGAAAACAGAAGGAGTGAAATTCATTCGAGGCTTACCAGCAGAGATTCTCGAAAAAAACCCCAGCAGAGATCTCCGATTGGTAGGCGAAGACACCCTACTATCTGAACTCTACCAGATAGATGTTGAGCTCGTGGTTCTCCAGACGGGCATTGAGCCGAGGCGGGGGAGCGAGGCTACACAGCGCCTATTTAACCTATCAAAGTCTCACGATGGGTTCTTCCTGGAAGCCCATCCCAAATTCAAGCCCGTGGACACACCGACAGCGGGAGTCTTTCTCGCTGGCTCTGCCGAATCACCGAAAGACATCAGGGACTGTGTGACACAAGCAAGTGCTGCGGCTGCTCGCGCAGGCATTCTCATGGCAAAGGGAAGCCTGACGGTAGAGGCGATCACACCCAAGACTATTTCCGAGAAGTGCACGGGGTGCGGCTTATGTGCTAAGGTATGTCCATTTGGCGCCGCATCGGTGAATGAGAAAACAAAGAAGGCTCAAGTGGTTGAAGCTGCCTGCCAAGGATGCGGAACATGCGGCGCAGAATGCTTCCAAGGCGCGCTCGAGATGCGCTATTTCACAGATGAACAGATCTTTGCACAGATCGACGCTGCAACCGAACTGGAGCCTGAAAGAAAGATTGTCGCCTTCTGCTGTAACTGGTGCAGCTATGCCGGAGCAGATATGGCTGGGACTAGCAGAATGCAATACCCTCCAAGCGTGAGGATCATCAGAACAATGTGCTCAGGGCGTGTCTCGTGGAGGCATATCGATCGAGCCTTCGCTAGGCGCGCTGTTGCGGTCTTGGTTTCAGGTTGCCATCCAGGTGACTGTCACTACATGAACGCCAACTACGAAACGAAAAGAAGAGTCGATAAGTACTGGGAGAAGATGGAGCGACTGGGGCTCGATAAGAACCGGTTACAACTTGCGTGGATCAGTGCAGCTGAAGGAGAGAGATTTGCATCCAAAATCAAGGAGATGCATCAATACATAGGCAAAGTGAACAAAGAGGAGATCGAGAAAGCAGCCTCTGTTCTATCACCTGATCAGAAGGTCAAGGGCAAATAGCTGATTCGGTAGGGAGAGGATTCGCAGAAATGAACTCAGAGCCACTCCATGACCTCAAGCTGAAGCTAGCAGAAGCCTCGAAAATAGGCGAATGCTATGAATGTGGAGTCTGCACAGCTAACTGTCCACTGGCCCATATGATTCCAAGTTACTACAACCCCAGAACCACACTGCTAAGGTTGTTCCTTGATCCCGAAAGAAGCGTTAAGCAGATAGGACCTTGGCTATGCATGCGATGCCGCAGATGCTCCAAGAGATGTCGGCAGAAACTAAGCCCACATCACCTGTTCTTCCGCACAAGAACGGCGGCGTTGGAGAGCGGTCTGATCGCTGACCCTGCCCAGATCATGAGTGAGGTTCTGAGGTTACTCAAAGAAGAGTTGCCTCTTCCCTTGGTGTCGGGATGGTTATGTCTGAGGCCAGACGAGACTGACGGAGCTTACAGCAAAGCGAGCAAACTGGCCAAGGAGGCGCTGGAAGAGTCTCTGAAAGAACATAGTGGTTCATGCGAGAAGGTGAACGAGACTCGCTCGGAAGTGGCCATAGTTGGATCAGGGCCCGCGGGGCTCGCAGCTGCTTCTGAGTTAGTGAAGAGAGGGCATTCAGTTCACATCCTCGAGAAGTCATCAACGCTAGGTGGTATGCTAAGAAGTGGCATTCCATACTTTCGGCTGTCAAGGAATCTGGTGGACGCTGAGATTGACCGGCTAAGGAGTCTAGGAGTAGACATCAGAACTAACACATGCGTGGGGAAAGACACGACCATTCCGAAGCTCTTTGAAGAGGGTAACCGAGCTGTTTTCATAGCGTCCGGGTGTGGCATCCCATCGAAACTCCGGGTTGACGGAGAGAGACTCGAAGGTGTAATCTACGCTGTGGAGTTCTTGGAACATCTAAACGCCGGCGTTGACGTCAAACTGGGCGACTCGGTTGTGGTGATAGGTGGTGGAAACGTAGGAATCGATGCTGCAAGGGCAGCGATCAGGTTCAAATCTCGAACGGTTCGGCTCCTGTGCCCCGAGTCGAGAGAAGAGATGCCATCTGATCTTACAGATATCGCGATAGCAGAGGAGGAAGGAGTTCAGATTCAGTCTTCATGTATGCCCAAGAAAATCTCCGGCAAGGACGGAAGGGTGTCTACCATTGAATTCGTCAAAACAAAACCGAACCAATACGACCGAAATGGAAGATTTCTGTTAGTACCAATTGAGGAGTCGGAATTCATTGTAGAAGCAGACACGGTGATCGTGGCAATAGGTCAACAAGCCGATCTCAGCTTCTTACCGACAGAGATTCAAGGCAGCGGACGGAACATTGTGGAAGCTGATCCATTCAACCTAGAGACATCAATGAAAGGCGTGTTCGCTGGCGGAGATGCAGTTCTAGGCCCGGCGAGCGTTTTCGAGGCGATTCATGCTGGGTGGAAAGCTGCAATCTCCATAGACCAATACCTGAGACAAATGGGCATACGCTAGGACTGACTAGGCCGAGGAACAACACGCGGCCATCAGAAAGACGAAACAGGCTGTTTCGTTGGTTCAAAACGTGAATTCCCACAGAATCTCACATCTGAAGCCTTGGCTTGAAGAACCATGTTTTCCTGGGCGAGCAACATTCTTACATACGGGGCCCAACACAGCTAGGTGCAGACTCAGGAAGGTATCGACGTTGTCATATCACTGGGTTCCCCGGGCACCGATGAGAGTCAAATGCCTTCCACCAAGGCAAGAGTTCTTCTATCAGCCTCCAATGCAGCGATACATCTACCAGCCACCCGAAGAAGAGGTTCTCGTCGAACAGCCCCCTGAACTCTACTACTTGCCTCCACCCCAAGCGTACTATTACCAGCCTCCTCCACGGCGTGTCACTTTTCCGTGGTCATGGCCTCCTGACATTGATATGACCTACTGCGACACCTGTCAGTTCACTACTGATGAGTATCAGTCTGGCTTAGCACAGTCTATCTTCTGGACTGATTCCCGAGTGCCACCTTTCTTCTATGGAGTACGATCGGTCTCCTCACCCATCAGGGTCTACGATCCTCGAGAGCTACCGCTCAAGAGATAGTCCACTGCGCCAACGCAGATCTGCTGAGAATAAGCGGCCTTACAAAGTCTTTTCCGCATTTAGGTGTCTCCGTTCAGGCCTATTGGTAACGCCCAAGGACCAGAGAAGCTACTCGCGTAAATGGAGGTGTCACAAAGACGGAGAAGCCATTCTGGATGATTTGCATAACCCACATGCTGCTTGAGGTCTATTTGCTCATACAAGTCGCACTCATCCCTGTCTACATACAGGAGTTTCAGCTAAGCATTCTCGAGGCTTCCCTCGTAGCCACGATCCCAAGTCTAGTTCAGCTCATAATGAACGTTCCATTCGGCTTCTTGGTGGATCGTTTTCAAGTGAAGCACTTACTATTTGCTAGTATGGCAATAGAAGGAGTCGCAGCGCTCCTGCTCAGCCAAACGAACAGCTTCTCAATGCTCGTGTTCGGGGCCTCACTGATGAAACTATCATCTCCTCTGTATCACATCTCAGGGCTAAGCCAGATCACCAGGCTTGTCACCCAAGAGAAGACAAGTCGGTCAATAGGCATTCATAACGCGCTTGGAAGCTTGGGCGTCGCCATAGGCACGGTAAGTCTCACCTTTTTCCTGATCGGCCTGGGATGGCGATGGGCCTACCTGTTCTGGGCTATTCCAGTTCTCGTATGGGGATTCATCATACTACAGTCCTCGCAACTTGAGACCAGAGCGCTCGAAAAGAAGCAGACCGAGAGGCCAAAGGTATCAGGAAGATTATCGCTTGTGTTACAATTCAACTTCCTAGTTTTTCTGACAGCGATAGGATTGAGAGAGGTTGGAGTCACTGGAATTTCAACCTTCATGACGACCTACCTTGTGAAGGCAAGGAATTTCTCCGAAGCCACTTCCAGCTTGGTCTTTGGGTTAGGGCCTTTCATGGGAATAGTCGGTGCCCTCAGCGGCGGCTACTTAGGGGAGAAGATCGGCGCAAAAAAGACGCTGAGCCTAGCGATCATTGGCTGCGCAGTTCCACTGTACTTGCTCTCACTGACCTCTCAACTTTACCTAATCACACTCATTTACCTCTCATACGCATTCTTCAGCCATAGTGTCTGGACGCCCATGAATACGATAGTATCAGACATAACTCCTCGAACAGAAAGGGGACTGGGCTTCAGCGTTTACTTTTTCAGCGAAGGCCTAGTCGCTTCTATCGCTCCATCAGCCGCGGCCGCTGTCATAGAGCTCTCCAACATATCCTACATTCTTCCATTCAGCATAGCGTTCATACTTGCTGGCCTAATCATTCTTCAATTGTTCCGTTACCCTAGAAACTCCTTCTCGCAGGCGAAAACCTGAAAAGATCGCATTAGTGTGCAGACCATTGGATGTGTCTAGAAACTTTGGTAGAATCCGCCTTACAGAACGAACCGATGGCTTACACAGTCCCATGTCTTCCCAACCCGAGGGTTACTGGTTGTGTTGTGGGTTACTCGTCACAAACCTCACGTTGACAGGTGCGCTTCAGCATGGTTAATTAAGCGCTTCATAGACAAGGACGCAGTCTTCGAATTCATATCGAAAGAATCTCCTATTCCACGGGGAGCCATTGCATTCACACTTCCAAAGGCAGAAATTAACCCAGTTGAAGGTGTAAAAACAACCTTCGATGCGTTGGCGGAGAAATATCGGGTTAAAGATCCGATTGTGACGAAAATCAGAGATATAGTGCGCGACTACGAATTCAACGAAGAGAACCCTGATAGGATCAGCCTAAGAGAGACACTCGGCATATGCCATATTCTGAAGGGTCTCGAGAAGACATCACAGACAGATGCAGAAACCATATCGAAAGCACTCATAGTAATGGATGCGCTGTACGCGACTCTTAGAGAGCGCGCCAATAATGAACCCCGCGCCAAGCGTACTGAAGATCCGTGACAGGCTTCATGCGGACTTCCTTAGCAGAAAAAGACGCTTCGCTGAACCGCACATTGTTGTTGACATTTCATATCAAATGCTGCATTACATGACCATCTGCCCAGCTCGTCTACGGGTTGATCGGTAAACCTTGTTTACAGAAGGTCTAAATCTTCGATTCAGGGCATCTCTCCGCTCCAACGGAGGTCCGAGGTGTGAAGTGGGTGACCCGTGAAAATGTTCACGTGGACAGGGTTGCCTGTCCATGGCTGATTAAGAGGTTTGTTGATCCGAAAGCGGAGTTTCTCTTTGTGCCTGTGGATAAAGTGCAGGAAACTGCAGATAAGGAGAAGGCTATCCCTTTTGACGCACAGGGTGTTGAACTTGGTCACAGAGGAGACAGATGTAGTTTTGACGCGATAATTGAGAAATATCGACTTACGGATCCCGCCCTTCTAGACCTCGCCAAGATTGTGAGGGCTGCAGACACTAATAGGATGGATCTGGCACCTGAAAGTGTCGGGCTAGAGGCCATTGCGGCAGGCTCGATGATGATAGCGAAGGACGATCATGAAGCAATAGAAAAGCAGGCATATCTTTACAACGCGCTTTACGCTTACTGCAAACTTCGTCTGATTAAAGAAAGGTATGCCAGTGAGATTGAGAAACTGGACCGAAAGCAGAGGTCGGAGTTCCTCAAGAAAAAGGTGAAAGAGACAGATCTATGACCTCACCTGGGCGCCCCATAAGCTACTCGTTCTGGGCGCTTTGCGTAGTCGGCTTTCTTGCGATACTCAGCTCAACAATGTCAAAGAACCCAGTACTGAACCCGTTTGCACACAATTTGGGTACACCTGATTCCTTGATGGGATTTGTCGCCGCAGCATCCACTGTCCCAGGGATATTGGTTAGCCTGCCCGCAGGCTCTTTGTCTGACATCTTTGGCAGAAGAAAGATTCTGTTCATTTCTGGCGCAGTATTCGCCTCAGCCCCTTTCTTCTATTTGCTCGTGTCTTCTTGGTGGCAGCTGGTTCTGGTCAGGTTTTACCACGGCTTCGCTACAGCCATGTTTGTTCCTGTCGCGAACGCCTTCGTCGCAGAACTATTTCCAACTAAAAGAGCGGAACGCATCTCGCTCTTCTCATCTGCGACGACTGGCGGAAGGATCTTGGCCCCTTTCCTAGGCGGCTACATTCTGTTTACAACAAGCTACGCCTTTCATCAACTCTACTTGGCAGTCGGGGTTGCTGGCGTCACGGCCTTTGTCACTGCGCTGGCACTCCTCAAGGAGAAGCCTCGACTCGCAGGAAAGGAACCCAGACGCCTCACCGAGCCCAGTTCAGGACTTCTCCAGAGATCGATCGCTGTTGCAGGAACCCGTGGCATACTAGCAGTGGGTCTGATCGAAGCCTCTCAGTACTACGCGTACGGCGCTGCAGAATTCTTTCTTGTAGGATACCTCAAGGACATTGCTCAATTCGACTCGTTCTCCATCGGCGTAATAATGGGATCTCAACTTGCAGTAATCCCCATATTCAAACCGCTCATGGGAAAAATCTCTGACAAGACGGGGAGAAAAATCCCTATAGTTCTCGGCTCGCTGATAAGCGCATTCGCTCTTGCCATGGCGCCCTTTACGACGCAGTTCCTACTCCTTCTGCTTGTCTCAATACTCTATGGCCTTGGCTTCTCATTGGTAACCTCCTCAACCCCCGCACTCGTCAGTGAGCTTACTGAGAATGGTCTTGTGGGCACAGGCATGGGTTTCTTGGGCACAATAATGGATGTAGGGCAGACATTGGGTCCGATCATAACAGGGTTCATACTTGCGACAAGCCTCGGCTATTCGGGCTCGTTTTTGGCGTTAACAGCAATCCTTCTGATGTCGTGTGCGGTCTTTGTCGTAGCCAGAGTGAGAAGAGGTTGATAGTTTCAGCACAAATGGCCAGCCGAGATTACACGCACACCTCTCTACTGGGTAGCAGGAGCTTCTCAACCTCTGAACGCTAATCGGTTAGGGGAATCCTTAGTAGGAGTTATATGTGTCTGACTAGCTTCATATCTTCGGGTGAGCGGTTTTGCCTAGCGCGAAACTTCTGGAAATGTTGAACCAGGCGATTGCTAGAGAGCTTCAGGTTTCAATCCAATACATGTGGCAACATGTTCAGTGGAAAGGTGTAGAAGGTTATGCAGTGAGCGATGGATTCAAGAATACTGCCATTACAGAAATGAAACATGCAGAGAAGATCGCTGAGCGTCTTTGGTACTTGGGGGGAAAGCCCACAACCAAGCCGAACCCAATCAATATTGGCGACGAATTGAAGCAAATGATCAGCTTTGACATCAAGGCTGAAGAAGAAGCAATCGCCATGTACAAAGAGATCATGGATATCGCACAGAAGGAAGGCGATGTAGCTACACGAGAGATCTTCGAAGAGATAGAAGAGGAAGAAGAAGAACACCACGACTTCTTCACAAGCCTACTTGAGAAGTAGGTCAGGTCCCTCCCCTCTCTTTTTGGTTCTCTCTTCTGTGAACCGGATCGAAATTCTCCTTGTGTCGTATGCATGATTGTCCAAACATTCATACAGGTGGAAAGTCGACCTTCTTGAGGACTGTCGCGGGCGCGAAACCAGATTAGTATTGGACTCGGGTCCGGTAAAGGATCCCTCGGACATAGTCAAAATGACGGAAAGTTGAACTATCGTAATATCTCGGTGCCTGCTCTTCGTTCAAGCGCCTCGATTATCTTATCTGTTGAGGTTATGATAACCTTCTCTCCTCCGCTTTCCAAGAATTGTACAGCAGCCTCAATCTTGGGCTTCATGCTTCCCTCCTCAAACTGGCCCTCATTGAGGTATCGTTTGGCATTCTCAACGGTCAAGCGATCTAGTTCCAGCTGACTGGGAGTTCTGTAGTTCAGAGCGACTTTCTCGATGTCAGTTGCGATCAGCATGATGTCAACACGGATCTCTTCGGCAAGCTTGGCGCTGGCTAGATCTTTGTCTATCACAGCCTCGATGCCCTCGAATCGTCTCCCCTTTTTTGTTACCGGTATGCCTCCTCCGCCGCAGGCGATGACAATGAATCCGTTGTCCAATAGCTTCGCTATCTCTCGTTTCTCAACTATCGTTGTAGGGTGAGGAGAAGCCACCACGCGCCTATAGCCTTCCTTAGTCTTGATGAACTTGTATGGCCTGTTCCTGGCCTGTTCCTCCGTGTAGTAAGGGCCGATCGGCTTTGTTGGGTTCTTGAAGGCATCGTCGTCAGGGTTCACCATGACGTAGGTTATGACAGTAACGAACATGTGTCGCATGTCCTCAT
>Ga0315306_10001349_pt1 | contig 11712 bp, 11 predicted proteins | sample TDP1_MG_FD_203803 | JGI IMG/M metagenome (GOLD analysis project Ga0315306, IMG submission 203803) | Freshwater sediment microbial communities from Lake Towuti, South Sulawesi, Indonesia - TDP1 | ecosystem: Environmental > Aquatic > Freshwater > Lake > Sediment | place: Indonesia: South Sulawesi... | reverse complement strand
TATGCTCACGAGCTATGAAGGATGGTTCATAGTTGTTTTCCTACTGCTCGTAGGCTGGAGATACAAGAAATGGTCACGAACGAAGATCATGCTACCTGCCGCTATGATGTTAGCTATCTTCCTACTCTGGTGTTCTTGGAGTTTCACAAATACTGGACAACCCCTCGCTTGGTTCGAAACATACCTCTCCTCAATCGGCTGGTCCCCGCAAATCAAAGATCCCTCAGAACGACTGATATTCTACACGAATGAAACCCTAAAAATGAGCTTCTTTCTCCTCGCGTTGGGACTCTTCTTCGGAACGATGCGTGGAAAAGAAACTCGAGCATTCAGCGCCCTGATCGTCTCGTATATAGCCTTCTACAGTCTCGCTACTCTATTTTCACTGGACCCTGGGTATGAAGGCAGATTGATCCCGCTTATGCCAATACTAGCTCTTATCGTTCCGTCAGCCTTCCCAAAGTATTCTGGGAGGCTTAGAAGACGCTTGTTGATCTGCCTCTACCTGTTGTTGATTATACTCGTCCCGTATGTCTCTTTGAGCTGGATCTTCCCTCAGAAAGTATACGTCATCTCACCTGAATACAGAACTGGGATATGGATTCGCGATAACGCCGGCTCAGGAGTGATTCTGAGCGATTTTCCATCGATCATATATCACTCTAGACTTGAGCCGAGCAGATTCCTAAGCTACGACTACCTTGCTTGGTATCTGGAAGACCCTGAACCAGCGAAGCTCGAATCTTGGCTTAGAGAACATAACGTACGGTACATAATATGGCAAGAGGTCCCCTACTCCATCGGATGGAAGATCTTCCCCCAGCTAGCTAGGGAGGAATATGTCAATAAATTCGTGATTCTCAAGCCCGCAGAATCATTCGTGTTAGGGCATATCAAACTAACATTGGTCTACGAAGATTCCTTGCGCTTACACTTGGCAGGACCAGGCTTCTGGGAGCACGACCCTGCGTTCGGAGAACCTAGAGTTCCAGACATATTCCTCTACGAAGTTGACTACGCGTCCGCCTGAATTGGGTAGACCCATAATAGAGCGATCTGAAACATCGACCTCTGCTTCGACAAAGGAAGAGAGCAGTTTGTCGCCCATCGAAACCCTAAGGAAGAAGATCTCGGAAGAGTTCTTGCTCGTCGCTATCGCTTCAGTGGCCGCTATAATACGTTTCTGGCGCACCTTCACGAGGATAGACTACTATGGCGACAGCTACCATCATTGGCTCATCAGCTATCTGACCGCTACAAATAGCTACATCTACACTGACTTCAAGCCGAAAACGATGAATCTAGTCTGGCTTCCGCTCTACCACTACATCAACGCATTCTTGATGAACACCTCCGGAATCTATGATCTAACAGTCCCTCACACAGTCAATATTGTCGCCGGCTCACTCACATGCATCCTAGTGTACAAGACAGCTCGTCTAAGTCTCAACAGAACTCTCGCAACCGCAGCAGGTCTGTCGCTGGCGGTTCAGCCGTGGTTCATAGAGATAAACAGCTGGGGCATCACTGAAACACTGGCCACACTATTCATCGTCTCGGCAATATACTTGTACTTTAACGGGAGTCCTACCTATACAACCGCTTCGATTGTGCTTTCAATGTTGACTCGATACGAAGGTTGGGTATTCGCTTCAATGCTTCTGCTTGCAGCCATAATTGAAAGAAGATGGAACAAGAAGGAACACGTGCTCTACCTAGTTTCATGCTTGAGCATTGTGCTTGGATGGTCCCTTTGGAGCTACGTGAACACGTTAGACTTCATGGCATGGTACAGGCTGCAAAGCACAATGTTGAGATGGGACGCACTATTCCTTGGGGCGCAGCAGAGGTTAGACCTTCATGCCTTGACTCTTTATCCGAGATTGGCTTTGGATATGACTTCCTATGTCATCTTAATCGGGTTGGCGGCGTGCGTAGTTAAGAAGTCTCCGCGCCGTAACGCGATCGTCTTGGCACTATTCGAGTTAGCTTATGTCCTTTTGATAAGCGTTCAGCTTTCGTTCGGATTTGCTCTACTCCATCCTAGATTTCTTGTATACATATTTCCGATCACTGCCATACTTTCCTTCCTGATTCTAGAGAGAATCGACATCAGGAAAGCTCCACACATCTTGCCCAAGAAGATTGCTCTGTCAATTCTAATGGTAATCCTGATAGCTATGCCAACCGTCATACAGATCGACCTGTTCAAGCCGACATCGTATTTGATAGGATATGAGATGGATACAGGTCTAGAGTTGAGACGAATTTATCGCGGAGGAAATGTGATCTGCGATAGCCCTGCTGTAATATACTACACTCAACTAGACCCGAGAAGCTTCTACTCAAGCAATTACCTCTTCTGGTACGGTGAGACATGGAACAAAGTTGAACTGCAGGAGTGGCTTAACGAACACCATATAGTCTACTTGGTTTGGCAAAACGTCTCATACTCAGCTACGTGGTGGCTCTTCCCAGAGCTCGCTCAAGGAAAGAGCTTAAGGATCGACCGAATAGAATTCAAATTGATGTACGCATCATCAACTGAACTGGCACCGATATACGTATATCAGATCATCTTACCCAAGTAGAACCCGAGAACGGGATCGTACGGCCAACGACGATCGTTGGTGGGCTGTATTTTTCAACCGTAGCCTAATAGATATTAAGAGGAGCTATCACAAATTTGACGGGGCAGGGACTTGTGATCTCAAATGAAATCAATGAGAAATTGCGGTCTGTCGCCGATGAGATCGCCCAATCATGCACTATCACTGCTACGTGCTTGTACGGCTCACGTATTGGCGGGTATGCAAGAGAAGACAGCGATTACGACTGCCTCTTAATACTTGAGAGCTATAGAGATGCGGTTCGGTACCATTACAGAAAACTCGATTCTATCAACGTAGCTTTGCTAGCGGTTGACAGAGAGCTCTTCGAACTTGATGTTGAGAAAGGCGGTTTAGGAGACTTCGTAGCGGGGCGGTTGATGTCGCCATATCTTACCGTGGAGAATCCTCAATATTTTGAAGCAGCTGAACTTAGAGTAAAGAGACGTGTGGTAGAGGAAGAAATAGAGGATCTAGTCTTAGAGTACGGCGAACTGGCGCGAGGTTTAGAAATTAGACTCGAATACTTTCCGCTCTCCAGAATGAAGAAGAGAGCGAAGGTGTATCCCCCGATTAGGTATAGCTATTTGAACCTCTTACGCGGTGACCTTAGAGAAAAGAATATGCGAAAAATTCTTGAAGGATACGATAAGGCGATCGACGTACTGACAAAATCGAGGATGGTCAGGCGTAAGAACGGCTTCGTGGTTATTGAAAATGAATACATCGACAGAATTCTCTCAATGAAGACTATGGAAAGAGTCGTAAACGTGGTAGACCAGAGTCGGAGGGCGCTTTATTCATATATTACGCACGGTACGGCAGGGATAGTAAGCATAGATATCGTGGCGAAAGAACTGGCTTCGAAAATTAGAAGAGACCTGCTGTATGCTCCTTCTAGCCATGAATTGGAAGACCCAAAGAACTATCTCTTTCTAAGAACATCCATAGGACCTGTAAACCTTAACGAGAGAACGTCGATCTACGATGTAGCGAGAAAGTTCATGCCTGATGCAAGAGTCGCTGTAACCCCTCTCGCAAGCGTGTTGAATGAAGTATACCTCGTGAGTGCGGGTGAAGAGAAGCTCGTTGCTAAAAAGTTTACAGACTGGCATGGGTTTAAATGGTTCACTCTGAATCTCGTTGCGCTAGGAACAAAGATCTTCTCTCTTGCCGGGAAGACACGGCTAGCAAATGAGTATGGAATGAACCGCTTCTTGTCGGAGAACAAGATCCCGGTGCCGAACATAATTTATGTTAGCATTCCTGACAGGATGCTTTTCGAACAGTACGTTGAAGGAAGGCAGATTGTTGAGATAGTCAAAGAGGGCGTTATGTCCAGTAAACTATCTTCACAACAAAAGAGGGTAATACGCGATGTTGGAGCCTCTATGGCAAGGGTACATTCGCTTGGAGTCGGTATTGGAGATACGAAACCGGAGAACTTCATCCTAGGCGTAGACCAGAGAGTGTATGCTTTAGATCTTGAGCAAGCAAAGAAATCTGGAGATGGTGTCTGGGACATTGCCGAGTTCTTGTACTACTCAGGCCATTACGGAGTTGGCGCATCAGGAGGGCTTCATGAATTTGTGAGAAGTTATATTGAGGGCTACAGCCAGATCGGAGGCGTTAACTCGCTCAGGAAAGCAGCCGGACTCAACTATCTAAAAGTCTTCTCCTTCTGGACACCGCCGCCGATTATCCGAGAGATTTCCCGGACGCTAAGCAGAGCCTAGACGCAGAGAAAGGGCATCGTCGAAAACAGCTCAAAGCGGAAGTAGCAGCTACGCAAGGCTAAATATCTGGATGCAAAAACATTTGTCTATGAGCCGAAGGCAAATCCAACTCGTGGTCTTCGATCTGGATGGGACTTTAACCAAGATCGAGAGCATATGGCAGTACCTGCACATCAAGCTTGGAACTTGGGAGACAGGAAGGATTTCTGCTGAGAAATACTGGAGAGGCGAAATAACCTACCAGGAGTGGGCTGAGAAGGATTCCATTCTATGGAAAGACGTGTCGGTTGAGAAGGTTATTTCAATACTTCGCGAGATCCCCTACGTTGATGGCGCTGTCGAGACATTCGAGGAATTGAAGAGGCGGGGGATCTGGACTGGGATAGTGAGCGCCGGGATTTCTCTTCTTGCAGATAGAGCGAAGAAGGAACTGGGCGCGGATTTCGCTGTCGCAAACAAGCTTTTGCATGAGGAAGGAAAACTCACTGGGAAAAGTAGAGTGAAGGTTTCATTGAAGAACAAGGACGAGACAATCAAAGAGATGGCATGGATGTTCGGCGTTGACTTGGAGAACTGTGCAGTCGTTGGAGATAACGTATTCGATTTGCCTAATTTCGTTGGATTGAAGATTGCTTTCAATCCTAGGAGCGCGGATGTTAGAGAGATCGCTGACATTATTATAGAGAGCGGCGACTTAACAGATGTCCTAGAGTATCTCATCGGATGACTTTCTGCGAAATGATTTTGAGAATTATCTCATTCTAAAATAGTGGAGGCAGCTTCTTCACATATTTGCCGGTCATAGAGATGCTGGCTCGACACTTCGGGCATTCGTTCATAGCTGTGAGATTGTAACGAACTACGGTGTAGCCCAGTCTTTTGATGAGCGGTTCACTACACTTCGGGCAGTAGGTGTTCTCGTATCTATGGCCGTGAACATTTCCAATGTAAGGGTACAGAACGCCCGCCCGTTTCGCCATCTCATAGGCTCTCTCTAGCGTCTCGACCTTTGTAGGAGGGTTTCGAAACTGGTAAGCCGGGTAATATCTCGTAAAATGTAGAGGCGTTTCAGCACCTACCTCCTCGAGATGTCTGTTTATGACCGATTCTAGGCATGAATCGCTGTCATTAACCCCTGTGACAACTAGATTCACTATTTCAACGTGGATACCCATCCTCTTGGCGTCTCTAGCATTTCTCCACACGAAATCGACGTTAGCGCCTCCACAATACTTCTTGTATGTCTCAGAGTCGCCTTTGATGTCGATCTTCAAGCCTGTCATTCCCGATTCCTTCAGCATCTTCAGAGCCTCAGTAGTCATATACCCGTTCGATACATAGCAGCAATATAGTCCTCGGCGGCTTCCCTCACTGAAGGATGATAGGGAGCTCTCGAAGAATAATGTGGGCTCTTGAAAGCTTACGCAGAGGCCTTCATCCCCTTCTCGAACCGCGATCGCCGCTAACTCCTCAGGCGAGAGGTATTTCGCTTTAGTGGGGTTAGGTTCGACTCTGGAAAGATCGTGGTTCTGGCACCAGGGGCAATTGAAATTGCAAGACCAAGTTGAGTAAGTTAATGCCGTTGATCCCGGCCAGTAGTGAAAGAACGGTTTGATCTCTATAGGCCTACTTTGAAGTAAGCTTACATCTCCAAAGACGGTCGTGTACAATTTGCCTTGAATGTTAGTTCTTGTCCGGCAGAAGCCTTTCTGACCGGGAGCTATGGAGCATCTTCGCTCACAGAGTTCGCATCTAACCTTTAAGTCAGCCTCTTTTTCGTAGAGTAGCGCTTCTCGAACCGTAGAGTACTTGAGGAGGTCTTCCATACTCAATCAACAGGTGCGCAAAGTTTTCAGAGTATTCTCTCTCTTCTCGCTTTAAGTATGAAGATATAAGACAAATATCTTACTGCCATGCTATCAATCAGTGTTGAATGGACGAGTGAGCGGTTTTGAATCGCCGAGCATCATTCGAAAGTGGTAGGCTGAGATTTAGAACAGAGCTCCCGGGATTGAATTATATCGTCCTTGCAACGGACACGGGCCTAATCCTAGTCAGAAGATGGCCGCTTGGAAAGCAGATGATCGAGATCTCTAGTGAGAACATCCGATTACTGGAAATCCTAAGCAGCAGCATTATGCCGCCGCTTGTCATCTTCGTGCTCTTGATCGCGGCTACCATAGGGATCTGGGGGCTGGTAGGTTTCTGGTCGTTTCCGCCAAGAATTCCTGAACCTTACTCGATTGTCGCAGAAAGCACGATCGGCCTAGCAGGGCTATGCGTCATAGTCATTATTTGGAGAGTTCTGTTCGCTACAATGAGAATAGTTCCGATAACCGATAGGAAAGAGACAACTGTAAACTTTGTCTGGAAGAAGAAGGCTGAAGCCCTAGCGAGATACTTCATTTAATATTTGAATATATCAAGGGGCTACTTGGATGAGGGGATCAGACACTGAGACTGTGAATGAGAACGACTATGTTCTTCTGTATTTCGATGAGAGGAGGAAGTGGCTGACTAAGGCTCTCAAAGGAAGAGAATTTCATACCCATAAAGGGATCGTGAAACTCGACGCCTTGATCGGCAAATCTTACGGAGACAAGGTCGTGAGTAGTCTAAACTTCGGTTTCTGGATCTTGAAGCCGACAACCTACGACTATATAATGCGGGTTGAGAGGCCTACTCAAATAATGTACCCTAAAGATATTGGGATAATCCTTCTGAAACTCGGAATCTGCTCTGGGAAGATTGTAATAGAAGCGGGAACTGGAAGTGCAGCCATGACAATCGCGATCGCGACAGCCGTCAAACCTGAAGGACATTTGTACACCTATGAGGTTAGACCCGAGTTCGCAGAGATCGCTGAGAGAAACCTGAGACGAGCTGGTGTCATCGATTATGTGACGATCAGAAACTTGGATGCTTCGGCAGGGTTTCAGGAAAAAAATGTTGACGCTGTAACCATCGATATAGGAGAGCCTTGGAAAGTCCTCAGCCATGCTTACGACTGTTTGAAGGGTGGCTGTCCATTGGCGTCCTTCAGTCCAACAGTGAACCAAGTTGAGAGAACTGTCACAGCTTTAAAACAAATCGGGTTCATCGATGTAGATACAATTGAATGCCTAGTTAGAGCCATGCGTGTGGAAGAAGGCAAAACTCGCCCTGCAACAACTATGATCAGTCACACTGGATACGTGACTTTCGGAAGGAAGATCCTCCGCTGATGATTCGGCCATACGAGGCGGATAACGCATCTAAAAGACTATTGCACAGCTTCACTGGTGAATCCTCATAGAGAAGTAGAATAGTGTTGTCTAGTCCTAATACCGGACGTAACGTTTTTGGTCAGCTGAGACCATATGTTATCAAGAAATCTCTAATCTTGTCTGCGGCCATTCCATCTCTCTTAGCCAGTACTATTCCTCTAATGTCCTGCGTTTGATACAGCTTCAAATTCAAATACGCCAAAAGCGTCCCTACATGAAACGGATAACCCGTAAAGACTGAGAGGTTCCTAGAAGCCTGGTACCGTTTCATAACAATTTCTACTGGAAATAGGCTTCCCACGCTTTTGACCGTCTCGGCAGCTTTCTGCAGTGCCTCGCTATAGAAGCCTGAGGAAAGTATTCTTAATGCATCGCCTGCCGTTGGCGCATTCATCGCCTGTTCAAACTCTGAAGCAAACCTGTACCTTATCCGCAGGATGAACCTCTCAAGGTGAGAGATAGGAATCTTTGCTTCTTTTCCTCTAATCAACATATCCAGATTCGCTGAATCTATCTCGATACCCAGAATATTCTCGACAGGCGCTTTATCCGATTGCGGCAATTGTTGCGTCAAATTCCAGATACTCGTGTAATAATACTTGTCAATAGATGCCTCAAGCGGCACGGTCGAGCCCAGTTTCTTGCATTCTGGAAGTGAGTCAAGAACTAGTTTTCTCACTTTTCTATCCTTAATGTCTTCCGCAATCATCCCGAGATCTTTCATCTTGAGTAGTTCTAAACACCGGTCGTAGGTGTATTCTCCCATTGGCGTTATAAGATCCTTGGCTTGCTCAGCGGGTACAGCTTCCATCACGCATTTAAGAATAATCTTCAGGCAATTCAATTCATGCTTCCTATGCATTAGCGTCAGTGCATTTCTTGCAGTTGCTGACGCAGTCGCTCTAATTACTCTCGCGTAGTCGTCATAATAGCTCTCTTGAATCGCATCTTCGAACTGCTTTATGTCGAAAGGTTTACCGATGAACTTGGATACGTACGGGGCATAAGAAGTGTCTGAGAGAACCCTAATGGCGTCTACTTCATCCTTGGACTTCAGAATCATATCAAGATTGCTGGTGGTAAGGAGCTTTGATTTAAGCGCTCTGACAAATGAAACTGCGAATGCAAAAGAATCTGCTCTACCTGGCAAACTTCAACTCATCCTGAGATCGCTACATCCTGATTATGATTTTCCAGACTATTGCGGCTCCCACCGCGAAACCTCCGAACGCACCCAAGAGCGCGAGTAATGCGTCAAATGGCTTACCCAACCCCTTTCCGAATGCATAGCCGTAGTACATCGAGATCACCGTGAGGATCGGAACTATCAATCCAACCGCTAGGGCGAAAAGGATCTTCTTTCGAGCAACCTCGACGGCCTTTTTGTCAGTCCCCATTCGCTCCGCCTCACGGTTGTTCATCAAAACTCATAAGGCTACGAGATAAATAATTTGCCCAGAGGAATAGCGTTTGGCAACTCGAGGCGAACTTGGACGAGCATTTTGGTACATGGCGATTACAACGACAGTGCCGATAATGGCCTTCTTGGGGTATGTTCTGGGGAAAGAATACGGTAAAGAGATGATCGGCGCTTTAATCGGAACGCTCCTCGGAACATTTCTTGTTTGGTTTGACATACTTAGAGCTGAGAAGTTGATACTGAAGAAGAAGACTAAAAGGTAGGTTTCACAAACGCGCGGAATGGACGTTCTCACTTATCCTTACGCGATCGCTCGCGCCCGAGCGATCATAGGGAATCTACTCAAAATCGAGGATTACCATGCTCTCATAGGATGCTCTGAACCTGTACATGTAATCGACGTGCTGACTCAAACCGGCTACAGAGAGCATCTCAAATTAGGAGCGACTCCTCTGGACTTTTCATCCATTCGACAAATCATTCTAGATTCATTTGTAAGCAGCTTGGAGCAGACTATCTCATCCGCCCCAAAGATCACCGCACCTTTGCTCTTAGCATACAGAGAGCTGCTCGAAGGTTGGAGTCTCGTCAACGCCCTTCGAACCTCACTCTTCCAAGGAAGCTCCATTTTGGAATCGCAGATCATTCCCTGCGGAGTGATTGAGCGATCTTTCTACGAAATGCTTTCCGATGATCTCGCGGAGACCGTTAGCCTCATCTCACGGACAGAAGCTTTTCTAGAAGCTGCAATACACATCAATTCTGCAATCGAAACAAATCGCTTGGGCCCGCTATTCGGGATATTGAAGAGCCCGTTAGACAAATGTTCAGAGGCAATATTCCTCTTGCCGTCCAATGAGAGAGAAGTCAGCCGTAAGCTCTCATATCTACATGGAGATCTGGGAAACATTCTCATACTCTACGACTGCGTGAGAAGACAGGTAGAGCCTGACGACGCCTCAAGCTGGTTACTCGAGAAGACATGCAGTCTACCGAAAGACGTTCTTGACCGATCGATCCTTAGCCGAAACTTTGAGGAGTTAACTCATCTACTTGAGAGTACAGAGTTTGGAAGGCATTTGAGCCATATACCCATTAACGGTCCGACTGGTGAATTCTTGGATAAGCTTAAGTTCGACGTCCTTCGAGACAAAAGCAGACTCACACTAGCCGGTTATCCTTTTCGCGTGGCCACGATAATGGCTGCATTGAACCTGAAGCTCATTGAAACTGCGAACATAATGCTTTGCTTGAAGGCTGTTGAGCGGAAGATCCCGGATGAAAAGGCGTTAAATTGTATTGTTGTTCCGTAGAACGACCTCAGCCGAGCCTAATGAAGCTGTAGACTCCGATTAAAATTGAAACTGAGAAGATTAGAGCCCAATTCCTTCTGCTCCACCAGAAGACCTTCCAACCATCCAGAGCGCCAAATGGTAGGAGGTTGAATATCGCCAAATAAGCATTAAACCACGCTCCGAACATTAGAGAATCATATAACGCTCCGATAGGCGAGACTATCGCGCCTACCAGGAACGCGATGGATAAGATAACGTTGACAAGGGGTCCGGAGACAGCTGTTCTCCCCACGGTCTCCCTGTCTGCTATACCTCCAATGACGACGCTTCCAGGCGCTATCACTTTCAAAGGCAGTAGAACTGAGATTAAGGTGATCAATGCACCTGAGATGCTCAAACGGAACTCTGCCCAAAGCCCAAACTTCTGGGCCGCAAACTTGTGAGACAACTCATGGGCTATGAAACTCAGAATGAATACTGTGCTCTCGAGAAGAAGCATAACAGGCTGTGAGAAGAGGATACTTCGAGTAATGAACGATATACCTACAAGAGAGACCAAGACGATACCGACGAGAAGATGTTTAACCTCTACGGAACTAAACCAGAAGATCCTGGGCTTAGCTACGGGTTGAAAAACGGCAGGGTACCTGTACTCGACGCTGTAGCTTCGGGGAGGAGTGGACTCAGTAACCGCTGGTTGACGTGGAATCTTCACCCTCCAGTACTCAGAGCATTCATGTCCCTCAGGAAGTCTATGTTCAACGCAAAACAGCCTTCCGCAGTACGAACATTTGAAAGGAAGATCGACATCAACTCCGCATTTTTCACATTTCACATGAATCCACTCTGATACGCTGTAGAAAGATTCACGCATGTTGCTGGGTGAACAGGAGCAGACTAATGCCTTTTCCTACGCCAAAGTCTCGAACTTTCTTCAGCAAGTCCTTCATGTCTTCTTTCCCAAGCCATGTGCCTCGCGTAGTCGTCAGGGCAGAATACTTTATGGCAGAATTGGCACTCGCAGATACTAGGATGCTCCTTGCCGCAGGCGTCGCATCTCTTCATCAAGACCACTATCCTATCGTTCAGCACCGTGCTATAAAAAATTCTTCCAACGGTCCAGATTTTAGTGGAACTTCGGAACACAGGTCTCTTGCCATCTGTAGAGGGGGGAGGGCATGTAATGATACTGAGAATAGACAACGTTAAAGTAGCCAAAAAGCATATGCACGATACTGTGTCTTGCCTATGGCGTGCCCGTATCTTCGAAAGACGTTTCTGGGCCAATCTTGTATAGCAACGATACCTCAAAAGCGCTTGAACAAGAGCGAGGTACAGCAACTTTGCGCTACGGAGGAGGATTTTGGATCATGCCCCAAATACGTT
>Ga0315306_10001346_pt1 | contig 11729 bp, 16 predicted proteins | sample TDP1_MG_FD_203803 | JGI IMG/M metagenome (GOLD analysis project Ga0315306, IMG submission 203803) | Freshwater sediment microbial communities from Lake Towuti, South Sulawesi, Indonesia - TDP1 | ecosystem: Environmental > Aquatic > Freshwater > Lake > Sediment | place: Indonesia: South Sulawesi... | reverse complement strand
CTTTGTGCCTTTTCACACCAAGTTATGCCGTTGAAATGTTTCGGCTTTCCACAGATGCTGCACACAAACCTCCAATGCCACTCACACCTAGGATAATCACCCTTAACATCTCTTGTTGCTTCTCTCAGAGGATGTCTACCACCAAAATAATGAATTATCTGGCAATATTTACAAATCATTCGCCGGATTCACCGAACGACTAATACAGCAAACAACCGACCTATAAAAAATATTCGCCTAGTAAAATTCTCCGTTTAGAGTTTTTTTACGAGGAAATGGCTCCAAAGTTTGAAGCCTAACTTTTCAAATAGCTTTTTTGCACGCTCATTCCAATAATTCACTAATAAACCTACTTTTTCACAGCCTATTGATTTTAAGTACGCAATTGCATCATTTAACAAAGTGGTTCCTATCCCCCTGTTTCTATACTCTTTGAGGACGAAGAGGTCCCAGATATAAGCTGACTTCCATGTAACATCCATGACGACGCCTTCGTAGTCATGCAGCCTTTTAACAGATATGCAATAGCCAACAATCTTTTCATCTTTCAACGCTAATTTCACAAGGTTAGGGTCTTGGCGATATATGCCAAAAACAGCCTTAACCCACTCATTCAAATATTCCTGAGGTGGTTCCCAACCTGTCTCCATCTCGCTGAGTTTTTTCAAATTTTCCAGCTTTGAGACTTCTTCTTTTGTGAAAGGTCTTCTTGTTTTAAAAATTAATGAAACCTCCTATTTAGTTTGTTAAGAAGTATAATATTATGAAAGAGCTTTTTGCGTTTGTCATTTTGAGACTATGTTGACCTTGTCAATTAATATTGGTGGAACATAGGCTTTGAGGAATGTTGGGTGTGTTTCGCTTCCTATCTCAATTATGTTCTTTATGGCTTGGAAAGCGTTGCCAGATATCATCGTCTCTTTCAAAGGATATTTGATTTCGCCTTTTTCAACATAGCTTGCTTGTTTGGCTATTCCGGAGAATTCACCACTTTCGAGTCTGACATTTCCGCTGAAACGCCTAACAACTATTCCCTTGTCAACTCCTGAAATTATATCTTCTAGTTTTTTCTTTCCAGCCGCAACTACGAGGTTTGAAACAAATATTGACGGAAGCATGTTGTATCCGTCTCGATGGGCGTTGCCCGTGGATTTTTTATCTTCCTTGTTTGCCGTGAAAGAGTTGTGCAAGAACCCTTCTAGTTTTCCACCCGTTATAACCGGTGTTTTTTGATGTGGGACTCCTTCAAAGTCAAAGCTTGAAGAGCCTATTCCTTTTGGAAACAAGCCATCATCAGTTATAGTTAGCCTTTTAGACGCGACTTCTTCTCCACGCTTTCCGGCCCACAGGCTTCTTCCCCTCTGGGCATTGTCTGCATTTACACTGCTAATTATTGGCTGTATTAAGACCGTTGCCGCAGGATCTGAATCTAAAATGACTTTGCCAACGAAAGACTTCACAGCTTTTGGCTTAAGCGAGGCAAGCGCTTTTTCCGCGGAAAGTCGGCCAATCTTTTCCGGAGAAAACTCTTTCAAGGACCTTGCAACGTCGTATTCGAAAGCCATGCTTGAGATTTCACCGTATTCCTTTGCTACGCAAATTATGTAGCCCTGTAGAAGCGTGGTCTTTTCTTCTGCTTCGACTCCATGGGAGTTGGAGATGGCGACCTCATTTAAGAAAATTGAAAACTTTCCATCGTCAATGTCTACACGTTTATCATATCCTTTAGCCTCGTCATACGCCCGCATTGCAAGCTTCAAAACTTCATTCCCGCCCATATTAGCGGTTTCTTCATCATAAATTCCACTTGGAGATTTTGGAAGTTTTGCTGGTGTTGGAAGCGAAACCCAGTCTGGGTTCGGTATAGAGACGTTGGCGAGGCTTTGGGCGTTGCGGCAAGCTTCTTCTATAGTTGACCTTGAAAGCGTGGATGAGAAGACGAATCCAAGTTTTTTATCTTTTATTATGCGTATGCCTATTCCACGTTGGGTTTTAATTCGTTCACTTTGAATTTCAGCCCTTTCCAAAACTACTTCGATGGTTTGTTGGCTCTGGACGAAGGCTTCTGCTTCATCTGCACCAGCCTTCTCACAATGTTTAAGGGCTAATCGAGTGAAATCTGTTAAGCTCATTTCGTTCCCCCCATTAACATTTTTGTTCTTAGACTTGCTCCACCCATCCCCACGTAGTTAATCTGTTCTTTGCCGCACATTCCAACACGCATCACGTAATCTTTTCCAATAGCGTCCACATTTTTCAAAACTTCAAAGGCGTTTCCGCTTATTGTAACTCCTCGTAGCGATTCTGCAAACTTTCCATTCTTAATCTTTATTGCCTCTTGAGTTCCGAACATGAATTCCCCGTTGAAGTCGGCTTGACCACCTAGACCACCTTTAAGGAAAAATCCTTCTTTTATGTTTTCAGCCAACTCTTCTAGCGAATAGTCGCCTGTTTCAATGTAGGTGTTTCTCATTCTGATGATTGGGTCGAATTCAAAGTTCCATGCCCTGGCGTTTCCAGTTGGGCTGACACCGAAATGTTGGGCTGTTTCACGTGAATGCAGGAAACTTCGGCAAATGCCCTTTTCAATGATTACTGTTTTCTGTGTTGGAACGCCTTCATCGTCGTATTTCATCATTCCGAAACCGCTGGGATAACGACCGTCGTCAACCAATGTAACTTTTTCCGACGCAACTCCTTTTCCGATTTTGTCAGCTAGAAAACTGCCGCCATATACCAAGTCGGCTTCTGAGCAGTGTCCAACTGCCTCATGAGCCAATAACCCTACAATTCTATTCTCTAAAATTACATGGAAAAGTCCAGCAGGCGCAACCTCAGCTGAGACAAGTTTGCTCGCCCTTTCAGCCGCAGTTATTCCAGCATTACCTAAGGGAGTTTTCTCTAGCACTTCCAACCCAGACTGCGCTCCAATGCTTTCATATGCTGAGGCAATGTTGCCCTTTTCCCTTGCAATAACCATTACGTTGCCAAAGCAACGCACAATTCGTTGTGAAATTTCGGCATCTTCTGAACTCAAAAAGGCCAACTCATCATCTACTATGTTGAAGGTTACGGTGTCTGAAACTATGTTTTTGGAAAAGCCACGAACATCCTTGTCAACGTCTATGACTAGACTGACCAATTCTTCTCTGCCTCTTTTACGCGGGTCGATTTTCATTGGAGTTTCATACTTGTCTACGCGAGGTTTGACGCTTGCCAGCTTAACTGCCCGTTTCTTCTTGGGTTTTGAAGCTTTACCTAAAGAATCTGCATCCTTTAGGATTTTGTTAATCTTACCTTTTTCAAGCATTGTTGTTGAGGAGAAGCCCCAGCTTCCGTTTACAAGGACTCTTGCACATGCACCTTCAATTATTCCACTGTTCAAAATGTCAATTTTCCCATCTTTTACAGAAACAGTGAATGTATCTCTTTTGTGGTAGCGCAACTCACAGTAACCACGGCTTTTCTTTAGGGATCCCTTTAACAAATCAGTAATCATGCTAAACCATCCGTTTTAGTTGTAGTTTGATTTTCATCGTTAAAAGTCTTTGCCACTCTTTTGCTTTGTTACCGTTTTGAAGTCGAAAAGCTGAAATTCTGATATGGCTATATAACTTATACCCAGTGACCTGTATGCCCTACTATATTTTGTTGTCCAATCTAACAGACGAAGGATGGAAAACCGTTAAAGAAAAACCCGAGAGAATCAAGGAAGTCAATAAAGAACTTCAGGCCTTTGGCATTCGGGTGATCAGCCAATACGCTGTTTTAGGACCCTACGACTTCGTGAACATCGTGGAGGCACCTAACAACGAAACCATTGCTAGAGTGTCTCTTGAACTTGGCTCTAGAGGAACAATTAAAATCGTAAGCATGGCTGCAATTCCAATAGACGAGTTCATAGCTTCCGTAAAGAAACGCTAAATTTTCAGTGAAACACTCCCTTTTTTCCATATTCTGAGAGTGAGTTCATCCTTCATGTTCTGACGGTTCTTCGCCACTTCTTAGCTGATCTCCCACTCTTGAAAAGGCTTTTTTAATTCCCAAGTGAATCAATAAAGAGGCGAGTATTATCACTCCAGTTATGAGGGAGTATGCTGCAAAGGTTACAAAATGCTTTTTTAAGACATCATCGATTGCCTGAAATGATAGAAATGTGAAATAAAAGGATAGAAATATGCTAATCGCAAAGAGAACGACGGCTGCTGATTCGACTTTCAAATGGGAACACGCCTGTCCAATTAAGCTAAGTTTCAATTCAAAAAGACTTTATGAAACAAAAATTCTGATTAGGAATAAATTTTCTAAACAATGGCTAAGCAAACAAGAAGAATTGTACAAAGTGATGAAGGGTCAAGGTGTCAATTGAACGGTGTAATAGTTAGCTTTAAATCTTACATGAAAGAAACAAAACAAAATGGTGAAAGGGTGTTTCATCTATGGTAAAATCAAAGTGTAGCGAGGTGAAAATATGGTTAAGAAAGCTATAATTGTCATTTCCCTCGTTGAAGAGAGTTCCGAAGTCGCGAATGAAGATATTAAAAAGGAGATTTTAGATGAGCTTTCAAAAGAGCCAACAAAGATTCCATGGCTAAAGCAAGTTGAAAAAGTTACAATAACGGAAGAATAAAGGTGACCTTATACCACACACTTTCCCAATCCAGCGTTGCTGATCACATTTTGAAGGTTTTCCATATGTTCTCTATGATTATAAACCCACGATCCGTTTTTAAAATACTCATATGGAATGGTTTGGCGCGAAGAGTTTTCAAGGTCCTGGATTGCGTAGAGATAACTCTCCAGAAAACCAGCCTTAACAAGTCTTGACAAGGCTTTTAAGAAGTTTCTGAACTCCAATCTTGGAAGATAAAAGTATCCATAGAGGGCATTCATTCCCAAGATTTTACCAATAGACCTTGCGAATGGCTTGTCCAAAAGTGAAGATGCAAACTTTGCAAACTTTTCATAATTATGGAAGTTGAAGATAAAAAAGCAAAAATCTGTGTTTTCCTTACCAAAATGAAAGGTAGTGAGTTCAAAGCCTTCGATTAAACCTTTTCCGACGAGATGTTCATGGAAATGATATCGAGCTAGTTGTGGGGATATTTTAAGCATTTTCGCTAATCTGGATATTCTGGCCATGGCATCCTTTTCCAACTCCTTCGACATTAATATGTCAATTTCATCTCCAAGAATAGGAAAATCTTTAGGGTCCACTAACGTGTAGGGTAGCTGTGTCTGTTCATTTTTGATTTCCTCAATCCAGTCATCCCACTGAAAGTTCCAATAACCAATCTGCTCGTCAAACCAGTTACACTTTGCATTAACCACGTGAAAACAAGTAGACCAAAAAACTTCGACATTTTTAGCCACGCCCAAACTTTTTATCCGGTCCAAGAATTCTTCGAATTCACTGCTGCAGTTTTTTGGAATCGTGAAGATACCAACGTACCCCTCAAACATACCGTAACATCCTCCCAAAAAAATCCAAAACCCGTTCTGTTTTAAGCAATCGTGGAGTACATCTTCATATCCAGAAATTGCTTCTGCAAAGACGACAGCTTTCTTGAGCCCTAAATTGGTATGATAAACATTTGCGTTGATTCTCAAAAAAAATTGGGAGTGAAGGCGCTTCAGCCTTTTACGTAAAGTTTCTGCGGGTATGCCTAGTTTCCTTGCAACTTCTGTTATATTTCTAGGTCCATATTCTACAAGTCCTTCTAAGACTTTTAAGTCTTGAAAGCTAAGATTTTGATATTTCTTAATCGACAAGCTGAAGCCCTAACAGTTATTAGTAGTTTCTCTTTTTTAAATTTTCAGTCTAACCAGGAGCCGTTGGATTGTCAATAGGGTCGCCTGTGGGCTGGACATATTCATAGCTTATAGTTACAGGCATGGTTTTTGTTGTGCTAAACGAAGCTGATGTGGGCATATTTACCGTCGCGGCTACTGTGGCAATTATTGAAAACGCTGCGAGAAGTGTTAAAGTTAGTAGGAGTAAAACTTTCATGTTCAATTTTCTCACCTCCCCCTTTTGTTTTTTCATCCCAAGCTATAATATTAGTAGATGAAAAGCGAAAAAGCTATATGGAAATAACTTCTAGAAGTATCTTCGTGGTGCTATATCAAGTTTGGAATCAGATATTTTGACGAAAATGCATAGAAGGATTGTCTCAAATTTTCTGGACTTGTCAATTCTCTTGAAGTTGAGGAATGGCTCTTTAAGTAGTCAAGACGTTGTTTCTTATATTCATAAGCGGTTTAATGTAGCCATTAGCCTAGGCACAGTTTATTCTTGCCTGCACTATCTTGAAAGTAAAGAGCTAGTCGAAGCAAAAGCGAGTCAGAAGAAAAACGTCTACGCTCTAACTGAGAAGGGTGAACAGAAGGTAAAAACTATGTTGAATATGAGGGACAAAATTTTAGGACTGGTTTTAGACGTCTTTATAGGCTAATCACACTAAATTCTCAAAACAGATGGCCTTGTGGGCTATTGTGTTGGCTGACACGGTTTGCACAAATTTTATTGCTGTGGACATGTCTGCATAAACTAAAAATGAAAGCTTCGAAATATAGAACAAGCGTGGAAGTGTTGTGAGTAATCCTAGGCTTTTTGACAGAATTGAATGCAAGAACTGCATTTTCAAGGGTGGAACCTACTGCTGGAACCAATGCCCCTACAACATCTGGCGGAAAAGGTAATCAAATGGCATGGTCGGTTTTGGATGCGCTTTTCAATTGAGCCTCCTTTGGATTGATAATCATAGGTAGTTTGAGCTGTTTTGCTCCTTTCTCGTTGCTTATTTAGAAGCCTATTATCAACGTCTCTGTGGTTAGTACTCCGTTGATGCCTCTTATTTTGTCAGTGACGAGATTGCCTAACTCTTCAAGAGTTTTGGTTTCCACTTTAGCGATTAGGTCATGGCGACCAAAGACTCCGTAAACTTCTTTGACTCCTTTGGTCTTGCGGATCTCTTCTTTAACTGTTTTCATGAAATTCAAGCTTTCACTTGTACCTACGCGGATGAGGAGAAAAGCCTCCACCATTTGAGTCACTATTAACTGCATAGCTATTCTTAGAATTTAATAATTTTGCTTGTGCCAGAAAGTCAAGTTACCTTAAGGATTCATGTTTGGTTTTTTTCAGTATTATCAGAGAATTCGGAAAAGTTTAAATATTCTGATTCCTTTCCTAGTCATTGGTGAAAAGAAAATGGGTAAAGATGAAATACGGTGTATCCCTGCGACTGGTGAGGCATGCTGTGTTTCTTGTTGTAAGCTTGAGGCTTTAGTTTCTGTTGATGAGAGAGGTCAAATAGTGTTGCCTAAAGAGATAAGAGAAAAAGCTGGAATAAAGGCCGGAGACAAACTAGCCATAATTACAAGCGAGAAAGGTGAGAAGGTCTGCTGCATATCGCTGATAAAGGCGGAGGAATTCAAAGAAAGCATAAAGAAAACCTTTGGACCCCTATTCGAAGAACTCTTCCGCTGACTACATACGCAAAGGAGCCCTTATGAATGAAGAATACACAACTCAAAAAGTTTGTTAAGAAAAGGTACAGTGAGTTAGCAAAAAGGGAAGCATCATGCTGTTGTTTACCTTCCATTGATATTGGGGAAATGAAAGGAATTGGGTATTCTGAAGAAGAGCTTAGAACTGTTCCTAAGGATGCTATCACTCTAGGATGTGGAAATCCCGTTGCACTTGCATCTTTAAAGGAGAGAGAAATCATTCTTGATCTCGGTTCAGGCATGGGACTGGATTGTTTTCTCGCTGCAAGCAAGGTTGGAGAAAAAGGGAGAGTTATCGGCGTGGACATGACGCCTGAAATGGTTGATAGGGCGAAGTCCACTGCAGACAAGCATGGTTACAAGAATGTTGAGTTTAGGTTGGGTGAAATAGAGAATTTGCCAGTAGAGGATAGTTCAGTCGATGTGATTATCAGCAACTGCGTAATCAATCTATCTCCAGATAAAGAAAAAGTATTTCGCGAAGCCTATAGAGTGCTAAAACCTAGTGGCAGAATTATGATTTCCGACCTAGTCACAGAAGGAGAATTACCTGAGAAAATAAAGAAGAGTCCTGATAAGTGGGCAGAATGTATTGCCGGCGCCATAGAAAAAAATGTGTATCTAAACATGATTAGGAGAGCTGGATTCAAAAAGGTTAAAATCGTCTCCGAAGCGCCTTGGGATATTGACATTTCTGAAGAGCTAAAAGGTAAAGTAACAAGTATGAAAGTTGAGGCAACAAAACAATAAGTAATGCTCACTAAGCCTATGGTTGTTGAAATGGGAAAAACCTTAACCATCAACTAAATCACACCCCCATTTTTCTTTAACTTAGAATAAGTACATTTTCGTCCGTGTCAAAAAAACGTAAATTCTAAATTTGCTGGTTGATTTAAGTTGTATTTCTCTCGATTAGTTATATGTTACTGAGCAAGAAGGTTGCGAAGAATGGTAATCAAACTGAAAGGGAAAAATCAAATAAAAAAGTTTAGGCGGGTTGCTGGAGGGCTTGCGTCGAAGATATCTTCACTTGAGGGAGTAGCTGGGATTATTTTCATTGGTGGTTTGGTGAGGGGTTTTGTGGACAAATTTTCAGATTTAGACATTACAGTTTTCCTTAAGAGGAGAGATGAGCGGCTTAGAAGGAAAGTTTATGGCTTAGGTTTAGATGAGGAGAGGCGTTTTGGCGTTGACATTGACTTGGAGATTCATTTTTTGAGGGATTTTAAAAGGCGGAAATGGGATGAAGCGGATAGAAGGGAGTTTTCTAGGGCTAAAATTGTCTTTGACCCGAAAGGAGAAGTAAGGAAGGTGTTTAGGGAGAAGTTGAGGGTTCCGAAGGGTTTTTGGATTAAGCGAATTGTGGTTTGTGGTGAGTATCTTAAATGGTATTGTTGTCCGCCTAAGAGTGATGTGGGCAGTGTTGCTGAGTGTTGGATTGAGAGGGGCGATTTGGTTTCTGCACATTATTGTTTGGATTATGCTGTTGAATTGCTAGTGAGAATAGTGTTTGCGTTGAATAGGGAGTTTTTGCCTGCGCCGAAGTGGAGAATCTTTTATTCTTATGGGTTAAAGTGGTTGCCAGAGGGCTATAGGAGGCTTTTGGGTGAGGCGATGCTTGTTAAGAGTTTTTCGGTGAGAGATTTTAGTCGTAGGCTTGGGGTTGTGAGAGAATTGTGGTGTGGATTGTTGCCTAAAATTAGAGAGGAGACAGGATTGACAGCGGAGCTCATAACAAAATATTATGTTGAAAAAGTGCTTCACCAAACTTACTAGCTCAATACTTAAGAAACGAAAAACCAACATGGAAACCGAGAATCGTTATCACTCACTAATCAATCAACGCCATTTTCCTTTTCTGGTGCAGTTAGATCAAAGTTTTTAAGTTATTTCCATTAATGCCCAGAAAATTATATCGCTTCCACTAACAACGCAACCACTATTTTTTACCATGTATCCTTTGGAAACACGCTCATTAATCGCATACATGAAATCCTTAGCTTCACCTTCTCCATGCGTTCCGCCCCTTTGACCACTTGCGTCCTTAACTAACCTTTCAGCCTTGTAAGGTCTATAAACAATGACATAGTCCATAAAATTAGGTTCTGTGCAGAATATAAAAAATTTGTGGAAACTTATCTTCTCTTTTTTTTGTTTGTTTGGGTTTTGGAAGAGATTTCGCTCAAACAAACTCCAAGGCTGAAATAGAACTTCTAAATGTAAAATCTGTAGTATAACTTTTCCGCAAAATCAAAACCTCCATTGATACGTTAATGGTTGTTGTCCTCTCGATGTACAGATTTGAAAGAATTTATATATAAACAACCTAACAATGTTAACTGTGAGCAGAAGTGTCGTATAACTACGCAATAAAGACTGGAACGCTAAAAGCATTTTTAGAAAGGGTCAAATCCAAAGAATTGGAGGTTCCGACCAAAATCACACAAGCTTACTTAGAGTCCATTGGATACAAGAGTGTGAATGACCGTCCCATAATTCGTGTCTTGAAATCCATAGATTTCATTGATAGTAATGGCGTACCTACACAGAAGTTTAAAGATTTTAGAACAGAAATATCTAAGCAAGTAATGGCTGAAGCCTTGAAAAAAACATATGCTGACCTATTCAATACATATTCTAATCCATTGGAAAAAACCAGAGAAGACCTTGAGAATTTCTTTGCGAAAACCAAAACGTCAGTAAAGAAGCAGGTTCTTGGACTCTATGTTGACACATTCAAAACGCTGTGTGAATTTGCTGATTTCGGAGCTGTTACAGAGGAGAAGGAAATTGAAAAAGAGGGAACAATCATTAAGAAGGGATTAGTCCCGAGAATAGCAGAAGGTCTAGCAATAAACCTTAACATTCAGATAACTCTTCCAGTCACGGATGATGCGGAAGTTTATGACAAAATCTTCAAAGCTCTCAAAGAGCACATCTTCAGCAGAAGTTAAGCAACTTGCTAAAGACTTGGCTTCTAGGCTTCTTAAGGTCAAAAAAGAAACAGATACTATCTTATCCAAATATGTTGAACCTATTACAGTAGAAGCTGCAAACAGATTATTGGAGAACATACTTTCAAAATTCCACTTGGTTGTTAGAGAAATTGGCGAAAGACACGAAAATAGACCTACTTTAAAGATCACCGATGAATATGACGTTCAAGACCTCTTACATGGACTTCTATGCCTCTGTTTTGATGATATTAGAGTTGAAGAATGGACACCAGAATATGCTGGTGCTTCAGCAAGAATTGACTTCTTGCTGAAAAAAGAACAGATAGCCATTGAAGTGAAGAAAACCAGAAAGGGTTTAGGCAAGAAGGAAATTGGCGAACAGTTAATCATAGATATAGCACATTATCAGAAACATTCAGAATGCAAAGCTCTATATTGCTTTGTATATGACCCAGAAGAGAGAATTTCAAATCCCATAGGTTTTGAAAGAGATTTGAGCGGAAAACATGACGATTTGATAGTTAGAGTCCTAATTGTGCCTAAACGAGCTTGACTCCTTCTTCAATTCTTCTTTAGCCCATCTTCATGTTCAGCTAGACTGTTAACCCATAAGGAGTGTATTAGAAAATCAAGAAAATCTAGAGAGGTAGGTCGGTATTGGTTTATTTTTACGCCAAAAACACGCCTTCACAACGAAAGGTTAGAAACTGGAGTTCAATCTATTTATAGGGGGCTATACTTTTCACAGAGAACAAAAGCACACATCTAAACTCGATTACTACTAACAAGCATTGCTGTTTCTCCAAAACAAATAAGTCTTAGTCTGCGCCAAAAACGCAAGCCTCTTCAGAATAACAGCCAAATCCTCACCACTCGCACGCTTCAACTTCTCCAAAAACTCTTCATGACTAGGATAAACACTGCTTAACGCAAGAAGCCTCTTTCTTAACACACCTTCTTTCCCGGACAGTTCCCTAAGAATACCAGCAATCTTATCCTTTCCCACCTGCCTAATTATTCTTAGATTTTCATTCACACTACCCAACATTGTCGAATTAAACCCCAACTCATGCAGCTGCCCTATCGCAAGAAACACATTCACACTCGGCTTACTCTCCACAATCTTCCGCATCCCAGCCTTCTCAAAAAAAGGATTATACTTCGCCATAACCGCCAACGCCTCAACACAAGACGTCCCAGCCTTACACAACGTTTCCTTCACAAGCTTTACCCCCAAACCCATCGTCCGATACTTAGGAT
>Ga0315306_10001343_pt1 | contig 11751 bp, 10 predicted proteins | sample TDP1_MG_FD_203803 | JGI IMG/M metagenome (GOLD analysis project Ga0315306, IMG submission 203803) | Freshwater sediment microbial communities from Lake Towuti, South Sulawesi, Indonesia - TDP1 | ecosystem: Environmental > Aquatic > Freshwater > Lake > Sediment | place: Indonesia: South Sulawesi... | reverse complement strand
GTCCAGAAGTATGTCGCTGGCGTCGACCAGTTTTCCGTGCCGTGTCACCAGGTTGGTGATGCTCGTGGGCACGATGTCTGGAAGCGTCAGCATGCCGATGGTGGAGATGTCTCGCCCGCAAGCCTCAAGTAGGACCTCCTCAAGCCGTGAGAGACTGACTCCGGGGTAATCCTCCTCCGGTATCTTGAACTCCACAAGATTTCGGTACTCCCCGACCTGCATCATCTCCTCGGCGTACATCCTCCCCTCAGGGCCACCCACCAACAGGACCTTGTCGGGCCCGACGACCACGGCAGCACTCTCAATTTGTGGATCATAGCCGGTGAGCCAACCGGTATCTCCTGGCCGCATCTCGTTTCCGTAGGCGAAACCACAAGAAAGCCCCCTCTTCTCGAGCTCTCCACGGACGCGCTGCACTCTTTCCTCGAACTCGACTGGCGCCGTCTTCAAAGTGAGGTCAAGCTGCGGCAGGGATTCAACAAATTCGTTCACGTTGAGCTTCATCTTGTGTCACGTCAAGACATGTCGTGGGATTCTTAACCTTTTTCCGGAATCCTTTTCTTCCACTGAATTGAACATCGATCAAAGACCACAGACCAAGGGGTGTCAGCTGTGCTGTCAAGCAGGGAGAGAATGCTGCGCGCCATACAGCACGAAGAGCCGGACAAAGTTCCGGTGTTTGAGCCCTATGGCGTTCATCCCCCCACGGCAGACGCTGTGCTTGGGAGGCCATGTGTAGCGACCAACGCGCTGCGTAGGGCGCAGCTCTTGTCTGCGGGAAAGATCGACGAGGTAACGAGAAATTTGGCGATCGACCACTATCAGCTTGTGGAGAAACTGAATTTCGATGCAGGAGTGATGGCACTCCCTCCAGCGGGTGACGCAGATGCTCTCTCTAGCCCCAGGATGATAGACAATAGTAGTTGGATGAATAAGGATGGAACAGTATTCAGGATGAGGGATGGAGGGATACCGTATGAGGTTGACTCTCCTCTGGTTCGGGGAGGCATCACCGCGTTCGAAGAGCATGTCAAGAAGATAGAAGCGATCTGCTTAGACGAATGGGAAGAAAAACTGACTCCCAGCTTCTATCAATATGAGACAAACCTTGGAAAGCGATGGAGACAGCTAGATGTGATGGTTCATACCAGCGTCAATGGTACCGCTGTGCCTCCTTATGGAGGCTGGTACCCGCTTTACCTCAAGTGTTTCCATCTCCGCCCCGATTTAATGAGGCGGTACCTGAAACGGCACCTGAACCTCGTCCTAACCTACGGAAAAATGGCCATTGAATTTGGAGCAGAATTGATCTTCGCGGGAGGAGATATAGCAGACAATCACGGACCAATGCTTCGCCCGCAGCACTACAGAGAGTTCCTCCTGCCCGTCATAGAGCAGATCACGAAGGAGTTTCATAAGAAGGGGGCTTTCGTGTTCAACTCTTCAGACGGGAACCTTTGGTCAATCGCAGACGACTACTTCGTCAATTCGAATGTAGACGGATTAATGGAAATCCAGGTAACCGCAGGCATGGACTTGAGAAGGCTCAAGGAGCTCTACGGAGACAGACTATGCTTCAACGGCACCGTGGACGCTCAGCACACACTTGTCTCCGGCACGCCCGAAGAGGCTGCTGAAGAGACCAGAAACGTGATAGAGATACTCTCTCCCGGAGGAGGTCACATCCTAAGCTCCAGTAACAGCATCCACCCCGGCGTTAGGCCCCACAACTACTTCGCTATGCTGAACTCAGCTAAGAACTATGGAAAATACCCACTCCGTGACCTGTGAATGATCGATCGAACGAGAAACCTTCACGTGTGCATGCCCCCCGTGGTTCAATCAAGACGGTCGGTAATGCCTCAAGGTCGGTCGACCATGATCCATCCACGTGGATTCAGTTCTTCCAAGGATCCCTAGACAGCAACCTCCGTCAGGGATGGTGCGTGTGTCGATGGCATGCGACGAGCCTTGAGCAGATCGATCGGAAAGCTTATAAACTGACCCGAGCGCCGTCGGCGTAGATGAGAATATATGACCGAAGAAAAGGTTGATAGACGCAGATACATTAAGTACGTCGGCGGCGCTGCTGCTGGTATTGCCGTAGGTGCAGTAGCAACTTACCTTGCAACCAGGCCTGCAAAAGAGTTGATTACTACCACTGTAACCAGACCGACAACTCAGGTAACTACCGTTCCTGCTACACCTAGTACCGTTGTGACAACAGCCACAACCACAGCGGAACCTTGGGGGGGTAAAATCTATCCAGAAATCGATGCCGCCAAGATCCTGGCGAGATACGGAAGACCAACGACGGCTGAAAAGGATCAGGTGCAGGTAAACGTCTATGTTGCACGAGGGCAGACAGCCACAAGAGGATACTACGACATCTACCGAAACGCGGGCAACCCTTCGTATTCTGAGGTAAGAAACGTCTATATCAATCCAATCCAGTACGGTCAAGGCTCACCATTTGCCGCCACCATCAACAGGCTATGGGGTACCGTTGCTGCCCCAGACCTAACTGAATGGTGGGTTGGATACCCCTTACGGCAGAACGCAGAACTCGGTCAGCTAGTTGACCTCACCGAAGTATGGGACAACCACAAAGACGAGTACACCGAAGGCACCAGACAAATCTACAGCGTTGACGGTGTTCCCTACGCTTGCCCCCAGATAACTGCCAACTGGCTCATCTGGTACAACCCAGAAACATTCAGCAAACACGGGGTGAAACCCCCCAATACATGGGACGAATTTCTCGATTTGCTTGAAGACTTGAAGAATGCTGGCGTAACTTGGCCCACCTTTATGCCCTTCGTTGACTGGACTGGCTTCATATGGTATATGGAACTTCTGATCCGAACTGACCCAGACTTCTACGAGGACCTCGTTGCCGGAAAGGCGAAGTACACAGACCCACCTTCAGTGGAGGTGATGGAAATATGGCAGGATCTACTCAAGAAAGGCTACTTCGGAGACCTGCAGAAGGCGGCGGCCCCTGGATTCGCCCTATATCCTATCGCTCCTCAGTTCCCGGAATGGTGGCTCAACGGCGAGATAGGAACGCTGGCAGTTGCTGACTGGGTGGTTTCACACTTCAACGCAGCCAATATTTCAACCGACAAGTATGACTTCTTCGTTCTGCCCAACCCAAAACCTGAAGTGGGTAAAACCGTAGCAGTTGAGGGCGTGCCATTCTGTGCTGGAAAGGGCGCTGCCAACGAAGAATTCGCCGTTGAAATGCTGGACTACTGGATGGCGCCCGAGATATACGAGGTATGGGCCACGAAAGTCTTCCCGCAGGTTTTCCCCAACACAAAGATTCCCGTAGAGAAACTCAACAACAGTGTCTTGGAAAGGGAAGCAGCCTTCTTCAGCGAACCGGGATGGAGATACCTTACCCGCTACTGGGAAGCTGCTCCTTTAGAAATCGTGCCCAAAGCTGCACTGATTTGGGACAAGTTCGCCTTCAACCCTGATCAACTCGATCAAATCCTTCAGGAACTGCAGAAGCTTGCAGACGACTTCTGGTCAGAGAGTTCCCCTGAATAAAGACCATCAATGGGTGATGGAGGGGGATGAACAAGGAGAAAATGGTACCGTACATATTCCTCCTTGTCCCTCTCCCCATAACTTTTTTTATCCTCATCTACCCCGCGCTTGTAAGCTTCTACATCAGTCTTACACGCTATGATGGATTACACCCGCCCAGATGGGCAGGGCTAGACAACTATTCCCGATTCTTCAGTGATCCCCAGATGGTTGTTGACATGGTGAACACCCTCATATGGGTGGCTTTGGGTGTCATTCTCCCGTTCTTGGTTGGCATGGCAATCGCAATACTCGCTGACGGAAAGAGGTTCGAAGGTCTCTTCAAGACGATAGTGTTTCTTCCTTTTGGGCTATCCGGTGTTGTAGTTGGCATAATGTGGATCTTTGTATACGACCCAGACAACGGCATTTTCAACATTATTTTGAGGTCGATTGGATTGGATTTTCTGGTCCGCGCGTGGCTAGGGGAACCATTCATAAACACGTTTGCTATGATCGGCGCATACATTTGGATCAATTCTGGTTTCTCTTTGGTAATAACGTCAGCTGGCCTACGTTCTATACCCCAAGACATCACAGATGCGGCAGTAGTTGATGGTCTGTCGGGCTGGCAAAGATTCAGGAACGTTACCTTCCCCCTGCTAACTCCCTTTGTCGCCGTCATAATCTCCATGAACATACTCAATGCTTTGAAGGTCTTCGACATCATCTATGTCATGACCGGTGGAGGGCCTTTTCGTTCGTCCGAGACATTGGCTGTCGGGGTCTTTTTTGAAGCCTTCAGTGTACGAAGTTTCGGGTACGGATCAGCAATCTCCGTAATACTCTTCGCCATAGTCTTGGTAGTGAGCGTGCTCTACATCAAATATTCCTACAAACGAATAGTAAGATACTAGGAGGGAGCAATGTTGTCGATGCAAAAAGCTGTTCCATACATCGCGTTGGTAATAATCTCAGCTGTTTGGCTCCTTCCTTTCATATCAACGATTTGGATGTCCCTCAAGACCAATGCAGAGTTGGCTTCGTATCCCTTTTGGAATCCACCCTTGGATCCAATCAAATCCTTCACCACAAACATCTTGGACGCATGGACTACTCAGCGAATGACAGACTACTTCTCCAACAGCTTAATATACGCCACCACAGGGTCAGTAATTGCAGCCCTGCTAGCCTCGATAGGCGCTCTCCCCATGTCCAGAGGCAAGACGAGGGGCGCCGAACTAGTCTTCTACCTGCTGCTGTTTGTGACATTCTTCCCCTTTCAAATCTACATTATCCCATTGTTGGATATGTTTGTGCACACAGGCCTCCACAACACCTTCATCGGGATGGAAATGGTGTACATCGCCATCACAATACCATTCGTCGTATTCGTGATGAGAAACTACTATACGACTATACCTGATGATTTGGAGGACGCAGCAAAAATCGATGGTCTATCCTATTTTGGCATGTACCGAAAGATATTCTTGCCTCTCTCGCTGCCGGCGATTGCGGTGGGGGTCATCTTTCAGTGGATATGGATATGGAATGAATTCCTAATTGGCCTAGTGTTGACCCATACGACAGCCAGGCCTGTACAAGTAGGGCTGTACAATATTCAAGGAGCACTAACCTATTCATTCTCCACTCAAGCTACCGCGGCACTCGTTGCGGCCATACCGGTAGTTATGATGTTCCTCATCTTTCAGCGTTTCATAACCCGGGGAATACTCGCAGGTGCTGTGAAGGGCTAAGGGCATCCTCCTGCAGTGCGAAATCGGTGCTCATCTCAGGTATCTCTGAAACCATTCCATCACAAGATTCGAGACCTTCTCTCTTGATCCTTCGTCTGCGAGAAGCGTGTGTGACCCCCCCTCGACGACCTGAATATTCTTGGGTTGTCCGGCAGACTCATATAAGGCAAGAGACTGTGAAACGGACACCAAAGTATCTCCGTCACCATGAATAAATCGGATGGGCCTAGGTTCGATTAAATGAACGCAGTGAATAGGCTTGAAGTGTAGGACGCTGTCTGCGGACTCTAGCGGGGCCTCGGTAATGAACAAAGGGTATCGTCTGCAGATATCTTCATATGCTTGGAGGTCTTCAGGTTTGAATGGGAGAATCTCGGTAACCGGGACATGTTTTGACACTCCACTGCACGCTCTAGCTTTTCTGTCATTTTCGACTCTTTTCGAAAAACTCTTCCATCCATCCTCGCCAAAACTATCGGACCACAACTTCTTTAGAAATAGAGATCCGTCGCCCACCGGCGAAAGTGAAATAACGCACCTTATCTGCTGATCAGCGGCTGCCGCTAGAATGACTGCTCCTCCTCCCATGCTAACTCCCAAGACACCGATTTTTCCGGGGTGAACTTCTTCTCTTGCTTGAAGATACGATGCTGCACTCCTAATATCCTCGGGCCACTCTGTGCTACAGAGCATTCGTCCTCTTACACCGCCGCTCTCACCGCAGCCTCTATGATCGAATCTGAACACCACATATCCTGCCGAAGCCATTCTACTCGAAAGTTCCACGAAAACACCGAATTCATCTTTGAAACTGCAGTAACCATGCGAAAGCACGATCGCGGGGCATGCCCTCTTTGGCGACTGATCGGGCGTCGTGAGTACGCCGACCATGGGTGTTCCTTGACTGAAAAAGACAACTCGCTCGTCAGGCATCTGTATCATCTACATGCTCGATCGATCGACTGATTTCTTGCGTCACTTCGGCAAGACTCTTAACTCTACAATAGAAATGGCCTAGATTCTTCACCGCTCTCCGATGGGTGTCTTCATCGGGGCCAAGGCAACAATCTTGAACTAGTGTGCACAGATATCCTTTGTCCGTGGCTTCTCGGATTGTACTTTCGACGCATGCATTGGTCCAACCCCCACAGACTATAAGCGTCCTTATCCTATTCTGCCTTAGAATCATGTCGAGGTTTGTGGACTGGAAGGCACTATTTGTTGTCTTCGTAAGAACGGTCTCACCTTTGATAGGCGTTATTGCTTCATGAATCTTCCATGCATCAGAGCCTTTCTTAAGTTGATATGGAGCTCCTTTTGCGTCTCTAAGATGCAGGGTAATGTGCCGCCAGAGCGCGGGAAGGTCACTTCCGTCTTCCTCTTCGAAACCATAGCATGTGTAGATTATTTTCCAACCGATTCTTCTGAATAAGTCAAGTAGATCTTGAATGCTGGCAACGACGTCACTAACGCGATCAAAATACCCCTTGCTGTCCCCTGAGGAAAAGGGATGATACCTTGTAATACCATATCTCGGCTGAGTATCGTAATTCTGAACATCTATGATCAATAATGCTGTCTGGTGTGGAACCAACCATTCATCATCGGAGATGCCGAACCATTCGCCCATATTGTCAATCGGCTCTCTCATGTGAATTTAAGCCTATCCATAGGAGCAGAGAATAAGTGCTGGATACGATATTCCAAGAGAAGGCATTCGGCCTGCAAGTTGTTCCAATAGAATGAAGATAGGCAGCCTAATCAATCGGTCGACCAAGGAAGTCGTCATGATTGCGTGTGAGGCGGGAAGTCAACTCTTGACTGATCGCTACTCTGTCTAGGGCAGGAAATTGTTAAATATCCTTGATCTGGATCCCTGGCAATTCATAGATAGGCTTGGACGTGATTGCTTTGAACTCCAGAGACCGCGTTCTCTCGACGCTAGAGCATGAGGAGCCTGATAGCGTTCCCTTGACCGATCACATATACATGCCCAAATCATTAGAAGGAATCTTCGGCAAACCAGGGGTGTGCGTGGACACAGCGAAGGAATACGTTGAAGTTCACAAGATCTTGGGCCTCGACCTCGTTGCAGCTTTTCCGGGGGCGTTCCCCATGGCACAAGTCGAAAGGGAGGTATACTTGGACGATTGGGGTATAAGATGGAAAGTTGTGGATGGTATGCCTTGGTATCTCGAAGGCACGCTGAAGACGCCTGAGGATATGGATAGCCTAGTCATGCCTGATCCTGATGATCCAAGATGGTACCGGCCTGTTGAAGAGATAGTTGGACTCGTGGGCGGGGATTTGGCGGTGAGCGCCATTGTGGAGGGTCCATTCACACGAAGCTGGCTGCCCCTGGGACTGCAAAACTTCGTCAAAATGCTCTATTACAATCCGAACTCGACGAGGAAGTTCATCGAGAAGATAACGTCGTTCTATATCGAATTGGGGAAACGTTTGATCGATCTCAATATTGATGCAATATGGATTCCCGATGACATGGGATATGTGAACGGACTGCTGCTAAGCCCGAAATTGTTGCGTCAATACATATTCCCAAATCTTGAGAAAATGGTTTCAACGTTCAAAAAAAAGGGAGTGAAAGTGTTCATGCACAACGATGGTCAGATCATGCTTATAATGGATGACCTAGTAGCTATGGGTCTAGACGCCATGCATCCATTGGAAAGAGCAGCGGGCATGAGCTTGGAAGCAATGAAAATGAATTATGGCGACAAGATAGCTCTGATTGGCAATATTGATTCTAAGACAGTGCTTCAGGCAGGTCCCACCGAGAGCATAAAGAAGCAGGTTCTGGAATGTCTGGAGATTGCGGCTCCGGGTGGGGGATATATCTTGGCGTCTGACCATTCTATACATGAAGGAATCCCAAGCGCCAATGTCAAATTCATGTTCAAAACGGCAAAACAGTTTGGCAGGTATCAGACGATGCGATTGTGAGAATATCGCGAGTTGCTAAAGTTCGGTGGCAATGTAGGCAAGCCTGGAAAGCGGGGATCTTTGCTATTTCCGCCTGGGCCGGTCAACAGATATTGTCGGCGATCGATCTTGGTGGTTGCTGACCGCGGGAGCCGCATTCCCGAGATGTTCATGCACATTGGGAAGTAGTTTTCAGTGCGATCTTCGTTTGAGTGACAGATCTTGGGACGAAAGCTGCCCATGCGGTCGATCGTGGACTTGTCAACCCGCTCCCACGTATGGTCATTCTCAGAATTTGGGGGATGGTCAAATCGATTGGGTCAATCAAACATAGTATGAGTCTGGCGAGCATACAGCTGGACCCGTTGACAGAGACTTAATCGATCAATCCGAATCGACCATCTCAGAAAGAAATAGATCGCCGCTAGGCTCGCGTCTCCGAGATCTAACATAATACTTATATTTCATACTAAGTTGTTCAACACGATATTTATCGAGGATGTATGATTTGATTATCGATTTTCATGTGCATTTGGGCGAAGCGACATATCCGAAGTATAACGCTTCTCTGGATCATCTTCTCAATGAGATGGATGTAAGCGACGTAGATCGAGCAGTGGTCTTTCCTCAGTTCAATATCGTACCTGGCGACTATGGTGTTCAGAACCGATGGATAAGCCGCATCGCATCTGAGCACGAAGATAGGCTTGTAGGATTTGCCCGATTGAACCCTCTCAGTACGAATGTCAGGAGAGAAGCCGAGAGGGCGCTAGGCAAGTTTGGTCTGAGAGGCGTTAAGCTACACATGTACGACGAGGGCTTCACTTGGTCCTCACCTGGATTAGAAGAGGCAATGAGTGTGATAGACGACCACCGTGTGCCGTTATTAATCCACGTCACCGATGCAGTCGGACTAGCTGGCCTGTGCGAGAGATATCCTTCTGTTCCAATCGTCTATGCTCATGCGGGCTACTATGATATTAAGCATAACCTTATGCCAACTGATGCCATGATTTCTGATCTCATCCCGACCAACATCATGAGTATTGTGAGAAAGCATTCGAATTTGTATCTGGAGCCTTCTCACACGATATTTCCGAGAGTGTTGAGAAGGGTGGTAAAGGAAGCCGCTGACCGGGTAGTTTTCGGAAGCAACTTCCCTTTGGGCGACATGAGGTTTGCTATACACTATTTCGAGCTATCACACCTATCTGAGATTGAGATGCAAAAGGTGATGTATGGGAATGCTCTGAAACTTTTGGAGGGAGAAACATGATCATAGATTTTCATTGTCATATAGGCGACAAGGGGGAGTGGGCTATCAAGCCGGAGCAAAAGATTGCCCGTATGGATCAATATGGGATCGACATTTCAGTAATCTTGGGAGGTTGTTACAAAGAGAAGGGTGTGCTCCCGACGGCTTTTTCCAGCAGGATTGCTGATTGCCGACGGACGAACGATGAAATTGGGAAAGCCTTGAAATTTTCAAGAAGGTTTCGGGCCTTCGCTATGCTCAATCCACTGTCGCCAGATGCCGCCTCTCTGCTGGATTATTGTTTCAGGAATTTGGGAATGAACGGGATAAAACTTGTTCCCTACGTATTAAGGCACCCGGTTTATTGCGAACCTGTGTTCAAATTGACAGATAGAGCTCGGCAATACCGTCTCCCCGTCGCTATCCACACGGGATTTGGACCCGCAGAAATATGGGACCCGCCAACAAGCGTCATAGCATTGGCCGCAGAATTCCCTGATGTACGCTTTGTCATGCTCCATATGGGCTCAGGTGTTGACATCTCTTTGTCTACCTTTGGGATAAATCAAGCTATTGAAGGAGCATGTCGCCATGACAATGTCTATTTGGACACGACCTCCATGCCTTATCCGAAGAAAGTTAGGGAAGCGGTTGAGCGCGTTGGTTCCGAAAGAGTCTTGTTTGGAACTGACAACGGTGGTTGGGACCGCGAGTACGGCGGGCAGGGAGGTAACGAAATGGAGCATGAGATGGACAAGATAAAATACGCTGGTTTGAACAAAAAGGACTACGAGAATGTGATGGGAAGAAGTGCTGCCGTTCTTCTGGGTATGAAATTGTAAGGAAATACGTACGTTGTAGCTAATCGTGTGCAGAAATGGCGCCTGGTAATTGCGACGGAGTCGTGACATCTCAACAGGGGCACGTAAGTATTGACTAAAAACCCAATATCGTTCGATAAACATGGACGCATCATGGCGGCACGGGAATCGGAACTGAATTGGGAAGCGGGGGACCAATATACGGGTGGATCGATCGCGCTCGAGGGTGGGCGCGCATCTCTTTGATCTATCGATGTCTTGTTATTCTTCAACTTAGTTCAGCAGAGAGCATCTTCGCCATGGAAGAGATGAATCTTGGAGACATCAAAATTGAATTTGATTTTTTCTCCAACACCTAGCGTGCGAAGTCTAATCGTCCTCGCCACAAATTCAAGCCCATCTGCATTCAAATGAACTATGGCTTCGTATCCGAGGGGCTCGATTACTTCTACTGTGCCTGTGAATCCCTCGTCCACATCAACCAAAATATCTTCGGGTCGTACGCCCAGCGTCGCCTTGGAGACGCTCTTATCCAAAACGAGCCTGCCCAGCTCCTCTGTGAGAGGGAGGACAATCGGTCCAAGATCAAGAAAGACGCCATCATTACTGGTCAAGACGCTTCCTTCGACGAAGTTCATCGCTGGAGTCCCGAGAAAGCCGGCAACAAATTGTCTGGCAGGACGATAGTACAGTTGTTCAGGGGTTCCGACTTGTTGGAGAACACCTTCGTTCAGCAACGCTATCCTGCTGCCCAGGGTCATCGCTTCGAGTTGGTCATGTGTAACGTAGATGAAGGTGGTCCTGAGAGTCTGATGAAGCTTCTTCAACTCAGCTCTCATATGAACCCTTAGCTTGGCGTCCAGATTGCTGAGAGGCTCATCCATCAGGAAGACATGAGGATTCCTCACAATTGCTCTTCCAAGAGCAACCCTCTGCCTCTGACCTCCACTCAGCTGGGCGGGCTTTCTGGATAGAAGATCCTCAATCCTCAAGATCTCGGCTGCCTTGTTCACTCTTTCATCTATCTCTTGCCTAGAAACTTTTCTTACTCTTAGAGCCAATGCCATATTATCATAGACATTCATATGAGGGTAAAGGGCATAACTCTGGAACACCATGGCAATATTCCGATCCTTGGGTGGCACGTTGTTGACGATCAGATCACCCAAGTAGATGTTTCCACTAGTAGGGACTTCTAAGCCTGCTACAAGTCTCAAAGTTGTGGTCTTTCCGCATCCCGACGGCCCAAGAAGAACTAGAAACTCCCCATCCTCGGCGGTCAAGTTGAGATTGTCTACGGCAATCGTGTCTTTGAACTTCTTGGTTATGTTTTCAAAGGCGACTTTCATGAACCTCGACCGATCCCTTCTTCAAGGTTTATTAAGCTTTTCTGTTCAGTTGAATGATCGATGGACAGAACCCGGTCCTGTGTCAGCGAGGG
>Ga0315306_10001340_pt1 | contig 11773 bp, 9 predicted proteins | sample TDP1_MG_FD_203803 | JGI IMG/M metagenome (GOLD analysis project Ga0315306, IMG submission 203803) | Freshwater sediment microbial communities from Lake Towuti, South Sulawesi, Indonesia - TDP1 | ecosystem: Environmental > Aquatic > Freshwater > Lake > Sediment | place: Indonesia: South Sulawesi... | reverse complement strand
CATTCCACCTAATACTTGATGTAAACCAGCTTAGCCGAGAAGAGGTATTCGAATCCCTTCGGATGGTCGTAGACAACCTCGTTCTGTGGAAAGAGCGGAAAGCCAAGAAATAGTGAGACGCATCAACGGGTCCGGGTCGTCTTTCGTCGGTTCAGCGTCCCAAGGTTTGCCGGAGCTGTGGGAATATGGTTAGCTTCGAGCACTTATTCAAGACGTAAGCCCTGGAAGACTGGTCAAAAGATATTTATCTTGATGCACTGATGTCTTAGGGGCAAGACACTTGGGAAGAGCGGAATACAAGGTCGAGGGCGGCAAACTCATCAAGGTTCAACTCTCAAGGAAGGGCAACCTCATAGAGGCGATTAAGATCACGGGGGACTTCTTCCTTCATCCGGAGGAACTCATCGAGGACCTCGAGCTGAAACTGGCAGGGCATCCGCTTGACGAAAAAGCTCTCATACGTCTTATGAAGACGTTGGTGGAGAAGAAGAAGGCGACTCTTCTGGGTGCTTCCCCAGAGGACTTTGCGAAATGCATCATGATGGCTGGTGGCGACGGTGGCTGAGGAGTGGCGTCTAGTAGACACGGGGCTTTGCGATGCCTTTCACAACATGGCGTTGGACGAGGCGATAGTAGTGGCAAGGTCCAAGAACCTTGTGCCGAATACCTTGCGGTTCTTCAGGTGGCAACCTTCCGCAGTTTCGATCGGCTACTTCCAGAGCATGGAAGAAGAAGTCGACACCTTGGCCTGTGACAGGAGAGGCATTGGGTATGTAAGGAGAAGAACCGGCGGGGGAGCTGTCTACCATGATACCGATGGCGAGTTGACCTATAGCCTAATCATAGATGAGAACCACGCACTAATCTCAGAAGACTTCCAGAAGACATACGAGACGCTTTGCTCGGGCCTAGTCTTGGGCTTAAGTCGACTAGGAGTTCCAGCTGAGTTCAAACCCATCAACGACATATCTGTTCAAGGCAGGAAGATTTCGGGGAACGCTCAGACCCGAGGGATGAATGTTGTCCATCAACACGGCACGATCCTTAGGAAGGTCGACCCTGCTTTGATGTTCACTCTTCTGAAGGTGCCAAACGAGAAGATCCGGGACAAACTGATCAGGTCAGTACAGGAAAGAGTTACCTCAATCGAGATGCTACTCAAGAAGGAGGTTAGCTTTGACGATCTCAAGGGTGCACTGAGCAGCGGTTTCGAAGAAGCCTTCAAAGTGAAGCTAGTAGAAGGAGAAACTCTCGAGTTTGAGGAACAGCTGGCTGCAAAGCTGAAGGCTGAGAAGTACGGGACGAGACAGTGGAACTTCAAGAGATGACTACCGAGACCTCTTCGTACCTTTTCAAAGGCAGCTGATCAAGTCGATTAGGAATGATCTTTACGAGAGGCGAGGAGGAAGGGTAAAGATAGAAAGACAGCCCAACAGCTTTCCCTTTGCACAAGAAGACGGGACTGGAACACCTTGCCACGCACATATCATTATGAACAGAATCGACTGTTCCTATTTCCCTGCTGCAAAGCCTGACAGTCGCACCCACGGAAGGCACGCTTTTCGTGTGCACTCCAAACCACCCGTAGTGTGGAATGCCTGCGTCCAGTAGACCTGCCTGACCATCCACATCGACCGGTATGCCGTGGCTTGGCTTGTTTTTTGGGGCAACTAAGGAGTATTCTCGCTTTGATTCCACCACGATTCCGCTCAATTCACTACCTGTTGCTTCTGAGTCACCGATACTTGCCAGTCTTGCAAGCTCAAGCCCTCCTCTTGCTCGAAGGGGATCTGAAGGATTTCTTACCTCGAGATGAACATGGGGGTCCGTCCAGAAATCAAAGAACCCAGATCTGAGAAGCGTCCCTAAACCCGTTCCGACATCAACATAGTCGCCCACTGTGACGCATGGTTGGGCATGAAGAATCTTGACGCACCTTTCCGGATTCTCTTCGCTTCGGAGGAGGACTACGAAATCGTAGTCTGAGCCTTGGAAGCCTCTTGGATGAGGACACTTGATCTTTCTAATCTTTGTCACATAGCCGCGAACTGGGGATGCAATAGTGCTTCCAAAGGTTCCTTTGGGATACACGTCAATTCCAGCAAAGGAACGGTGCGCCGGATATGGGCTGTTGAAGAACGAGAATCTACCGTCTTCTGGGCAGTAGACACCCACACTTTCTGAGGATGCTACAAGTCTCATCTTTTTCATTGGCGTAGGAATATGGACAGACTCGATAGTTATGCTTTTTCCGAAGCTCTGACTTTCCTTTTGCAGCCCACGGAAAAAACTCTACGTAGGGTTTGTGTGGGATAGTGGGAAAGCTGGCCACGATGTTGAGCTCGGTTCGACTCCTCTTGTTGGGTTGTTCTGGGCTTGATTTGGCTTCTTTCCCGGCTTTTTTCACACTGTGCGCAGAAAAAATTTTTTTCCTTAAATACTGAAGAAAGTTCAACGGGAAAGCTGGTAAAGTTTGAAGTCAACAACACAGGTTCCTGAATGTTGAAGAATCCTTGGCAGAACAAGGATTTCGTTGAAGATTCTTTAACAAGCTTGCTGCGAAACCTTTGCACGGTTCTCGCATGAGTCCTTCAGCCATGCGCAACAGAAGCGTGGCAGTCAAAGGGTTTCACATGGGATAGTCGAAGAGCTGACCAGAATGCTGAGCTTAGGCACTTTGGGTCGCGGTCATCTGGGAAACCAGCCAGCTGGTGAAGTCCCCGAAGAGAAGCGCGGCAGCGAAACCCACGGTGACAAAAACCAGAAATGGAAGTCCTGGTGTTGCCCAAACCTTTCCTTCAATCTGTTTGGCAAGGTTGCTCAAATCGTTGCTGGAGCTAGCTGTCTCGTCTTCTAGGCGGAGCGTTATGCGCAAGTGTCTAACGATTTCACCGCCTTCACTCCTTGTGGAATACTCCAAGGGCAGGTAGTGGTCCCTTTTCTGCAGCCTGTCTGCCTGTACTTTGATACCTATGAAAAAAGCGAGTATCTTTCTCCTCAGTGGTTCGTTCTTGAGTCCCTCGAACAGTCTTCCCTTATGCTGGACGAGCTGAATCAGGTTATGGAAAGCGATCACGAGAACCATTAACGAGGATGCTAAAACGGCGTTGCTCAGTACTGCCAACGGAAATACTGGGGTCAGGGTTCTGAAGCGATCGCGGACGACCGCGGGATAGACCGGAAGGGCTATGGATAGGCAGATCAGAGCTTTTGCATCCGCGCCTCCAAAGAAGCCAAGGTAGAAGAGTACCAAGGAAAGTCCAGAGGTTACCCCGAAAGAGAACAGCCAGAGAAGCCCAAGGGCATGGTCTCCTCTGATGTAGCTGAGGTAAAACTGGGTGAATGATAGTGAGAAGCTGCTTGTGGCATAAAACACCCACAGTCGATTAGAGACTTCCCTCGTCTTGAAGTCAAACCACGAGGAAATGGCTAGGAACAGTAGGCTTAGTAGTACTCTGGTAATCTCTAGCCGTTCCTCCAATCTTTTCACCGTGTCTAAGGGCGCATACCGCGGCTCGAAATGAATACCTTTATGGTAAGAGTTTCCGGGAGACTGAATATCTTGCTTATGAACTAAAGAACCTTTCCTTCCAAGGTTTTCGCATACTTCACTCACCAATATGTGAGTGAAGTGTTTGGCTGCCTCTTATGTCCTTTAGATATGTACTTCAGAGTCAGACCATGTCTTCACAACCGATTTATCAACTGTTCCATCACTTTCTTCATCAAAGGTGAGAAAGTAGTGACAAAAACTATAAGAAACAATAAGAGGGCTCTGAGTCCAGTGATCGCCACTGTCATCCTAGTCTCCGTTACAATAGTAGTTGCAGTTTCAGTAGCCTACTGGATGGGCACAATAGCTAGCGGATACACAGCTTTTGAACAGATAGAACTGCCAACAGCGTACGCGGCATTTGATGCAGATATATTCAATAATGCCGGCGGATGGAATATCACGATTGAACTGAAGAACACAGGTTCAGCAGACGCCACAATCGATAATGTGTTTCTCAACGCTAAACCCTTGAAGAACTATGATTCAGGCACAATCTTCCTCAGTGACGGCACCACCACTTGGGACACGTCTACAAAACTCGCATCCATCTTCATTTCAGTTACAAAAGGCAGTGCAAAGACATTGAGTCTCCAAGTTCAGCAATACAATGCAACCGGCCCCTCCGGTGTCGAGGGCTGTACGTCAGGCACAAGGATCGATCTAAAGATGCACAGTGCTGCGGGCAGAGACTACCCCGTTCAAGTGAAGCTGCCATAGAAGCGTACTCCCCTCTTTCCCTTCTTTTTCTCGATGACCGACGGGAGATGAGGATACCTATAGGCACAAAGGCAATATCGAAAGCCACAGTATACTAGCTACTGTGCTAATGGTGGTCATCGTCTCCGCATCGTTCTTCGCGAACAATATCCTTAACTGCAGTGTGGAAGGCGTCAACATGGCGTGAAAAAAGAAGGATGGATATGTGCTGCAGCCCTAGATAACGACGCAAGCGACGCCCTACCATAAAACGTCAGAGCTGACTGCACAGACATAGCTAGCTTCACAATGATTAGAAGACCAACCACCGCAAATGACAGCTTGGTTGGTTGCTAATGATTTTCAGATACGTAAACGTAGTTCACAAATCATTTATCAAGTGTTACTTCAGATTCGCTACTAGGAGTGTTAGATTGATCTACTAAGCGATCCATCTAAGGCCTTTTAGAGGATGGACATCATTGGAAAAGAAGGCTGTTAAGCCTGAAAAATCCGATATTCCGAGAAAAAAGATGGAGGTAGCCACGGAAGGTCATCGCAGGGGTTTCTTCTCAAGACTGTTCTCACGCGAGAAAAAGGTTAGGTCGGTTTATAAAGTTGTGAAAGAACTATCGCCTAAACATAAGGTTCTGGAGAGCTATTGGATACACAATCCACTGGCCAAGGTTAAGATAGTCTCTGATGAGGGGAACCTTAGCTACATTGTGGAAGAGGTTGAGCTCAGGTCGAAGGAGGAAGAAGTTTACAGAAGACTCGTCTCCTTGATTACGATGGAACTTAACCCACCAGAATCGTTGGAAATCGATCCCGCCGTATACATTCTGTCAGAAGCACGCAGACTGGCAAAAAAATACAAGAGCGGTCTGGGAAGGCTAAAGGCAAAATCATGGGAAAAAATCTACTACTATGTCATTCGGGACCTAGCAGGCTACGGGTTCCTAGACGTGATGATGCACGACCCAAACATAGAGGATATATCCTGTAATGGAGTAGCTAAACCCATATATGTTTGGCACAGAAAATATGAAAGTGTTCCATCAAATATCCAATTCAGCGACGAAGATTCTTACGACGACTTCATAGTCAAAATGGCGCACATGGGCGACAAGCACATTTCAAGCGCACATCCGATGCTTGACGCAATGCTTCCTGGCAAACACAGGCTCGCATCTACATTCAAAAGGGAAGTCTCAACATTCGGCAGCAGCTTCTGCATCCGAAAGTTCAAGGAGGACCCCTTATCGATCATTGACCTTATCAACATCGGGACAATAGATGCAAAGCTCGGCGCCTACTTCTGGGTTCTTCTAGAGAACAAAATGAGCATGATGGTCATCGGGGGAACAGGCGCGGGTAAGACCAGCACACTAAACGCCCTCATAAGCCTAATGAGACCTAACGACAAGATTGTCACCGTTGAAGAGATAGCAGAACTGAATTCGCTACACGACAACTGGGTTCAACTGACTAGCCGGCGGGGTTTCAGGTTTGGGGCCGCCGACGAATCGTCGATCAGCTTGTTCGAGCTCGTAAAACTCAGCCTTCGCTACAGACCCGACTACATCATCGTCGGAGAAATCAGGGGAGAAGAAGCCTACGCTCTCTTCCAAGCCGTGGCAACAGGTCACGGTGGCATATGTACTATGCACGCAGACAGTCTAGATCGAGCCGTGAAACGTCTCACATCAGAGCCAATGAATGTGGCTGAAGTCTACATTCCGCTCATGAACACTTGCATATATATATCCAGAGTTGAGCTGCCCAAGAAGAAACTAGGCCTCAACTTCGGCAGGAGAGCCAGAAATGTATGGGAGATTGCCGAATTCGAAAAGTACGGCCTCATCTCAGAATGGTCGCCAACAGAGGATGTCTTCCATACCGATTTGGACAAGAGCTTCCTTCTTAAGCAGATCGCTATCAAGAAGGGTCTAACCAAGGCAGATATTCTTGAAGAGATCAGTCGTAGGGAGATGATCCTTACTGAGATCTTGGAGGCTGGAAAGAGAAACCAGAGAGAGGTTACCGAGGCCATTGCAGATTACTACAACAGAATGAAAGGAGAAAAAGTCCGGGTAAGATCAAAGTAGGTCCATGTGCTGGACGGGGGAACCGAAAGATTGTTTGGAGAATTTTGCTATGCGCACTTCAACATCCTTGGCCGTGGACTACTAAGGGTTTTCAAGGGAATAGAGGACGACATGGAAGCCGCAAATATGAAGATTCATCCTGAGGTTTATCTTAGCATAGTCGGCTTCATCGCGAATATCCTTCTGCTTTTTCCATTTTTTTTCCTTCTACTATACTTTCTTGAGTTGCTGCCACCCTTCCTTCCCCTTCCGATTCTTGCACTCGTCGTGTCCGCTCCATCTCTGATTACGCTGTTGGTTGGCGTAGCTGCTCCCAAGGTCCTCACATCAAATGCGATTTCTGGGCTGAAAAATGAAATACCTTATGCATCAATGTATCTTAGCGTCATGGCTAGCGGAGGGCTCTCGCCATATGCAAGTCTCTTGAGGATAAGAGAGACGGACTTGCTTCCGAAACTGAGGAATGAGATAGGAAGAATCGAGAAGATCATTCTTTCCTCAGGAATGGACCCTGTCTCAGCTATGGCCAAGGCTGCTAAAGTCATCGGATTAAGAGAGTATAAGGAGCTGCTTCTTGGGTATGCGTCAACCATAAAAACTGGAGGTGACACACTTCACTATCTATACAGCCAAACGGACTCCATGTTCAAAAGAATGGCTTCCAGAATAAAGAGCATGGGTGAGCACATGGGCATGCTCATGGAAGCATACACAATAGTCACTATCTTGGGCGGCATTGGGATCTATATGATCTTTATCGTCTCGCTGAGCTTCCCAGAATTCCAAGCGTTTCCCCCCGATACGTTTATGCTTTTCTCGTTTGTGTTGCTGCCAGGTTCGTCAATAGCTTTCCTCTATTTCGCGGATGCGCTTCAAATCAGCTATCCTGTCTCCCAGTGGAAGACATACTTAGCTCTACTAGTGTCAGTGCCCTTATCCTTCTTCGTGATTTCGCAGACTGTACTGCCATATTTCGTGACGGGTCTACCTATCCTACCACTTGTATCTGGCATTCCCACTTTGCTACGAGATGTGCTTTCACTTAGACCGGGCTGCGAGCCTTCGTTAGGCTTGGCCATTAGCCTCATAGTTCTCTCTTTGCCCATGTACATTTCTGAGCGACACTATTCAGGGTCAGAGAGAGGGGTCCTTGAGGGGGTGACGAGCTTTCTAAGGGATCTTGTTGAGAACAGAAAAACAGGCTTAAGCCCTGAGAAGAGCATTCAGACGCTATGCGCCAGAGATTATGGCAGATTCTCAAAATATCTGAAACTGATGAGTGCCGAGATAAGCTGGGGTATCCCCCTGAGAAAAGTATTCTATGGCTTCAAGAGTAGGGTTAGGAGCTGGCTGTCTCTGGTGAATCTCTACTTGCTGATAGACACGATAGAGGTTGGAGGGGGAACAGAAGAAAGCCTTGAAACATTAGCTGAATTTGCTGAATCAACAAGGGAACTAGAGAAAGAACGCGTGTCTCTTCTCATGCCTCTCTTCGTCGTCCCCTACATGGGAGCAGGAATCATGACAGTAACGACGTTGATGTTGCTGCAACTGTTCACTGATATGAGTGTCATAGGCGGGACATTTATCGCTATCAAAGAGCTTACTAAGATGCTGGTGACACCATTAGTGCTTCACTCATTCACTCTTGGTATAGTAACAGGGAAGATCGTTTCTGGAAGGGTGTCAGCCGGGTTCAAACACGCAATGGTGCTTGTTATAGTCTCAATAGCCGGGGTCTGGGTAGCTACACACATGGTTGGCTAGCATTCGAGAAGACACGACTGTAGTTGATCAACACAAATGGATTGCTCAATGAATCCATCATCATCCTGTTTTACAAATGCTAAGAGAAGTACATTCTACGAATATAGACAGGCTATTCATAACTCTTTTACTTTCAGATATAGTGCTTTCTTTCGAACCAGTTTCATGCGGATATAGAGCAGCTTGGAGGATTACCGTTGAGTGGACACAAGAACCTTGCATTCTTCATTTTTGCACTTGTCATAGGCATGAATGTCCTCCAGAGTAACTCAACGATAGTCAACAAGGTTATGGGTCAACCACAGGTTCCATATATCCTTGGAAACTGGACCTATACAGGAAAACCAATTTATCCAGTCAGAATAAATGCCACTGATATTCCGGTAGGCAAAAACTGGACATTCGTTTACAACCTAAGGGCAAACTCGCTTTATCATGTGTATTTTTATGGGGATTGGATTGATTACGGCTCCTCCGTAAACAAGACCGACTACGACGTTTACGTCTACAATCCGCTTGGGGAACTTGAGTCTCTTCACACTGAATCCGCAGGTTTGCCAGAGCATTTGGGAACTACTACGAAAGACCCCTTCTTTGCCCCAAAGTATTCAGGCAATTACAGCATCCTCATAGTAAATGATGCTAGAGAAAGCAAGGCAGACAAAGGAGGCACACTCATGGTCATTGAACACTTGGAATGCAATCGATGGTATGAGCAGTATATGGTGGGGAAAATAGACAACAAGCCTGTTGAGAACACCAGTTTCGCATACGAGTTCGCATCATCTGGCGAACGTGTTGAAGTTATAGTCCAAGTTCCTGACCCACCAGAACAGTATCTGGACATGTACGAAGTACAGCTATACCTTATGGCAAATCCACTAATAGGATTAGGGTCTTTTCTGAACGGAGTGCCCATTGCTTGGGAGCCCGGATTATATGGCGCGCACGATTCATCTGGGCTTGTTGGTGGATACTGCCTAGAAAGTGAAGGCGTTAGGGGTACTAATGCCTCGGATAGCTGTGAATACTGGGGAGAGGACATGTTTATCAACTATACGTCCCCCTCCAATGGAACAATGACTCTCTACCACCTTGTCCTGATTGCAGAGAATGGATATGGCACGATAAAATTCATGCTCAAGACTGACTTCAAAGCTCCATCTGTTACCATCCTTAATCCAGTTGAAAAGACATTTACAAACAATGAAACAACTGTTGCTGCTTATGTTAATGAAAAAGAATCCAGCTTGGCTCAGGTTCTGTTGACCTACACGATAGACGAATGGCAGAATTGGACTTCGATTGACATGACACTCACCAAGAATAATACATACATTGGCACAATACCTCCTCAACCAGCTGGAAGCACAGTCAAATACAAAGTCACGGCATCTGATCTGGCTGGAAATGTGGCTGAGAAGGAAGCAAAGTACATAGTAAAGGATCCAACAAGCATTGCTCTATCGCTGTCCCAGCCGGTTGTAAAGGGAGGCGAACCCGTCCGACTGGTTGGATGGATATCTCATGGTTCAGTTCCAGTAAAGCTCAATTATGCACTAGAAGGCAAGAATATCACCAGAATTGTTGTAGCGGACTCCGGAGGTGTCTTCAACGACAGTCTTACCCCCGAGAAGGCCGGGGTTGGGACGGTGTCAGCAAGCTTTGCAGGCGACGAAAAGAGATATGGAGCATCTGGAAACATCCTCAGCTTCAGAGTTGAAAAGGTCCCAACCTCGATAACTTGCACAATCAACTTACAGGGGATCACGATCGGCGATAACATCATAGTGTCAGGTTTTGCTGAGCCTCAGTTGTACAACGCAAGGGTTTCATTAGTGTTCACAAAACCTGACGGCACGAAAATTGATCGCGTATCCTATACAAGCTCAGACGGATCATACGAACTCATACTCAAACCAGATTCGATAGGAGCCTGGCGTGTCCAAACAAGCCTCGAAGGGGATGACCTACATAATGCCGCATTCAGCAATCAAGTAGCCTTTATCGTCAACGACACTTGGTTTAACCAGTATAAGCTGTACATCATTGTTTCAGCAGGAGCTGGAGGAGCAGTAGTCGTCGGAGCGATCTTGTACTTACGCAGGGAGGAGGAAGTAGAAGAGCAGATGGAAGAGGAGGAAGAATAGGCAGACCCTACAATAGTCCTCCTCTTCCACTATTCAGAGTAGGCCTACCATGAAGTGCCTGCTTGAAAAGATCATTAAGGATAGTGGAGTATCAACGCCACAACTTCGTTCGTGAAAGATCCTCCGAAAGAAGAACGTAAGCGTCACGAAGACATATATGATGTAGATGCACTTCTTTCTACGGGTCACCTGAGCACTTTTTCCGCATCACAGACTGAACGTGAAGGGGCTTTTCATCGCATGCGTTGTGTGCGTGCCGTGTTCGTTCCGTGCGTGTAGCATGGGTGAATGAGTGTTTCGAAAAAATAAAGAATCATGGCGTCATGGTTCCATAAGATCTTCCTTCACCAAATGATCGCCTAAGTATTAGAAAGCCAGACTTTATCTTCACAACCCATTTAATTGCCATAGCCTCACAGGATTCTTAAAACAGTATAAGGTGGAATCTGGTATGGGTCTCTCACTTGTTGAGGCATCCATACTTCTTTCTTCCTGAGCAGGAGGCGGAACACTGCATACGACACAAACGTTATCCCGTATTCGTAAGGCTCGCCGTGGTGTGTCAACAGTTCTAGGTATGCTTACCTTCATAGGCGTGATTTTCACCTGTGTTATTCCCATGTTTCTATATGTCAATGAGGTGGATAGCCTATATGACCAAACTGTCTATGAAATGAGCAATCTAGATATGGAAAGAGTGCAGGAAAGGATTGATGTTTTCGCCTACCCCCTCAATTCAAGTTCCGATTGCTTGAGTGTATACATTAAGAACAAATGTGCCCTTGACGTGAAAATAGTAAGGGTATGGGCTAACAATAGATACTATGAATTCAGCAACGTCACTGCGTCTGCTATGGACAACTGTAGCATTCAGAATCTTAACGTTAGCCAACTGAAAGTCACTGACACACTGTTACTAGTGAAGGTGACATCAGTACGTGGGAAAAGTTATTCTTCCGTAACTAATCCTCTTTTCTGGAATGGTACGTCTTGGGTGGGTGCAATAGGCTTGTATGTTCAGGTTGTCATTGAATCGGCAAGGCAAGGCATGCAGAAATACCGTGTGGAAGTGACTGGTCCCAATGGGTTCAATAAAGCAAGCAATGTTATCAAAGCTCCACATGAAAACAGCGTTTTTCTCTCGGTTCAGGTTCCGTATGAAGGACATTACGAAATAACTGTAAGGAATGTTCGTGGTGGAGGGGGAACTCTGCTTGATCCAATACCTTCTTTTCAAGACATTGACTTTGAATATAACCCCAAAGGCTGGAGCTATTGCTACGAAACTCAGTAGCTTCATCATAAGCTCATGGATGGTGCAGGGGGTGCTACTCAAACGAAACGTTATGATGTATATATTTGTAAGCCAGACTCAATCTTCACAATCCATTTAGTCTCACATGATTCTTTAAACGTGAAAGGGCAGTGAAAAAACATAGTACGGAGTTGAAGGTATGAGGTTACTCCGTAACAAAAAGGGTCTCTCACCCGTTGTG
>Ga0315306_10001339_pt1 | contig 11775 bp, 12 predicted proteins | sample TDP1_MG_FD_203803 | JGI IMG/M metagenome (GOLD analysis project Ga0315306, IMG submission 203803) | Freshwater sediment microbial communities from Lake Towuti, South Sulawesi, Indonesia - TDP1 | ecosystem: Environmental > Aquatic > Freshwater > Lake > Sediment | place: Indonesia: South Sulawesi... | reverse complement strand
TGATTCTGCGCAGTCGCCTACAGCATAAACATCTTTGACGTTTGTCTCCATCCTTGCATTTGTTTTTATTGCTTTGGTTTCTCCTATGGCTATGCCTGCATTAGCAGCAAGTTGGGTGTTAGCTTTTACACCGAATGCGCTGATAAACAAGTCCGCGTTAATTTGTTCGCCTCCAGCCACTATTCCACTCACTTTTTCGGCTCCAAGAAACTCTTCAACTCCTTTTCCCGTTAGGATGTTTATTCCTTTCTGTTGGAGCATTTCTTGAACCATCTTAGCTACATCAACATCAAGCATTGCAGGCAAGATTTGAGGCAGCAATTCTACAACTGTGACTCTTAAACCTCTTTCATGGAGAGCTATAGCTGTTTCAAGGCCAATTAAGCCGGCTCCCATAACCACTGCTGTTTTCGCTCCGTTTTTGATTGCTTGATCAATTTTTTCACCGTCTTCAAGTGTTCGAAGGGAAAATATGCCGTGTTTTTCTCTGCCTTTTATTGGCGGTATAAATGAGCTTGCGCCTGTAGCCATGATTAAGCTGTCATATGGGATATTTTCAGTTTTGCCAGTCTTGTCTACGGCTTCCACTGTTTTATTTCCAGTATTTATGGCTGTGACTCTGGTTTCTATTTTGAGATTTAGCTTCATCATCTGGTAGAAAGCAGGTGGAAAAACAATTAGGTCGTTGAAACTTGGGATTTGGCCACCTATAACAAAGGGGAGCCCACAGCGTGAGTATCCAGCATGCTTTTCTTCGGTTACTAATGTGATTTCGGCTGCGCGGTCTGTTTTCCTTGCAGCTGAAGCTGCATCCACGCCTGCTGCATGGGCACCGATTATTACTATGCGTCTTGGCATTTGCTTATCCTTCTTTTGTCAAGCTCTTATGCCATTCAACCGCTTGGTTAAAGTTCATCGTATTTGCGAGTTCTGCTTCCAAGTTCGATGGCTTTATCACTAGTAACCAACCTTTCCCATAAGGGTCTTCGTTTAAAAGCTCGGGTTTTGATTGAACCTCTGCATTTACTTCTTCTATCGTTCCGCTTATTGGCGCCACTAGGTCTGAAACAGCCTTCACAGATTCCACCGTGCCATAGGGTTCGTTCTGTTTTGTTGTTATTCCGGGGCTTGGCAATTCAGCGTAGACAATTTCTCGGAGCTGTTTTTGAGCGTAATCTGTGATGCCAACGCGAACCTTATCGCCTTCAACCTTCACCCATTCAAAATCCTTTGTGTAATACAAGCCTTCAGGAACTTCGGATTCATCCACCTTCACCATGTTTGTTCACCTCTTAAGTAGTTGTTATTGTTTGGCATTTTAGCCTTTAAAATTAACTGTCACTGAATTTTGTTTGACCGAGCTGAATTTCTCTCTGTAATGGCACAAGAGAACTTACAATAAATATAAAGCTATGTCTGAATCAAAAGTTCATTGGGAAACGGAATGAGGCTTGATTCTTATCTTTCAAAGTATGCTAAGTTAAAGACTTTGTATGAACTTGTTGAACAGGATTTCTCTGCAAAAGGACTTGTGCATCACAATTGGAATCATGTGCTTAGGGATCTTGCCAGAAGCATTATAATTGGGGAGGCAGAAGGCGCTAACATGAAGATTGTTTTAGCTGGTGTATTGCTTCATGACATAGGCAGGCTTTATCCAGAAGAGGCAGAGGATCACCATGCTGCAGGTGCGAAAGTAGCGCCCAAATATCTTGTGAAAGCTCGTTTTACAAGAAGCGAGATTGAAGAGATAGTCCATTGTATACGCTCTCACGGTCCAAGAGGATTGGAAGAGCCTGAAACTCTGGAAGCGAAAGTATGCTATGATGTGGATGTGCTTTCTTGTTCGTGTGGAAATCTTGGAGTTGCTCGTGTTTTCCACTATTTTATAGCAGAAGAAAGATTTACTGTAAAACAGATGATGGAAATAGGCAGTGGTAGGAGAGGCCCGCGGAAGAGCTTTTACACTAAAACAGGGCGTATTTTTGGTAAAAGGTGCTATTTAAAAGCCGCAATATTCTGGAGAGAGCTAGATAAAGAATTAAAAGAAGAGGAACAAAGCGTCAGGAAGATTCTCCCTCAATACAAGGGTGATTAATAAAAGACGCACTAGTGTTTTGCTTTAAGATACTTTAGAACTTTTATCGCCTCAAGTGTGGCGCTAACCGAAAATCCTTCGCCTTCTTCACTTACGAAGCTCCCATCGGGATTCTGGCTTTTAGATAACGAGTTTAGGAAATACTTTACAAATCTGTTATTTTTTGTGAAGTTTGCAGAGCTTAGACACCAAAGCAACCATGCGATTTGGGAAGGGACCCACTGACCCTCAGGGATTTTAGATAAAAATTCTAAGCCATCTCTTGTTACTTTGCACCTCTTGCCATAGGCCATTGCAAAGAGGCTGGACGCAATCCATGTGTTATGCCTAAACCCTTCGAAAGAACCATTTTCCTTTCTATAGTTAATTAGGAAATTGCAAGCCTTTTTTATTCGGTTGTCCTTTGAATAGCTAAGTTTTGCAAGCCAAAAACCCGTATAGGCAGTAGATAGAATTTTCACATGGATGTTCCTTGGATTTATCCATGGTGGAGGATTAAATTGGAGTATGTTTTCGTTTTCATTCCAACTTCCATCTTTGTTTTGTGTAACAAAAAAGAAATCAGCAATTTTTTCTGCGATGTCTATTTGTAAGGAGTTAAACTCTTCCATGTGTCCTAAAACGACGGCAGAATCCATTAAAGTACTTGGGTTACCCTTCTCCATATTTAGAGGAAATCCACCGTCACTGTTCTGAAGCTTCCTTAAATTCTCAATGAAATAGGTTTTAGGTTTTCTTCCCTTTAAAATGCATTCTAAACGCTCTTTTTCTTCTTCACTGCCCATTCTCTGAACAAACCCAACAGCTCTTACAAAATCCATGTTTAATCATTCTCCAAATCACAGCGATAAGTAAACCATATTACGTTTAAATTTTTATTTATGGTGGTTGAAATTTATAGGTAGTAATTATGAGGTATTCTTTCTTGTCGGCCATTAATGCGGTTACATTTGACGATTTTAATACTTTGCGTTATAGCGTAAATAAAGAGGATATTATTTATCCGATTTTCAGAGCACTTAAGAAGCATAGAGTTAAAGTTGAAGAGAAAGATTTTTTAAGAGAGTATATAAAGGCTGATAAAGCCTATCGGAAAAATCTTCGGGAAACTTTTCGCGAGTCTTTATTGGATAACATCATTGTGGACGTTTTAACATCTCTGGGTTATGAATCGCCCAGACTTCGATCTACAGTAACACAGGCTGTTAATGAGGGATTGACTACTCGAAACGCATTTTGGTATTCTGATGCTATTTCAGTTCTTAATACTTTGGGAAGGAGAGGTTACAAATTGGGTTTGATAACGAACACGCATTGGCGCATCTTGAATGAAACCAGAAAAAGGTTTGAAAAATACTTTGATGTTATAACGTTATCTTATGAACACGGTTACGTCAAGCCTCATCCGTCAATTTTCCTCGTTACGTTGAGAAAGTTAAGGGTAAGCGCTAGTTTTTGTTTACATGTGGGAGACGATCCAATCGCGGACATTAAAGGAGCTAAAGAAGTTGGAATGAGAACTGCATTTTTAAAAAGAGGAAAAAGAAAAGCGAAAGCAGACATTCAGATAAGGCGATTAAGCGAGCTAGTCGAGCTACTATAGTTTTTAAGAGGTCGCAATCTCGATAGCGATTTATTTTACTTTGATATAGTAACTTTTGTGATAATAAATGACTTATAGGCTAGCAGCCAAATTCTACGACTTGTTTGGTTCCAAAAACGACTTAGACTTCTACAGAGAACTCGCTCTCCAGACTGGAAACAAGGCTTTGGAGCTGGGTGTGGGAACAGGTAGGGTGGCTATCGAGCTTGCTAAAGCTGGAATAACGGTTGTGGGCATAGACAATTCGGTTTACATGCTTAAAATAGCCAGAGAGAAATTGGTTAAGGAAACTGAAGCTGTTAGAAAACGTGTAATTTTGAAAAAAGGAGACATGAGAAACTTTGATCTAAAGCAATCGTTCCCGTTCGTTTACATTCCTGCTTCCACATTTGACCATAATATCGCAGTTGAAGAGCAAAAAAGGGCATTAAATTGCGTCTACAAACATCTAGAAAAGGACGGCACATTTGCGTTTGACCTTGAACAAGTGACGCCAGACAAACCTAAGACTTCTTGGTGGATTGACAGAAAGGAGATTGATGATGGAAGGCTAGTCGTGCGAAACATTTTTACAAGAAGGGATATGACAAAACGCACATGCAGTTTAGACTTGTTCTTTGATGTCTACAAAAATGGCAAGTTATTAGAAAGATATCATGAATATGGAGAAGTTGCAATAATATCTAAAGACGAAGTCACCAAATTGTTAGAGAAAAATGGGTTTAGAATTGAAAGCGTTTATGGAGATTTTGACAAATCAAAACACAAAAGTAACAGTCCAAGAATAGTGTTAGTAACAAGAAAAAAGTAATGCAGAACAATTATTATTTTTGCGAATCAAAGTTTACATTTTCCTTTTCTGGTTCTTATACTCACTCTTTCTCATATGAGCTGTGGCTTTTTCATCTGGAGGGTTTTGTTTTGGAAAATTGCATGCCTGCTAAGTTCATCTTCTATTTTGCAGAGTATTTCTCTGCTTGCAAACTCCTTGCGTAATAGAAGCTTTCTTATCTTGTAAAAGGGATTTTTTATGTAAAAATCTACTACAGCTTCGCCTATTAGTTGTCTTCCGTGAAGTATCGCAGCTCGCCAAACTACACCTTCGCTTAATTGTGGATATCTCCAACGATAGCCAAAGAAATCTTTAAGCCGTCTATAATAACCCAAAAGCAACGCATCATCGTTAAATAAAATCTTGACAAAAGAGTGTTCAGTTAATTTGTTTCTGAAAGAGTTCAAAAAGTCCAAATCCTTCACTCGTAGATAATGAGGTTTCGGCTGATTTTCAACGTTTACGCTTATAATTTTACTCTCTTGTAACAGAATTTGTGAAATCTCTCTGGTTTCGGTTAGAGTCCATCCAACCCAATGGGCAATATCGCCAAGTGTAAATGGACCGTAAATGCCCAGGGATTTTAAGAATAACCATCTTTTGCCCTCTTTTTCAGATATAACTTCCATATCTAGTTTATATGGCAGTTCCTTTATTGAATGATAAAGCGGTTTGCCATTTTTTCTGCCCGTCCGCGCAATCTTCCCATAATTATACAACTGGTACAGGAGTTTTTTCGCCTTATCTTCCAATTGTGGATGCGCTTTGCTAAATATCGTTTTGAACTTTGAAGGCGTAATCGGACCGTGTTTCTCGATGAAGTTCAATGCCTCATGGTGTTCTTGGCTTAGAGAGACTGGGCATCTTTGATAGGCTCGTCTGCGAGAAACACTTCTTGTGGCTTTAAAATAAAAAGGGTAATCATCAACATTAACTATTCTTAAAGCTCCTCGCAAAATATGCCCTTCAGTTAAAGTATAGTTATTGTACCAATAGTCAAACCATTCCGATTTGAAGTTTTCAAAGCGATTAAAAAGTTCGATGTTGTGGCCGCCATATTGGAGGCCTCCTATGTCACGGATGATTGAAGGCACATCACTTCTAGTTTTTCCCAAAGTTTCAGGTGTTAAGTGAAGCCTTTGAATAACAAATTCCTTTACTTCTTCTTTGGAATAAACTTCTGCCAATTACCTTACCTACAAAATATTGAGGATGCAAGCCAATATTTTATTTATCGTTCCCTTTTTCCGCTTATGTAATCTTCCACCCATTGTTTAGCGATAGAATCTGGCACTTGAGTTGGTGGATGTTTAAATGCGTATGAAGATATGCTGATGAGTGGACCAGCCACTTTGCGGTCTAAGGCTAGTTTTACGGCTCTTACAACGTCGATTACTACTCCCGCGCTGTTTGGTGAATCCTCAACTTCAAGTTTAACAGTTATCGTTAAAGGTCTGTCGCCAAATTTTCTGCCCTTAAGCCACAGATAACAAATTTTCTTGTTTCCTAGAAAAGAGACATAATCCGAAGGTCCTATTCTTGTTGGTAAGTCGTATGGAACAAGACTTTTAACAGCTTCAGTTTTGCTTATACGTTTGGTCTTTAACCGCTCTTCTACAGTCATGTTTAGAAAATCGGTGTCACCACCAAGGTTTAGCTGGTAAGTTTCATCAACTATCACCCCTCTGTCTACGCAGAGTCTAACCAAATTTCGATGCAGAATAGTTGCACCTAACTGACTTTTTACGTCGTCCCCAGCTACTGGCAGTCTCTTCTCTTCAAATTTTCTGCTCCACATTGGATCTGAAGCTATAAATTCTGGTATACAATTTATGAAGGCGCACCCAGCGTCTAATGCCGCTTGAGCATAAAAACGTGTGGCATTCAAACTTCCCACAGGCAAGTAGTTAATGAGCATCTCTGCCTCTGCCCCTTTTAGAATTTCCACAACATCCGCTGTTTTGATTTCTCTGTTATTGTAAACGCTAAAGGGCTCTCTCATGTGTTCAGCCACACCGTCTAATATTGGACTTGGTGAAATCTTTACGCCCATTTTTGGTATGTCTGCAAATTTGGCGACGCAATTTGGCTCAATAAAAATGGCCTCAGCCAAATCCTTCCTAATCTTATTTTTATTCACATCAAAAGCAGCAACAAATTTCACGTCTCTTATATGGTATCCGCCAAAATTTACATGCATTAGTCCAGACACAGTAGCATCTTCTCTTGCATCTTTATAGTATTCGACTCCTTGGACGAGGGCAGAGGCACTGTTGCCTACGCCTACTATCGCAACACGAATTTCTGACAAGTTACTCCCTCTATTTACATTATTTGGTCAAAGCTTAGAAACTGTCTACTCTTTAACTTTTTCTAGATTCTTTTTCTAATTGCATTAGCTTATTTTGCATATTTCCAACACTTTTTAGTTTGATTATGCAAGAAATAGCAAAATTAAAAGGGAACTTTGAATGAGATAATTCGGAGAACTAGGTGAAGGCCCATGGCTGAAAGTGAAGTAGACGTAAAATATGAACCTTTTAAAGAAATTGTAGTGATGGAGCGCAATTTCTTTTCAACCCCTGATGACATAGCAAGATTCACGTCCATAATTGCAGGAGGCAAACCAGCGGGGCTGTATTGGGCTGAAGGCGTAGTATTTCTTTATTTTCCTCTTCCGGCATCAACAGAAACAGCCGCCAAGGCGTTAATTGAAAATAAGCGAGTTTACTGGACCTTTGTTGGTTACTCCTTCATGCCAAAATATCAACCCACAATTGAAACTAAAGAGAAAATGATTGTTCCAGTTATTGACATGTCTTCTAACCCAGTATTTAAAAAAGTTGCAAGTTGGTTAAAGGAACAAAAATAAATACATGCAAGTAGCAGTCGTCTCCTCATAAGGAGACATATTTTGGAATTTTGCCAGGAAGTTTTAAGCTCGTTGAAAATATTACACGTCAAAGGAAAAGTGTTCTCGGGAGGTGGAGAAGGAGCAAGATTCACTGAACTTCCATGGGTAAAAAAGCAGATGGCTGAAAAACTTGGTTTCATTCCATATCCTGGGACATTAAACATAAAACTAACCGAAGATAAAGTTAACATTAAAAAATTGCTAAAGAAGGCAAAAGCAATAGAGATTTCGCCAGCCCCAGGTTTTTGTCGGGGAAAATGCTTCCAAGCATATCTCATGGGTAATCTGAAATGTGCAATCATTATCCCGGAGGTTGAGAATTACCCAGAAGATGTCATAGAGGTTATAGCGCCAGTAAATTTGAGAGAAAAATTTAAACCTAAAAATGGAAGTGTGATTGAAGTTAGAATTGTGCTTTGATATTTCTTTGTTTTCGCTTTTCTTTCAGAAAATTTTGCACGTAATCTTGTAGACACCTATTTTTCTTTAAGTAAAGCCCATATCTTACAAGGGCGTTCATGGCTCTGGCAGCATCTTCCGGTGAAGAATATGCTGGAATTCCCAACTTGTCAAATCTAAAACGGGTATGCAAAGCCATCTCAGTTTCTCCAATATCACAAGCAACAATAGGTTTGTCATATTTGTTAGCAACTTTCGCCACTCTGTCAATGTAATCTTCTTGTAAGGCTGGAGTATGGTGCAGGCCTAGCAGTATTATGCCGTCGATTTCTGGGTCTTGGGAAAGAATTTCAGCTGCATATTCAAACATTTCAGAAGTCGCAGAACCAGTTATGTCCACTGGGTTAAGGTTTGTTGCAAACCTGGGAAGTTTTTCCTCTTCCTTCAATTTTTCAAGTGCTTGTATTGTTTTTTTAGAGAAACGTTTAATGGTCAACCCCTTTGTTACACACTCGTCAACAGCCATTATGCCAGGACCACCAGCATCGGTGATTATTCCTATGTTTTTTCCATTGGCTGGTAGTTGCATTGCTAATGCCTTTCCAGTGTCGAAGAATTCTTCCATATCTTTTGCCCTTAAAATTCCTGTTTGCACAAAAGCAGCATCATATATATGGTCTGAACCGGCTATGGCACCCGTGTGAGAAGCTGCGGCTCTTGCTCCAGCTTCTGTTCTCCCAGCCTTAAGAGCGATTATTGGTTTTTTCTTTGTGACTTCTTTGGCTATTTTGAGGAACTTTCTTCCAGATTTTATGTCTTCAACATACAGTAATATGACTTCAGTTTTATCATCATACAATAGGTAATGTAGCATTTCTGCCTCGTCAACGTCGCATTTGTTGCCAAAACTTACGAATTTGCTTACTCCAATTTGCCGCCCGGCCAAATAGTCTAAAGCTGCAACGCCGAATGCTCCGCTTTGCGTTACTATTGCGATATTTCCGGGTATTGGACGCGGTGTTGCAATAACCTCGTCTCCTGTTGTCAAAATCTTTGTTTCTGGGAGAAACAGCATGTCTACGCCTGTTTTTGAATCATAAACTCCTAGACAGTTAGGTCCTAAAACCCTTATTCCAGCTCTTTTTGCTATGGTCACAATCTTATTTTCTAGCTCATAGTTTCCAATTTCGCTGAAACCTGAGCTGATTATAACAACAGCCCTTGCTTTTTTAGACGCAGCATCTTCCATTATCTTTGGAACTATGTTTGCGGGAACAACAATTACGACCAGGTCTAATTCCAGAGGAATTTTAGCTATCGAAGGGTAACATTGAAATCCTAAAATAGAATCTTCATGTGGATTAACTGGGAAAATTTCCCCTTTTAAAACTCCTCTTCTTCTGTTTTCGACAAAGTTTTCGAAAATTACGTGCCCTGCCTTGTTTATTTTTTTTGTTGCCCCGACAACAGCGACTGAATGCGGGTTGAAAAAAGCGTCTAGCTGCTTGATTGACGGTTCCATACGTGTTTTTCCCTTTTGCTTCTAACAATTACTATGGGTTTATGTTTTACTGTCTCAAGCATCTCCCAACTAACCTCACTTAACTCCACGTTAAATTTCTCAGCCATATCCCACACGGTTCTTCCAGCACCAAAACCTCTTGCACGATTTGCAATCTCAACGATTTCTAAGACTTCTTCAGTTGGCATTTGACATCCTGCCATAGCTATTGGTGTGGCTCTTCTTTTTAGCTTAAAAATTCGCCCAACAACATAAACAATGAATCCTCCAAGATAATGAATGTCCTTAATTGGTTTTGGACGTGGGGTAAAATGAAAATTTCTAAAGGAATAGGTTTTATCAGTGTCTGCAATTATTACGAAGACCTTCTTTTGTAGTTTTGACCATATTTGTTTCCGGATTTTTAGGGCTATTTTGTTGGCGTTTTTCAAGGGTAAACTTACGTAGGAATATGCCAAATTACTTCCATCAATGCCACCTTCAGAACCAAACATTAAGGCCTGTAAAAGATCAGCATTTTGTAAAGCAATTTGTTTGTGGCGGCTACCCATCTTAATGGGATATTCACGGAGACGTTGAAGTAATTTATCCCGGAAATGGCACAGTGGACCAAGGAAATAACCCCAGACTATTCGCATCCAATACTTAGCAATAAGCTTTGCACTTATACCAGCCCTAACCCTTTTTTCATCGACAATGTTGCTTGACGCGGTTGAGATTGCCTTTTCTGATACTACAATAAAATCTCCGTCGGCTATTTTCCCTTTAATGCTCTTAACAATCTCTTCTAGGTAATTTTCTCCAGTTCTCCAGTATTTTGTAGTGATGGCTAGCACTTTATATTTAGCCATTTGTATCGCGTTTTTTAAAATTTACCATGAAAACCTTACATGTTTCTGAATCGTTTCTTTATTTCTTCAACATTGCATTCCGGTGGTTTCATCCTTCCCTCAGGACAGTAACCCAACTCAACACATGACGGTCCAGCATTTTCAAACAACGCTGGCGCAGCCTCTTTCGCTTGCTTAAGCATTTCTGTTGCAACTTCTCTTATTTCCCATTGGGAACGCGTGCAACATCGTAGATTGAAAAAATGTCTTAATTCACGAGCATTCATCGTCACAATTATGTTTGTTTTGGCAGCGTTTGGAAGAATAAACCTTGCATCCTCTTTCGGAATTCCGACGGTCAGAAGTTTCTGGTAAGTTTCAGAAATTTTCTCCAGCGTTTCATCAAAAATTTTCTTTGCATTCAAATTTTCTGCAATGCTTTTGGGTGTCACATACTTTTCCAGCGTATCATAAGTGACGAAACGTTGGCTCTGCTGCGTGTACGATGCGATGCGATGCCTAACAAACTGATGTGTCATAGCTCTGGAAACGCCTTCGATGCTGAATGTGAAGGATGCATGCTCAATCACTGAAACATGCCCATAACCAGTAACCCGCTTTATTATATTCTTAGCTGTCTCCGAATCCATTTTCTCAAAAATTTTCGAGGGACTTCCGCTTTTTGTTGATGTTAAGGCAGCAGCTCCACATAGAAGCTCCGCATCTGCCGTGTAACGGAGAAGCTTAACTTTCAATTTTAAACCTCACTCTTCACTTTAGCATGAAAGTAATAAATTTGCTTTGTGCAAAAGAACATTAGAAAAGGGAATTAGCTGTCAAGGGTAAAGAAAGCCGTTGATTATAAATGAATCTGGGCTTTTCTTGCCATGTTGCTAAATGTCTGGGTTAATGTTAAATGTGGGCATAGACGCGGTCGCTTGTGTATTTTCCGCTTTCCATTTCCCCCTCTATTTCATTCAACAGCAATATTCGTTTGAATGTTAGCGGATGCGTCGCAAACCACGTATTTATTCTTGCCCATGCAGATTTGGCTTCTTTTTCCATGGCTAATTCTAACTCTCTTTCATCAAGCACTCCATCTTTGTCTAAGTCGTATTCTTGTTTTTTCTCCATTACTAATTGAATCTCCTGTTTTGCCATTGCTGGGTCTCCTATGTAGAAGGCTCTGGCTCCGGATGGCGGTTTAGGCGAAAGTGATAACCCATAAGTGATTTTCGCTAATGCGCTTTGTAAGCTTCGAGGTGAGCCTGTTACGTAGGCAGAGTAAGCATCTGCATAGTGTTCTCGGAGTCTGCTCAACCTCATCACACAAAAAAGCGAAATAATGTATACTATGTATGATATTATTGCAACAGCGAAGAATGCGGCTTTAATACTGCCTTCTTCCTTTTTCCTTGATGATGGATTAGCCCACCTTGCTACTTCCCATGTTCCTCGCGCAACCAGATAGGCAAGTAACGGCAGTGCTGAAAGAACCGTCATCACTATGTAGTCCTTGTGTTTTATGTGGCCTAATTCGTGGCCTATTACGCCTCTAACTTCGTCCTTGTTTAGAT
>Ga0315306_10001338_pt1 | contig 11777 bp, 13 predicted proteins | sample TDP1_MG_FD_203803 | JGI IMG/M metagenome (GOLD analysis project Ga0315306, IMG submission 203803) | Freshwater sediment microbial communities from Lake Towuti, South Sulawesi, Indonesia - TDP1 | ecosystem: Environmental > Aquatic > Freshwater > Lake > Sediment | place: Indonesia: South Sulawesi... | reverse complement strand
AGCATGTCGCTTATAAAGATGCCTATTGCTGCTCCGCCGCCGCCTACTATTGGACCGAAAAGAACTGCAAAAGTTGCGGGAATCACCACTACAGGCCAGAATCTTACGCCGCCAACTGTTGGACAAACAAAAGGAAATATAACGTACAGTACGTATCCAATAGCTGCGTAAAGAGCTGCGTTTACAGCAATTAATGTTACATCTAAAGCCTTTAACATTGGCATTTTTACCACTGGATGTGGCTATGCTTATCAAAAAATAAAGATTCCGTATGAATTGTTTAAACGCGTTTAAACATCAACTTAATGTCAACGATAGCTGTTATTACTTTACACAACCTGGCACACCGCCGTTGCATAGTCTGGTAAAGAAAGAGATTTTGAATCGTGTTTTTTCAAGTTAGTGTCGTACAAGTGTACAGTTATGTGTAACTTTGTTCTACGCACAAACTATCATATTTAAACTGGAACTGATTTTGCTGCACGGAGAGAAAAAAATGAACTTGTTAAAGAATAAGAAAGCATTAAGCACAGTAGTGACTACATTGATTATTCTAGTAGTTTCAGTGTTGTTAGCAACTGTTGTGACTTTCTACGCCATAAACGTCACAACCACGAGAGTACAAGAAGAATCACTTCACTTGACAAAACAGCACATATGGTACAACACAACTAATTCTTGGGCTGAGGCCGCAATAGTCATAGTAAATACTGGCGGAAGAGACGTCGTCCTAGATAAGATTACTGTAAGAGGACAGGATTGCCCATGGTCAAATATATTCTACTGGAGGACGAACACTGAAGTAATTTCGGCTGATCTAAACGTAACAATCACGGAACTAGCTATTCCTACAAATGGCACTACATATGACATGAGTGCCACATTCAAATACGGCGATGGAGCCTTCAGTCAAGCTGAAGATGACCTTACATTAAAGTCCGGCTGGACTCTGGTAGTTTACATTAAAGACCCTGACAGCATTGCTTTGAATGACGTAGGTATACCCGTTGGCATAACAATCTTTACATCAAATGCTCAATACTACAAAGAAACAAACATCCAAGCTGCTCAATAGCAGCTTAAACCTTCCTTTTTCTTTTTTCCTATTTTTATATTCTTTATTCGTTTTGTTCAAAGCATATTCAAGTAATGATTTAGAATTAATTCTTCAATTATTGATTTTGCATACTTATGTGTAGTTTTGTTCTACGCACACCATCTTATCTTACTACAAAGTTGAAAAGTTCTGATTAGACATGCAAGAGAGGAGACTGTTAAAAATAGTGTACAACAAATACTTCAAGAAACAGTTAATGAAATTTCTACAGTCAAAAAAAGCTTTGGCCATTCCAGTGACTTACTTGATACTCTTTGTTTCGCTTGTGGCTATAATTTCAATAACATATAGTTTTGCTGTAGTAAAGATAAGCTCTAGAGGAGGGCTACTCAAGGTCTCTGTGGCTAAGCAAAACATGCAAGTTTTGAATGATGCAGTGCGCTCCGTTGCATGGAGTTTTGGTGCTTCAGAAATTGTTTACATGGATGATTGCGGAGGCGTCTTCCAAACTAAGTCCACAGTCAAAAGCCTCGTCATCAATTTTGCCGATGACGTAGTGTTTAACAGTTCGATTGGAAAAGCCTTCTATGAACTTGAGTCTTCAGAATTCACCTATGATGACTTATTTATTAAGGGTGATTATGGGGCAATAATAAATCAAAGTGCATATACTATGACACAGCTTTATTTTTCGGCAGGCAATGAGGCTAAGGAACTAACACTCTGTTATCGTCCATCTGTAACTGCAACACCCATTGGTACAAGCAATGGAAAACCGTTAAACCTTATCCGCGTTTACATCATAAATCTGAATTCTTCGCAAAATTTGATGCTGAGGGAGAAGTTTTACCTGAAAGTGACATCTTTGAATGTTACAACGACCACGCAGCAATACGATTTCAGTGCTTCAATTTCCTCTCTTGCATTAAAGGCCGTTTTTGGCGGAATCTTGAGCACTGTTCGGCTTCCAATTTCAAGCAATTCGGAAGGTGCAGTTGTAAATTTGGAGATAGTTATGTGCAATGTTAAAATTCAAAGAGTAGAGGTGTAAAATTTGCCATCCATAACGCCCAGTTACCTATACACTTTTGCTGCTTTAATAGCTATCAGCAGTCTTCTATTCTTTTCTTTCATGGCTTATGCCAATGCTTTGCGTGCTACATCAGAGACTAAGCAATTGAAAAATCTGATGGACTATTTAGCAGCTAAAAGCACTGAATTGCTGACACTTACGTTAACCACAAACGCTACAGCCGAAGCCTACCTTCAAATGCCCGCAGCAATAGGCAACAAGCAATATTGGTTTCAACTTCGCAACGATTCTACAAGGGTATGGTTGGAAGGCGGTTTTGGAAACATCCCAATAGAAGAAGCAGAACTGCGCATTTACCTTCCAAAAGAAGCCTCAGCAAAGGGTTACTACATCGGAGGTTATGAAGCAGCCTGCTTGAGATGTTATTTGAATGCTGGTGTTCCACAAATCCGGCTTACAGGCTCCAGTGAAAGGTGATTATCATGAAGTTTGGTTTAAAATTACATAAGGAAAAAGGTCAAAAAGAAGATTTTCAAGCGATGATGAAGGAGGAAGGAGAATTAATCGAGTTTTTAGATGTTAAAAGATGGCGTGTTCCAGAGGGCTACGTGGAAGCTGAATATTACCCGCTAAAGCCGCCTTTTTCTTATGCGGCAATCGTCCAAAACGAGGAAACTTTAGAATATCTTTACGTTCTTGACGAACTCCCATTAACAAAAGAAGAGCGAGAAGGCTATTTTAGACTAAGAAATATCCTTGAATATGAGCTTCAAGCTCCAGAAGGCGAAGAAACTCTCGCTGAATCTTTTAGAAGGCAAATGCCACTAATACTTTCTAATCATCAGAAAATTTTTGCCGGAATTTCTCCTGTTGGGATGCGCAAAATACTTTACTATTTGGAGAGGGACATAGTTGGCTATGGAAAAATAGATCCATTAGTATACGATGATTATGTTGAAGACATTGGATGTAGCGGAGTTAACAAACCGATATTTTTATGGCATAGGAAATATGAGAACATAAAAACTAACATAGTTTTTCGAGATGAGCAGGAACTCGACGACTTCATAATGCGTGTCGTACATAAGGCTGGAAAACATGTAAGCATCGCTTTTCCAATAGTTGACGTCACCCTACCAGAAAAACATCGTTTAGCCGTCTCCTTTGGAAAAGAGACAACACCTTCTGGAACATCATTTACGATAAGAAAGTTCCGCAAAGATCCTTTCACAATAATTGACTTGATCGAAAATGAAACCATAAATGAGAGCATAGCTGCTTATTTGTGGCTTCTAATGGAGAACAAAATGTCAGTAATGATTATCGGAGCAACTGGTGCAGGAAAAACAACAGCTCTAAACGCGATTGCATGTCTCATACGACCAAGCCACAAGATAATTTCGGTTGAGGAAGTTGCCGAAATAAATCTGCCGCATGAAAATTGGACATCCTCAATTGCGCGTTCAGGCTTTGGAGTTGAAGGAGAAGGAGAAATTACCCTTTATGATTTAATTAAATCGGCTGTAAGGCATCGTCCAGATCTCATAATCGTAGGCGAAGTCCGTGGTGAAGAAGCCTACGTGCTGTTTCAGGCACTTGCAACAGGACATGGAGGCTTATGCACTTTACACGCTGAAGATGTTGACACATCCATCAAAAGGCTTACACAGCCGCCTATGAACATTCCACCGTCCATAATTCCACTAATGAACTGCGTAATAAATGTAAAACACGTCAGAACACCAGTCTTTCTAGAACACGGAAAAAGATTGTCAAGCAGAAAATTCATAACCATTTCAGAAATAAAAGATGCTAACAATTTCCAAGAAATTTTCAGTTGGAACCCATCCACAGACACTTTCCAAGAAAACTTGACTGAAAGCTATCTTTTAAAGAAAATGTCAGCAAGCCTCGACATCCCAATCGAAAAACTAGTAGACGAACTAGAATATCGTAAACAAGTGCTCATCCACATGGTTGAGCATAACATACGCGACTACAAAAGCGTGAACAAAGTCCTTAGCAAATACTACAATAACCCACAGCTTTTCCAGAAAGAATTTTTGGAAAAACCGAAGTGGTGAAAATCTTGCAGATGCAAATTAAAAGACCAAAAACATTTGGGTGGATATTAAACCTTTACACCAAAGAAGATACGGGCGAAATTAACCATGAACTGCCCTTTGCTGCGCTTCTTTTCACCTTGCTGGCAGCAAGTGGAGTAACAATTTACGAAAGTTGGAAAAAACTATGCGAAATAGACCTACTGCCGACATCCCAAAGAGAGGCTCGCGAAATTGTTAGGCAAGTGGAAGTTTTAGGCTACGACCCTTTAACTGTTATGTATAAGCGGGCTGGAAAAACAAAATCAAAGAATTACCGAGAATTCCTTTTGGGCTACGTCTCGTCTGTCAGAAGCGGCGGAAATGTAGTTAACTTTCTAAAAAGCAAGTTACGCTCAATCTTTGAAGTTCAAAGCGCAGCTGCCATTCGTTCGATTGAAAGACTCGGCACTTTGGTCGAAGCATACGCAGTAATGCTGATAGTAACCCTTTGCTCCTACATATTATTCATAGTATTTGCGACTACCTCGGTTTTTGAACCCATGAAAATAAGTGGAACGCCAGGAATAGATTCATCAATTGTATGTATCCTCATATTCCTTGTGACCCCTTTGATTTCGATATCTTTCATGGTTATTGCGCATGTGGAGAGAAAAAGCAACCTAGTAGGGGTTAATCAGCCTTATTACGCTCTCATATTACCATTAATTGTCATTTCAAGCTTCGTAACCCTCCTATATTTCTTGCCACAACTTCAATACCTAAAAAGTGCTCAAATATTCCCGATGGTCGTTACTGTTTGTCTTCTAGCAGTTTCGATTCCTTCCGCACTAGTCTACATGAAAATAGCCAAAATCAACTCCGACGCAGAAAGCTCAATGCCAAGCTTCCTTAGAGATGTAACAGAGGCCAGAAAAATTGGGCTTTCACCAGAAAAAAGCATAATTCATGCCACAAAACGCGCGGGGTATGGCAAATTTTCTGAGACATTAAATCTCATCAGAAGTCAAATGGAATGGGGTGTCTCCCTCAAAAAAATATTCAGAAACGTCAAACAAAAAATTCAGACATGGCCTGTGCTTGTGAACTTTCTGATACTTGTTGAAACCATCAAAATTGGCGGTGGTTCAGCTGCTGCACTAGAAATATTGACGGATTACAGCGAAAAGCAAAAAGATGTTGAGGTGAACAAGAAGTCACTTTTAAAACCTTATGTAATCTTGGCTTTTATATGGAGCGTTCTCATAGCCCTAACAACAACAATGGTTGCCATGACAGTTTACGCTTTAACACAAATATCTCTTCCAGGATCAGCAGCCTTGCCGCTTGAAGTAATGCAAGCTCAAATTAACCTCTTCTCCACAGGCATAATATTGCAGTGCTGGCTATCAGGATTCTTTGTAGGTAAAGTAAATGAGGGCACATTTGCTGCTGGCTTTAAATATTCAGTGATGCTCGTGCTTACAGCTTATGTCTCGCTTATTCTTTCACAAAACTTCCTAGGTGGCATGTATGGCGCTGTCGTCTAACTAAACGGCATAAAAGAAATGGAGAGTACATCAAAATGCCTGCGATATCCGTTGACACATTCTTTGCGTGTTCATTAATGGTTCTTCTCGTACTTTCAGCCATGGCTACCACTTCAAAGCTTCTATACCCACACATAAATAACACAGTTAACAATAGTATCGCTGAAAAGTATAAAGAAATCTCGACATATCTCCTCCTAAATGATGGAACATTATCAAATTGGGGACAAAACTCCCAAAAAATCCCAGAAACATTCGGTTTAGCCAAAGCGGATTCAGACAACCCATACGAGTTGGATATAGACAAGGTTTCAAGGCTAAACAGCGAAAATCTCTACGCTATAAGTTATGCACAAATATTCACCGCTCTTAAAATGTCAGACATATCCTTTAGTATCGAGATAAAACCAATCTTCGAAGTTGCCATAAACCTAACCGCAACTTATGCATTTCCAAATGAGACAATTTATGAGTTCCAAATATTAACCGAAAAGCACGGAGTTCCAGTTCGAGCAGAATTGAAATTTTACGTTGTTGCGGAAAACTATTTGGAAACAAGCTACGTTCATGTTTCTGATGGCCGAATTTATCTCAATATAACCCTTTCAAACGATGTTAATGGACCTGCCCTTCTTGTTACTTTTGCAAAAGCTATTTGCAATGCGAAAATCATGTCTTTCGGAGTCTACGCCTTCGCGCATAATTCAGTTGAACCCAAACAAAAAGGCACTTTTCTAAGGCTCAGTCCACTGAACTATACTTTAAATGCGTCTCTTGTTTATTCAGGAATAAATTTGTCAAAGGCTTATGCTCTGACTATTAATTACAACTCAACTCTAGCACAAACTTCAAGCAGTAATCAGTCCATTACATATAACCTATCACATTTTCTAGATTCGAGCCCAACATTAATTGTTGTAACTGGGTGGAACTCAACAGTTTTCTTTACTGAGTGGGCTGCGTATCCACAGATACCTCTTCGGACGGGCGTAAACTTCGAGGGTTTAACTACTCTCTCAAACGTTTTTGCCAACACGTATATTGTTACGATAAATTTAGCCCTTTATGAATGCACAGTTTGGGTTGGAGGCCCAGAAGAATGAATAAAGAAAATAAGGGGCAAATTAGAACAATCGAAGCCTTTTTTGCAGTACTAATAATTTTTTCTTCTTTTGCCATTTCCGCGAATCTCACAATAACGCAAACCATAACAAGACATGAGGATTTGGCCTCGATGGGACTGCAAGCTCTTGTGAAATTGGATTCTGATGGAAACCTCGGTAAATTTATAGAAGATGGAAACTGGACTGCTATACGGGATGCTCTTAACATCATTCTACCAGCAGGCGTATGTTTTAACTTAACAATTTACAATGAACAAATGCAGCAAATTAATACTGAAGTTATCTCTAACGGAGGCTTTAGCAGTCAACAAATAGCCTTCACAGAGTATATTTGTGCAAGTCAAGGCACAGTTTTTTGCTGCTATATAATTCACTTGCATTTGGCGGTAGCTACATGAAAAAGTGCGAAAGAAAGCTTAAGGGAAACAGTTCAGGGCAGCTCCTTATAATTGCTGCTTTAGCCATAGCTTTACTAATTTCTTCAACAACAATTTACGTCTATGAACTTAGCAAGGAAACAAATAGCGTTCATGGGTCATCCATAAACAATTTTGTTCTCGCTTTAAAGCAAACCACAAAAAACACCGTGTTAGGTTCACTTGCAAACATCTCAAACGGAGGCGAAAAAACAGCTTTAACAAACAATCTGAATAGGCTTTCACAAGTTTTAAGAAGATCAAATCATTTTGGAATCTGCCATTTAGCCTTTGCTCCGCTTAGCGATTCAAATTATGATGCTGGCATATGGTTTTCATGGAACACAAGCGACATGGGAATTTCAAGCGCTTATGCAACTATTACATTAAAAGTTTATGGCATAGCAGAGAACGTGACATTAAACTATGCTCTTAACATAATAACGGCTATTGCAATTAATGGCTATTATACTAAACTTGACGGAAATGAAAAACTGGTGAACTTAACATGTAACGTGTATAACGAAGGAAAGCCTGCCCTTGCCAAGAACATGACCTTATTTTACGAAAGCTTCGGAAGCTGGGTACCTATTGATTCATCAAATAACCTTTCCATAATGGATTACGGTAACAGCACATATCACATATCCTTTATCGTTACAACCTCCGCAAACAACATGCAAGTTTCAACACACATTCATGACTTGCGAGATATATTCGTACAAGCAAATACAACCTGCTATGAAGCTTAAGCTTTGTAAGCAATTTTCGAGCCACTTAAATATGCAATTCATTACCTTCTAAATAGACGGAATGAGGCTTTGAAATGAGTGAAAAGCATGAATATCGTCATGTTTTTACGCTCTTAAAGTTAGCTGAAATGGGAGCACATCGAAGAACAGCCAAGATTTCCACAGAGTATTTAGCTGGAAAGTTGGAGGCTTCCCAGCAAACAGCTTCACGTTATCTGATCGAATTGGATAATAAAGGGTGGATTAAGCGAACTATAACACCTGAAGGCTGTCTCATAAAAATCACTGATGCTGGCATTAAAGAACTGAAAAAACTTTATTCAAACTTGCGCTTTTTAATGGAAGCTGCATACCCTCCCTCGATAACTTTAGAAGGCGTACTCTTTACGGGATTAGGTGAAGGAGCCTACTATATATCAAAAGAACGGTATAGGAAACAGTTTATGGAGAAATTGGGCTTTGAACCTTACCCTGGCACGCTTAACCTGAAACTTACAACTGATTATGACGTTAACACCCGCTCAGAGCTTGAAGCCTATTCAGCGATTGAAATTGAAGGTTTTAGAAACGAAAACCGCACTTTTGGACCTGTGAAGTGTTATCCAGCCATAATAGAAAATCAAGTGAAAGGCGCCTTGGTTTTAGCTCTAAGAAGTCATTATGATGCTTCTGTGATTGAGATTATTGCTCCTATTTTTCTGCGGAAACATCTTAAACTGAAAGATGGACATAAAGTGAAGGTGGAAGTTTTGACGCTTCCATAATTTTAACTTCCAGCAGAGAAGGAATACTTATACTCATGCATTACTTTGAATTTTCGTGTTACAGCCATCACATAACCAATCAATAGTCCAACAGCTAGGCCGCCAAGATGAGCCAAATTATTCACGGTCGGACCTGAACTAATCACCAATAAAAATACAGCATACATTAACGCACCTATTATTGACTGCCCGATTGCACGTCTAACATAGATAGTACATGCTCCGAACACTCCGAAGATAGCGCCGGAAGCTCCAGCCGAAACCATATCAAACCCAAGAAGGAGTGTCAGCAAGTTTCCAGCTAACCCACTTAAGAAGTAGATAAGAAGGTATTCATGAATAGCAAATAAATCTTCAGCTCTTAACCCAAAAATAAGCAGAAAGAGCATGTTACCTAGAAGATGCATAATGTTGACGTGGACAAACATGGCTGTAAAAAGCTGCCAATACCATCCATAATATATAACAAAATAGTTAACTTGACCATAATGAAAAAGAACATAGTCACTTATCTGAATAAGGTTTCCACTGAGCCATGAAGTGTAACAATATACGATTATGTTTAAAGCAATAATTATGCAGGTTGGCATAAACCTTTTAGAACTCTTAAACAAATGGTTCATCTTCTGAAATGCTCAATAATTTTCTGTTTTATCTTTGAGGAACTGTCTAACTCATCCTTTCCAAACTTGCTAATTTTCACGATTTCCACTTTTAATCCTTTTTCTTTCACGTAGTTTTTTACATCTTGTTCCATGCCGCCTTGATCGTATCCAACAGCAATAATGTCTGGCTTTATCCTCTGTAGAACCTTTCCAATGTCAAATTCTTCATAACCGAGAACGGCTTCATCCACAACTTTTAATGATTCGACAAGGGCTCGTCGCTGACTTTCGGGCATGATAGGTTTCTTGCCTTTTCTCTTTTCCACTGTGTTGTCTCGGGCTACGATAACTATTAGTTCAACGCTTTGTCCGCCAGCTTTTTTTGCTTCCTCTAAAAACTTTACATGTCCAAGGTGCAGTAAGTCAAATACGCCTGAAGCCAAAACTATTTTCCTCTTTTCACCTTCCTTTTTATTGGCCATTCGAATTTCACTGATCCCAACAGTTTTAATGCGTCTAGTAAGCCCTCGCAATAAGCGACAGAAGCCAAGCTTACCTCAAATTTATTCTTATCCCTGTAATATTTGGCATCCTCTAAATAGGCTTTGGCAAACCCTATCACTTTCTTGACCTCACTTGCATCAATCTTTGTAGAATTTTCACTGATCTCTATTTCACCAAAGACATGCTCAGCAGAAGCTATATACTTCGAAACAAGTTTTTCCAAACTTATTCAACATCCTTCCTCAACGTTTCTGGAGCACCAGCAAATACTATTAGAGCTTCGACTTCCATAAAATGAAGCTTACCAGGAAAAATAATGCTGCAGGGCGGTTCTCCAAAATCAAAATCCAACAAATTCTTTACAAAGTCAGCCTTCACAGTTGGATTGGTGCTTCCAGCCCTAGCTACTCCTACAACAAGTGTATTCATGGTAACCACCCCATTTTTCCTTTTCTCTTCAATATTCAAAAGAGATTCTAGGCTTTCGCAAATGTGCATGTAACGTTTCTCCTCCGCTTTTATGTCTAGCAGGCAGAGAGTATGGAGCCCAAGATTTCTGTTTTGTTCTATAACGTTATACGGAGTTTCAGCTGAAGTTTCGTCTGGAAAAGGTATTGTCACGCTCTTTCCAAATTTGTAGTTGTGTAAACCCGACAAACCAATGACAGCAGAAAGTATAGAGGCTCCGTTAACTATGTGAGTTTTTATTCCAAGCTTTTCAGCCCGTATTCTCAGGGAAACATGTGTCGTAGCTATAAGCGGATCGCCTGGAACAAGCAGAATAGCTTTACCTTTTTCAGCAGCTTTTAAAACAACTTCTCCATTCTCTTCTTCAAGCTCTCTTCTTGAAACAATCTGAAGCCTTTTTCCAGAAATCTCCTCAAAGCGTTTTATCGAAAAATTTGTCATAAAACTTGTGTAAAGCTCTATAAAAGTGGCTTCTGCAGTTTTAACCTCTTCTAGACCACGTAAACTTACTCCCATTTCGTCGTATAAACCAAGCCCGATGAAGACAATCTCACCCAAAGTATTAACCTCACAACGAAATTTGGCATCAATACTTAAAACTTTTGCAGTTGCGCAAATCTATTTTGGTATGATAAATTATCAGCAGAAAGAGTTTCGAAAACCAACAGTATACTATAAAGCTAAATTTATTAAAGCCGAATGAAATGCATAATTCACGAAAAGAGGGCCCGTAGCTCAGTAAGGCCAGAGCGGCGGACTAACCGCTGCGCGGGGTTAGGTTGAGGCTCTTAACCCGTAGGTCCCGGGTTCAATTCCCGGCGGGCCCGCCAACAATTACAAATGTCAAATCTAAAGGCGATAACGCATGTTTGATTGGTCGCATGTTTTAAAACAAAGTACGCTGGATTGGCTTCTGGAGGAAACGAATCCTTCCGTCCGTTATTTTACACTGCGCGACATTCTTGGCAAAGGTGAAAATGATTTTCAAGTTGTGGCTGCGAAACGGGCTATTTCAGAATCAAAAGTTGCGAGGAAAATACTAGAGAAGCAAGACTCAAAAGGATACTGGGAAGAACCAGCGAATCCTTATCATCCCAAATACAAGTCTTCTTATTGGCAAATAATGACTCTTGGTCAGCTGGGCATGGATAAAACCAATGAAAAAGTCAGAAACGCTTGCGAATATATTTTCCAGTTTCAATTGGATGAAGGCGGCTTTTCGAGTTACACTTCTGAACTAGCATTGAAAGAATATGACCGGTTGCGTCAAAATGGAAAGGAGTTGCCTTCGTCCAACGAGTGGATGTTGTCTATGGTTTTTGAGCATCAATATTCGTGTCTTACTGGCAACATGACTGTAGCATTAATTAGAATAGGATATGCAAATGACCCGAGAGTAAGGAAGGCTTTAGAGTGGCTTGTAAAGATTCAAAACAAAGACGGCGGATGGCTCTGTCCAAAC
>Ga0315306_10001337_pt1 | contig 11791 bp, 18 predicted proteins | sample TDP1_MG_FD_203803 | JGI IMG/M metagenome (GOLD analysis project Ga0315306, IMG submission 203803) | Freshwater sediment microbial communities from Lake Towuti, South Sulawesi, Indonesia - TDP1 | ecosystem: Environmental > Aquatic > Freshwater > Lake > Sediment | place: Indonesia: South Sulawesi... | reverse complement strand
ACCTCGCGAATCCCCTAGGGGCGGAAGTCAGCAAGGGTAACGAGGACGTGCGACGCTGGCGGTCAACGGGATGGAGCTTGGGGCCAGCAATCGACTTGCGGGGAAGGCGTCCACCTCGTGCGCGCTCGCCGCCGTGCCGGGGTGCCCCAGCCAGGTAAGGGGACGGGTTGCTATAGGTGGAAGCCTGCAAGCACCCGTTTGCGCTCACGCGCTTCCTGGGTTCAAATCCCAGCCCCGGCGCTTCGGATCGGTGCCAAGAACCCGGTTGCAGTAACTCATATCCTTTTTGGCTTGTGAAGCTCGAGCCATGCCCGCCTGTAGACCGCCCTGTACTTCCCGTGCTTCCGCAGGCGTGGAAGGCGCCCCATCAATGTTTCCTTTCTGCACCCAGGGCAAAGGGGGAGGTAGTTGTCTATCTCTTCCCCTCCCTCGGGTTCCACCTTGTAAAAGCAAACCCCACGAGCTGAGCAAAGGGCGCACCTCTCGCCCAAGAGCTCCTTGAACTCCTGAAGCCTCCCAATGTCCTCGATCGCCTTAGGTACCTCCCGGATCGAGGGGACGGCTAGGTCGGGTTCAATGTCAGCTTCCTCTATCGCCTCAGGGGTAATGAGCACCGAGTACATCCCCGCCCCTTTAGCCCCCTTCACGTCCTCCTCGAGCGAGTTTCCCACGTGAACGACCTCTTCAGGGTTGGCCCCGAGTTTTTCCAGCGCCCGTTTAAAGATCTCGGGATGAGGCTTTCTGTACCCCACCTCCCCAGAGACTAATATCGCCTTGAAATACCCCTCGAGCCCGGATTGCTCGAGGAAGCGCCTTGGGGCCAGGCTCATGGAGTTCGAGATCACCCCGAGCTCGTACGATTCAGAGAGCTCAACTAGAACCCTCTTTATGCCCCTTCGTTCAGCTTGCTTGAAACAATCGAAGTAAAGCGATAGGATGTGCTCCAGAAGCTCCTCAGTGGGGGTTATTCCCAGGTCTTGTAGGACCTTGGAGCAGAATTCCTCAAAACTCATCTCGAGGTTATCCTTCCTCCTGCGGCTGAGCTCCTCAAGACCATTCGCCGTCGCCCGCGAGCATTCCTCCAAGCTCACGTCGAAACCCTGCTTTCTGAGGTAGCTGGTAACCTTGGACAGGTAGAGTTTCTCGTTTAGCCCGCCCTTCGCCAGGGTCCCGCCCACGTCGAATGTCACGACCTTGATCTCGGTCATTCGATATCCTCCCTGAACAACTATTTTCAGCTATTTTAATCCCACGATAATCATTAATATGGGGAGCCCATGCCGGAGCCAGAAAAAAAGCCCTCGCTGACGGGACGAGTGGTCTTTCAATACTTCTACGATGTCGGCGGAGACATAGAGCTCGACCGGGTGCCCCGCGAGAAGCTTAACGTCATCGAGCGCCATAGAGCACGGGGCACGAGGATCTTGGGGCCTAAATACGAGGAGGTGGGACTTCAGCCAATTGAGGTGGATTTGGGAGCGAGGAAGATCGATGGGCATAAGGCTACCCTAGAAGGGCACATCTTCTCCATAGGTGTCATAGGCATCTATACTAGCATCGAGTTCCGCAATGCCAGCCTCGAAAGCGTGATAAAGCTCGTCGGGCTCGACGAGCGCCGAGTTAAAATTGCCGGCAAGGAGGTCGAGTTCGAGGAGGTGCCCCTCGAGCTATTCAAGGAGCTCGAAAAAGTGGTGAAGCCCTCTATAGTTTCACCTTACACTCCCTTTGAGCACCCGGAAATATACACTCTGATCCTCATCGCGGAAACGGAGCCGAGGCTCTCAGCGCAGGATTTCCTCACGAAGTTCTCGAAGGAGACGGCTGGCCTGCTTCGGGGGGAGAAGGACTGGCGATCGTTGAGCGATAAAGAGACCGAGGACGCCCTGAAATTCTACCTGAGCTACTCCGATGATGACATCGTGTTCGTCGACTGGTATTCTGCGCTGATAAGCGGCGCGGTCGAATACACCGATGAACTCGTCCGGATGATCGAGTTCGCGAAGATCCAATTGCTTGAGCTTAAGACCTACGACAAGTTGCTCGATCGAAGGGTTGAGCGGGCCTATGGTTCACTCCGTGGGGCTTTCTCCAGGCCTAGGATGGGCATAACGTGGGGGAGCCGTCAATACAGCGAGCTTTCCAAGACAGCAAGTGATCTGGCTGAGCTGCGTGTCGAGGTCGTTGATCTCGTTGAGGACCTTCGGAACATCCTGAAGTTCACGGGCGAATGGTACCTGGGCAAGCTCTACCGCATTTCCTCCGAACGATTCCGCATCGCCGACTGGCTTGCACTCGTCGACAAGAAGCTCGATCGACTTCAGGAGCTCTACGCGATGGCGATGGAGCGAGTCGACGTCCACCGCGCGACTACCCTTGAATTTCTGATGATGTTGCTCATCGTCGCCATAGTAGTGCTCGAGGTCATAATGGTGGCGAAGAGCATCTAACGGGCTACGCTTTTATGATTGTGGGCTCGAAATCAAACTTGGGCCCGTGGTCTAGTGGTTAAGACGTCGCCTTTACGAGGCGAAAATCGGGGGTTCGAGTCCCCTCGGGCCCACCACCGACGGAAATCGATGGTTCCGATGAGAATAACCAATAGGATACAACTTCAAGATTGTTTCCTTAAGTCAACGACCATCGGTTTTAATCCGACCCTCTCAAATTCAAGCTTGATATCTTCCAATTTATCGAGGCCTATAGGTGCCCCTGCGCTCACCCTATGACCCCCGCCCCCGTAGCGCCTAGCTATCCCCGAGGCGTTCAGCCCGACGAAATCCCTCCGGGCGTTTATCCAGCAGCCACCCTCGTAGAAGACCGCGGACGCTTTGATCTTCCCTCTACGGTAAAGGGAGAAGACGATGTGCGCGGAGACCGTCGAGCCCCGCCTCTCGAACCGAGGCATTAAAAGTATCAAGGAGTCAGGCCTCTGATCTTCAACTTTTTTGGATATCATTTCGACAAATTCCTCAGCTTTCCTCCTAAGCCCCCTGGTGTGCGAGATTTCCGCCTCGAACTTTCGCCTTAACCCATCGAGCCCCTCGAATGCGAGCGCCTTTGCAAGCTCCACGAACTGCTCGCTTGAGGAAATTGCCTTGACGGCGTCGTTTACATCCCAAGCCGGGTCATAATCGCCCTGGAGGGTAAAGGGGGCCTCAGTAAGGTAGCTCACCGAGTCAGCCCTATCCGCAATCGAAACGAGTTCATCCTCTTTAAGGCCGAGATACCGCGCGAGCAAACTTGCGGCGCTCTTGGAGCTCGGGTCGTAGAGTTTTTCCTCCGCCTTGCCCTCCTGAACTTGAGCAAAGTGATGATCTATCCAAGCGCGAGCCTCCAGAGACTTCTCAAGTGGGAGGTCCACGATGATGTCGTATTCGCCCTTCATCCCCCCACCTTTGGCGCTCCCGGTGTCGATCGTAGCGTTCGGGAATCGCTTCAGGATGAGCGCGGCAGAAACTAGGCCGTCGACGTCCTCGATATCGGTCAGAGCCTTTATCCTCGCCTCTTTAGGTAACATTCGAGGGGAGATATTCTCTTCTTGTTTCATCGAATCACTAACCCCATCACAATGGTAAAATTTAAAGTATGGCATTGCTAAGCACGCAGGGGCGATGAATTGTCCGTCCCGAAGTTAGCGATAACATTTGTCTGCCTCTGGTTAGTTTGGATTGGCCTCACCGCCTCGCTCGATCCACAAGAACTCGCTGTTGGTGCGGTCTGCGCTGCATTCGTTGCTGCCATTTCGTATGAGTTGCTCTTCCGAGGGCCGATGAGGGAGAAATTTCAGCCCAAACGCTGGGCTTACTTGCTAGCATATGCGCCCGCCTACATCTGGGCCGAGATCAAGGCTCACGCCGATGTCATCTATCGCATCCTGCACCCTCGCATGCCAATCAGACCGGGCATCGTCCGCGTCCCCACCTGGCTTAAAACCGACTTGGGGGTGACCGGCCTAGCCAACGCGATCACAATGACCCCGGGAACCCTCAGCGTGGAAGTCGTTGAAGAGGAGCCATCCTTGTACGTTCACTGGATCGACGTCAAGACAGTCGAGCCAGAAAAAGCAAGCGCCGAGATCGCCGGGCCATTCGAGCGCTTCCTGAGGGGGATATTCGAATGATTTTGCTCGGAATCATGATAGTGGTCTTAGGCGCCGCCCTCATCTGCGCCATCCGTGCGGCCCTAGGTCCCACCGCTCCTGACAGGGTGGTGGCGGTGGACGCCATCGGGGCTCTGATGGTGGCATCCCTAGTCCTGCTCGGCGTCTACTACAAAGCCTCTATTTACCTCGACGTCGCCCTCGTCTACGCCTTCCTCGCATTCTTGGGCACCCTCGCCATCTCCAAATATCTCGAGGGGAGGGGGGTGGAAACGTGATCGAGCTGGTCGCCTACGTCCTACTCGGGATCGGCTCAGCCTGTGCTTTGATAGGGGCCATGGGCATCGTGCGCTTCCCAGATGTCTACAACCGGATCCACGCTAACACCGTCGTCGTGGTCGGAGGAGCAATGATGCTGATGATCGGCTCTGGAATCCTCGGGGGGCTAAGCGTCTTCACCCTCAAGGCCCTGATAATCGCCCTCTTCGTCTTCCTCACAAACCCCGTGAGCGCCCACGCCATCGCTAGGGCTGCCCACAAGTCCGGCGTCAAGCTCTGGCAGCGCAGCGTGGTCGACAAGCTGAAGGAGGAGAAACCGTGGTCGAAGCCCTGATCCAAAATGCCCTTCTCATCTTTCTGTTCGCGCTTTATGTAATAGCAATCGAACTCAAGGACTTGCTCTACTCCATAATCATATTGACGGGGGGAAGCGTAACCTTGGCCGTGTTATTCTACATGCTCCAAGCCCCGGATATCGCCATCACTCAAGCGGCGGTTGGGGCTGGGGTGTCCACGGTGCTCTTCGTCATCGCGATAAGCCGCACAAGGAGGCAGGAGTGATGGAGAAGGTCCAGAAGGCGTTTGCGTTGGGTATGGTCATGGCAATCGGCGCGTTGCTCATCCTAACCGTAAACTCCATCGAACCCTTCGGCTCCTTCCCGTTGCGCCAAGTAGGCGGGGAAGTAGAAAATAGCGTTGGACAGCAGTACCTAGAGAATGCCCCCTGGCAGACGGGCGCTGCGAACGTTGTGACGAGCATCGTGTGGGGTTACCGCGGCTACGACACGCTGGGCGAGGCGACCGTGCTCTTCACCGCAGTTGTTGGGGTTATGATGGTGTTCAGGGCCCTGAGGAGGAATGAGTGAGTGGCTGGCATGACCGTAATCGTGCGCACCATATCGAGGCTCCTCTTCCCGTTCATCTTCCTATTTGGGGTCTACGTGGTGTTCCATGGACACCTGACCCCTGGGGGAGGGTTCCCGGGAGGTGTGATAATAGCTGCCTCGGTCGTCACGCTCATCTTGGCATATGGCATCGAACGGGCCCAAGAGCGCGTGAGCTTCTTGTCCTCGGAGGTGCTCGATGTCATCGGGAGCGCGGCCATAGCGATTATAGGGCTTCTTGGTATTTTATTAGGCACATTCTTCCTCCAAAACGTCTTCCCGCTGGGGGGGCTCGGGCAACTCTTCAGCGGCGGGAACTTTCTCCCGCTTTACCTCGGCGTTGGGGTGAAGGTCGCGGGAGGCATCCTGCTGATTTTCTACGCGATGTTGTTCGCATTATGGAGTGAAAAGGAATGAATTTTAATTATACCATCGCGATGCTGCTAATTGCGCTTGGGTTCTACTGCTTGTTGGTCAAGCGCAACCTTATCAAGCTCATAATTGGGCTTTCGGTGATGACTGATGGGATCCACCTGTTCCTGATAAGCATGGGCTACCGCACGGGCGGCATAGCGCCGATCGTCACCAGCGAGTTGAGCTCGAATCTTTCTAATTTTGCATCCCGCGCGGTCGACCCACTTCCCCAAGCTCTCGTGCTGACCTCAATCGTCATCAACATCTGCATCCTGGCGCTGGCGCTCTCGCTCTCCATCTACGCTTACCGACACTACGGCACGCTCGACCCGTATAAGTTGAGGAGGCTGCGCGAATGATCCCCCACGCCCCAATCTTAGCCATCGTCCTGCCGTTGTTTGCCGCATTCCTGATGCCATTGGTTGGCCTACTATCTAAGCGCTACAATGCTGCTAAGGCGTGCGATTGGTTTGCGATTGCCGCCATGATCGGAACTATCCTCCTCGTGGCAGACATGGCCCCGACCGTGTGGGGTGGTCACATTTTGACCTACAAGCTCGGGGGGTGGTCGCCGCCGTGGGGGATCAACCTGGCTATCGATGGGCTGTCGATTCAGATGGCGCTCATGATCGCTGGGCTCGGCACGCTCGTAATAATCTATTCTGCGGGGTACATGCAGCGTGACACGAGAAAAGATCTCTTTTATGCCCTAACCCTGCTGGCGATAACAGGTATGATGGGGATAGTCCTTACAGGGGATATCTTCAACTTCTACGTTTTTCTTGAGATAATGTCCGTTTCATCCTATGCATTGATAGCCTTCAGGCGAGATTCAAATGCCATCGAGGCGGGCATAAAGTATCTATTCATAGGCTCGCTCGGCACCTCCTTGATCCTCATGAGCGTGGCAATGCTTTACAGTTTCGTCGGCAGCCTTAACATCGCTGACTTGGGGGCAAAGCTGGCTACCTATAGAGAGGGAGCCCAACCCGTACCCGCTATTCTCATCGCATCGCTGGCCCTCTTCGTGACTGGGGTTATGATAAAAGTCGCTATGGTTCCATTTCATGCTTGGCTCGCAGATGCCTTCACCGCCGCCCCAACTACGATCAGCGCCCTTCTGGCTGGTCCCGGCGCCGTGGTCGGGATCTACTGGGTCGCACGCCTCCCCTACCTGCCGTTTGGCCTACCGGTTGGCATCATTCTAATTTCGCTTGGCTTGCTCAGCATGGTAGTCGGAGTCCTCATGGCACTTACCCAACATGATTTCAAGCGTATGCTCGCCTATCATGTCATAAGCCAAAAGGGTTACATGGTGCTCGGGATTGGCCTTGGCACCCTAGGATCTGTGCTCGGGGCTCAAGGCGGCCTCTTCCACCTTCTCAACCACTCGACATACAAATGCATGTTGTTCATGTGTGCCGGTGCTGTACTTTTCCGTACCGGAAGCCAAAAATTCGACGAACTCGGCGGCCTTGGTAAAAATATGCCGGTGACTGCGCTGACGTTTCTTATAGGGGCCCTAGCGATCTCTGGCATCCCTCCCCTCAATGGCTTCGTGAGCAAATACATAATCTACTTGGGCGGGGTAGAGGCGGGCCTACCTATAGTCACCGCGATCGCCGTCCTAGTGAGCGCTTTAACCTTTGCAAGCTTTTTCAAGGCCTTCAGCTCGGTCTTCCTGGGCCAAAGGTCCGAGCGTTTAAGAGAAACCCAAGAGGCTCCTAAGCTGATGCTGTTTCCGATGCTCATGATGGCAGTTATATGTGTTGCCATTGGTCTTCTCCCAGCGTTAGGGTTTAATATTGTTGGCCCTGCCCAATCTGCAGCTGAAAATTCAGCTAGGTACATCAGCCAAGTGATCGGGGGCATCTGATGGTTGGGTGGATTTGGGACCCTGTCGTTGCTACCGCGGCGATCTTACTGGGCTTAATCGCCGCCTACGGTCTATTGAGAATTGGGCACAAAATCGCCAAGCCAAGGCCGACCGTTGAAAAGATGAAGACATATGCCTGCGGTGAGGATCTTAAACCCGAGGAAACACACCCAGATAGCGAACAGTTTTTCTCGCCCATCCGCAGGGTCTTCAGGCCCTTTTACCGCTACATCCAACCCGCACACATGGGCGTTCTCAGTACATACCTGCTCTGGGTGGTTGTGGGATTCATCATCATTCTTGTTATAATCCTGCTAACGGTGAGGTGAGCAAGTGGGACTAATGCATTTCCTCAGGAAAAAATCGCCCTGGCTGCTGCACTATAATACCGGTAGCTGCAACGGATGCGACATAGAAGTGGTTGCCTCGCTGACGCCTATCCACGACCTCGAGCGCTTCGGCATCGTGCGGAAGGGCTCACCTAGGCATGCTGATGTCCTCGCCATTACCGGGCCTATAACAAAGCAGTCCCAAAAAAGGGTCATAAGGATCTATGAACAGACACCGGACCCCAAGGTGGTTGTGGCCATAGGGAATTGTCCCATATCTAACTGCGTATTCGGTGGCTGTTACAACGTTGTCGGGCCGCTTGATAAAATGATACCAGTCGATGTCTACGTGCCGGGGTGCCCACCGAAGCCTCAAGCGATCATCGACGGCATCATGAAAGCCATCGAGAGGTTGGGAGGATGAAAGCCGAACAGGTTGTGCAATTGATCAAGGATTATGTTAAAGACGTGAAAGTGACGAATGAGAGGCGCGTGACGGCGATCACGGATAAACAGCATTACAGAGGGGCATTGTCGGCGCTGAAGGCAAACGATATCTTGCACCTATCGACCATAACGGGAGTTGACCTAGGCGAGGAAATTGCGGTCATTTATCACATCGACTGCGGCGGGCCATTACTCAACCTCAAGCTATTTTTGCCGAAGAAAGCCCCCAGCCTGTTGAGCGTCACGGATATTTTTCCTGGCGCGGTCCTCTATGAGCGCGATTTGATGGAGATGCTGGGCGTCGATGTGGAAAACCACCCGGACCCACGCAGGCTTTTCCTACCTGAGGATTGGCCGGAGGACAATTACCCCCTGCGGAAGGAGGCCAAAAAATGAGCTTCGTCGTACCCATAGGCCCCCAGCATCCAGCCTTGGAAGAGCCCGAGCACTTCAGGATCGAGGTCAAGGGCGAGGAAATAGTCGATGTAGATATCCGCTTTGGCTACGTCCATCGGGGCATCGAGGAGGCACTTTCTAAGCGCACGTACATGCATGGCCTATTCCTGGCCCAGAGGGTCTGCGGCATATGTCCGGTCTCGCACAGCCTAACCTTCCTTCGAGCCGTTGAGGAGATAGCCGGCATTGAATGTCCGGATCGGGCACGATACATTAGGACCATTGGCGCCGAGCTCGAACGCATACACAGCCATCTATTATTCGCCGGCATTGCAGCGCACGAGATAGGGTTCACGACCCTCTTCATGCTCTTCTGGCGGGATAGGGAACTCGTGCTAGACTTGAAAGAGATGTTATGGGGCAACAGGATTCACTCCTCCGAGACCACCATCGGAGGGGTGCGATGGGACATCAAACCAAACCAAGTGCCCAAAGTCCTCCACAACTTGGTCGCATTGGAAAAGGAGGTCAAACATTACATCGATGTGGTCGCCTCCGATCGAACCATCCTCGCGAGATGCGCCAATATCGGGGTTCTTACAAAACAAATGGCGCGTGAACTCTGCGCCGTCGGACCAGTTGCTCGTGCGTCAGGTGTGAACTGGGATATCAGGAGGGATGACCCCTATGCGGCCTACAGCGAAGTCCCGTTCAAAGTGATAACTGAGCGGGACGGCGATGTCCTGGCAAAAATTTTGGTGAGGCTTCGAGAGATTTTGGAATCCATCCGCATAATCCGCCACGCCTTAGATGCCATGCCGGGCGGCCCAATACGGGCGGAGTTCAAGGGGCACGTTCAGGAGGGCGAGGCCACGGGCCGCATTGAGGCCAATCGAGGGGAGCTCCTCTACTACGTACTCTCAAAAGGGGGCGAAAAGCCCGAAAGGGTGCGCATAAGGACGCCCACATACGCGAACATGCCCACGGTTAAGCCTATGTTAGTCGGGGGCACGATCGCCGAAGTTCCGATCGTCCTAGCGAGCATTGACCCATGCTTCTCCTGCACCGACCGCATCACGGTGGTCGACAGAGGCACTGGAAAAGCGCAAGTGATGACAAAGGCGGAGTTGAGGGGGCTCTCTAAATGATAGAAATCCTAAGCTTCCTGCTCGCGTACTTCGTCTTCCCTGGGCTGCTTTTTGCGGGCGCGCTTGGGCTCCTGTTCATGGGAATCGATCGTAAGGTCACGGCGCACATGCAGCACCGGATTGGCCCACCGATCTGGCAGGAATTCCTCGACTTCGGGAAGCTCTTGGGGAAGGAAGACATCACCCCCGCGGCCGCTCAGGGCGTTGTGTTTACACTTGCCCCGTTGATCGCGCTGGGTGCTGCCGTCACAGTCATACTCCTGCTACCCATCAACTCAGCTCAACCAGCGCTAACTTCGGTGGCGGACCTTATTGTCATCATTTACCTGCTCAACATCCCCGCAATCTGTATAATGCTTGGGGGCTACTCGTCTGCCTGTCCATTCGGTGCGATAGGTGCAAGTCGATACGTCGTCCAGCTATTCAGTTATGAACTCATTTTTATCGTAACGGCCCTCACGGCTGCCGTCAAAGTCGGATCGCTTAGCCTCGGCAGCATCGTGACCTATCAAGTCCAGAACGGTTGGCTCGCGTTCAAGGCGCCGCTAGCTGCTGCCGCCATGATTGTGGCTGCTCAGGGAAAGCTTCTGCGTGTGCCTTTTGACATCCCTGAGGCAGAGAGCGAGATCGTGCATGGGCCGCTGACGGAATATTCAGGGCCGAAGCTTGGGCTCATGCGATTGGCCTACGGCATCGAGCTATTTGCCGTGGCTGGGCTAATTACTGCGCTCTTCTTCGGGGGCCCTGTCGCACACACGGTAGCTGGAGTACAAATACCGGGTGTGGTGAGTTTCCTCATCAAGACATTTGCTATAGTGTTGTTAACGACGAATATTCGAAACATTGCTGCCCGCCTGAGGATAGACCAAGCAATGAAGTTCTTTTGGACTATTATCGCTTTGCTCGCCATAGTCAACTTGATCATAGTGGTGTTGTGAAATGCCGCGCATCCAGCTCGACGTACTCAAAAACCTCCTGCGCAAACCCTCGACGGTGAAGTACCCCCGCGTGAAGGTTGAGCTTCCGAAGAGGTTCCGAGGCAAGCCCATAAACGACCGTGAGAAATGCATAAGCTGTGGGCTCTGCGCTAAAGCATGTCCTGACGGGGCGATAACCTACGATGAGGAGAAAAAGCCACGCTTTTACCTTGGTCTCTGCATCTATTGTGGGAGGTGCGCCGAGGTCTGCCCGGTAAAATCGATCACAATGACCAAAGAGTTCGAGCTCGCCACCTACAACAAGTACGAAGCGATATCTAGGTAGTATTTCTGGTACATGAATATATCAAATCGGTGATCTTAAAGCGAACCGAGGGTCTTAAGTATGGCCGACGAAACTTCATCAACAGCTTTTTTTATATGATCATTCATCTCTGATCCTATCCTCGCGTTTGCTGGCTGAATTCCTATCAATATAATTTTTGTTTCAACATGGGCGCGCAAATAGTCGGCAAAAATTGAGAGCGGCAACCTGTGGGAAAATATCGAGGGCCCGGTGATTGAACTTAAATCGACTAGCGATGCAGCGCCGGGCTTCAAGCCGAGATCTGTTGCATCTATCATCAGCACATGAGATGGCCCGAACTTCTTGATCTTCGCCGTGAAATTCTCCGGTGCCACACCAGCGTCTATCAACAACACATTCGGTGAAGTCAGATTTCGTCGCAACCTTCGCACCACTTCAACACCCGCCGCATCATCAGCGCGCAAATCACTGCCTATACCCACGATCGCCACGCGGCGAGCACCTCTGAGCGCGAGCGAAAGGTCCAAAACCAAAATATCACCTCAAAAACCTATCCAAAATCAGGTCCTCCTGATGGGCCCCAACTCGCCTAAGCATAGCCATCGGCCAATCTATCCTCCCGACCTCGGCGACGGTATGAGCATCCGTGCCGATGCTTAGCTTTACCCCCTCTC
>Ga0315306_10001336_pt1 | contig 11792 bp, 11 predicted proteins | sample TDP1_MG_FD_203803 | JGI IMG/M metagenome (GOLD analysis project Ga0315306, IMG submission 203803) | Freshwater sediment microbial communities from Lake Towuti, South Sulawesi, Indonesia - TDP1 | ecosystem: Environmental > Aquatic > Freshwater > Lake > Sediment | place: Indonesia: South Sulawesi... | reverse complement strand
GCCCACAAGGTCTGTGCCGAAGAGCAGTTTCCTATAGTTTCTTCTCACAAAGTCCTTGGCAAAATCTAAATCCCTCTGGAGGGCGTTGTGGCCCGAGCCCGCGGAGAGGTCCCCGTAGGCATTGGGGTACTCCTGCAGCATCCGGTCCGCCCTCCCTCCGGGCTTCACCCTTCCCGTTGGGTAATCAGCGTTGGGGTCCACTTGGCTGGAAATTTCCTTCCACCATCCTGGGCCGTGGGCTATGAAAACCGTGTTAGAAAACTTCCGCACCATCCTTTCGTAGGCCTCTGGGTCCAAGTTGTAGATGCCATCCATGTGAATAAGCACCGGAACATCAAGTTTACCACACAGTCTGTAAATCTCCTGGGACCGCAGGTCATCAACACGGAGTTCAACCTTGTGTTCCCCAAAGCCCTTACAACCCAAATGGATGAAGCGCCTGATTTTTTGAAGGAAATCCGCGTCTCTGGAGTCTACGTGACAGAAGGGGATTAACCTCTCAGGAAAACTATCGCAAACTTCAAGAACATGCCCAGTTGGCATGAAGTATCCCTCCCTCCTAGCGGTATTTGGGCTTTCTATGGGGAGCACCACAGCCCTATCTATAGTCCAAGTGTTCAGGTATTCGAGGAGGCGCTCAATGGTGACCTGGCCCCAAATTCCCTTAACCTTCACATCCTTGTAGGCCCCAATATGGGTGTGCACATCAATTAACACATTTCCACCCCTGCTAGAGCTGTGAACAATAAGAGGGTTGACTGTAAAAGAAAAGACTTTTGTTAGGAACTATCTAGAATGGTGGAAGTGTTTTAAGGCTGTTCCGCGAAGATATGTAGGTATTCCTTTAAGGGTGCTCCCGATGCCTCGAATTAGGAAGGGTGCGGTTCAGATCAGGTTCGAAATCCTGGAGTTCCTGTTTTATAATTCGAAGCCCCAGCTCCGCACCTACATATGGCGGAGGGCCACATCCGTTTCCTATGACGATTTCCTGAAGCATCTGTCCTACCTTAAGGAGAGGAATCTTGTGAAAGAAACGGATGATGGGTATTGTTCATTAACTGTTGAAGGGAGGCGAATTTATGATGAGTTGCGGAAGTCCCTGCCCTCCATATTGTAGGCACAATGCACCTTTGGTGCAACATCCTTATCAAGGTCTTCCTTTAACCGTTAATGGGAGGATAAAATATGAGTGAAGAAAAACCAGAGGGGCCCTATCCCCTAAAATCCTTACATGACTTCCTGACGGAACTGGACCGAGAGTGGAACAAGTTCAAAATGGGCTCCCTCATAGGCATGATCACCTCTGGCGCCCTCCTTTTGTTTCTGGTACGCCTGATCCTTTTGCAACTATTTAGACTATCGCCTCCGCGCCTCATCCTCGACATTGACCTCCTATTCCTAATATTCGCCGCCATATTTCTAGTCTACAGTATGTACGCCCTCTTTGCCCAGTACCGATTCCTCAGTAAGTGGGAACGCCGCATCGGGCTCCTCCTCCACTTAGAGGAACAATTGATGGGCGAAAAACTTGGGGAAAAAGGCTCAGAATAACCCGCGGAAGTTAACGACATCACTTTTCATGGCAACTGGAACTTATAGACTCTAGTCCTGACCAGAGGGTAGTTTCCTCACCTGATTTCTTGCCTCGTGAACACGATGTATGAGGCGATGAACGCAAGGACCGTCGTCAGGGTTAGCACTAGAATGTTTGGCCACGCTGAAAATAGACTCTCTGTAATCGAGACGGTTCTGACAACCGACTGACCAGCCCCAGGATTCATCCCCATACCGGCGTATGCCTGTAGAACAGATTGTGCTATTCTGGTGAAGTGGTGGTTTGGCGTAACGCTGTTGATAGTTTCCGTGATGGCCGTGCGTTTCCTTAACTCCTCTGTTAAGCGCTCCATCTCTTCTCGGCTCTGGGTTCGGTTCTGGCCAGGCGTGAAGACTCCCCTAATGGGCATGAAGGCGAAGGCTACAAGGGAGGACACGATGGGTATCACGAAGGTGAAGACCGCCCACAGCACAACCCCGATGATCACGCTCTGCGTCGTTCTCTTCAAAACCGTGGATAGGAAGACTGCTATGCCGTAGTAGGTCATGGCGAAGAGGATGGAGAACAGCAGGAAGAGCATGAACCTAGCAACATCCTCAACTGTGGGCGTTATCCCCAGAACCAGCACAGAGCCTCCGATATCCACGATGGATGCTATGCCTGTTGCCAGGGAGATGGCTAGGAGAGCCGCTAGAAACTTGCCGTTTATCACGGTGTCCCTGAACACGGGCTGGGCAAGGGTTACCTTCAGCGTCCCCTTCTCCCTCTCGCCGGAGATGGCGTCGAAGCCGAGGGCTAAACCCATGATGGGAGCGAAGTACCCTACCATCGTAGCTAGGTTAATGCCTGCTGCGCCTAGGAACCCCCGAGCCATGCCAGCGCGGCCGGGTACTCCTGCAGCCTGTATCCCTGTGAGGTAGGTGGTTGCCACGGCAGCCGTCATTACCAGCCCAAAGACGACCACTAGGATGAGGAACCTCTTGCCCCTCACGATGTCTGAGAACTCCTTCGACGCGACCGTAAACATGTCAGGCATGGGCTATCCCCTCGCTCCTGTAGTATTTCATGAAGATGTCTTCCAGGGACGGCTCCTGCAGGTCAAGGGTGGAGACCTCAACCCCATACGTTGACGCCATTTTACCCACCTCAACCCTAACATCGCTGGTGGCGTTCACGAAAACAACCCCTCCTTCCAACTTGACCTCCTTCACACCCTTAAGTTCCCTTATCCCGTCCATGAATGCGCCAAGGTTGCCCGTCCCCTCAACCCGGATTCTGTAGCCTTCCTCAGCCATCAGCCTCCCTACAAGATCCTTAACGTTTCCCTGCACAACGAACCTGCCGCGGTTTATTATGCCCACGAGGGAGCATACGGGTCCTACCTCATAGAGGAGGTGCGTGCTCAGCATCACGGTCTTCCCCTCCTCCTTATTGAGCCTGAGAACCAGGTCCCTGAACGCCCTCTGTCCTTCAGGGTCTACCCCCGCGGTGGGCTCGTCGAAGATTAAGAACTCAGGGTTCTTAATGAGAACTTGGGCTATACCAAGCCTCTGCCTCATCCCCCTGGAGAACCCCCCGAACTTCCTCTCCTTAACCTCGTGCAAACCCACGGTGGTCAACGCTTCGTCTATACGCTTCTCCCTCTCATTTTTGGGGATATCGTTTAGCGCCGCAACATAGTTGAGGTTCTGTTGGGCTGTGAGGTGATCGTAGAAGCCGAAGCCCTCAGGTAGGAGCCCCACCTTTCTCCGGATCTGCACGGATTCTCTCACAATATCGTATCCGAGAACCTTGGCGGTGCCGCTCGTTGGAAGCGTTTGCCCGATCAGCATCATTATGAAGGTTGTCTTGCCCGCGCCGTTGGGTCCTAGCAACCCGAAGACAGAGCCCCTTTCAACCTTTAGGTTTAGGTGGTCCACGGCTAACACAGGCTTCCCCTCGGACTTGTAAACCTTGGTCAGGTCGTTTGCCTCGATCACGTAATCCAATTCGGTTTCACCTCCTTCCAAACCTCCTATAGACCAAGAATAATCCTATTACAGCGATTACGATAAGAACCCCTCCATAAATGGTCCAGCTCATCTCTTGGACAACCTCCACCCTTAACGTGAATGATTGGGCTTCAGTTTGATCAGACCAGGTGTTGAAGTTAATGTAGTAGTTGCCCGCGTTCACACTTGACTCCGTCTTAACCGTGATGGTAAAGGTGACCGTCTCATCGACCTTTAAAGAGTACACAGAGGTTGGTTCGAGGCTCACGGTGAAACCATCAGGCACGGTCCCCGTTACAGCCGCCTTGACGTTTGTGACAACCTGGGTTCCATCATTTCTAACCGTGAGGGAGAATGTCCCCTGGCCACCCACGTTCAGTGAGGTATAGAAGTTTGCGTTAGTTATGCTGAGTTTGTATAAGCCTAGCACGTTAAGGGTTAGACTCACGGTCTTACTTACGCTGCCGACTACGGAAACCACGAAGCTCTGGGCGCCTAATCTTGCCCCCTTCGGTGTTGAAACAACTACGTAGAACTCCTTCGATTGACCGGCTTCCACATTCACTTTCGTTATCTCTTGTTTACTGGCATCCTCGAACCAAGCCCTCAAGTCTTGAGGCAGCCCCCCAGCGGTAAGATTGAGGAGCTGGTCGTATCCTCCGACGTTTGAAAGCCCAAGCTTGAACCTCGCCTGGGAGCCCGCATAAACATCGAGGTATGGTGGAATGGCTCTTAGCTCGATGCCCGCTGTCGGCCTTTGTACGACTAGGAGCAGCGGTAAGTTCTCAGACATACTTGGGGATTTAGCCGTAAAAAGAAGGCTGTACTTCCCCTCACTCACACTTGGCGGTGTGGAAACATTAACGACGAGGTCTACAAACTCGCTTCCTCCTAACGTCACTTCCACCACGGCTTCGCCGCCGACGCTCTTAATGGATATGATCCAGCCGGGGGGTAGGGGATCGATTGAAATGCTAAACCGCTGCTCAACATCCACAGGGTTCGTCACCTTTACTTGAAAACGAATAGTATCTCCAGGTGCACACGACTTTCCTGGAAATTGGCAAGATATCATGGTCTTACTCGACGGTTGGACCTTTATCATAAAGTCCAGTGAAGACTTTGTCCTCCCAACAGTGGTTAATGTTAAGTTGTTGTCCCCGGTGGAGTTTAGTGGTATCCTGACTTCCAGTTGGAAGTTCGAGCTTGCGCCCGATGATAGTGCCGCTTTTGAAATCTCGTAGTTAGCTTGACTTAGAATCCGCGTGGACCACCCTTCAGGGCTATATACCAAGAAATCCACCATTTCCGATTCCCCACCAATATTACTCACCACGAACGGAAACAGCAGTTTGTCGCCTGGACTTGCCACTACGTTCAAGATTGAAGAGTATAGCCTTACAGTTTTAAGTAAGACTATTTCATCAAGCTCGACCGCCTCACCTCCCAGCTTCAAAGAAACACTTTTAGTAACTTTGACATATCCCTCTTTTGAAAAGTAAAGTGCGATGGTAGTAGCGATCGGTAGATCGATAGTGAAGGACCCGTCAGAAGATGTGCTTACACTCTTAATAAGAGTCCCATCAGAAGAATATGCCTTGATCTCGACTTCCTTCATTTCGTTGTCGTATTCATCCACCACTCTGCCAGAGACCGTGGCTGTGGGTTGGGCGCGAGTCAATATCGTGAAAGTTAGGGATGAGTTGGTTGTTCCAATAGCGGTTAGTGAAACGTTGTAATCTACGTTTACGAGGGCACTTAAGGAAACTGTGGCCTCTAGTTGAAGCGTCAGACTTTGCCCTGATGATATATATGCTTTCGTAACTTCGAGGCTCTGGTATAGGACCCTTACGGACCAGTCTTTAGGTTTAGATATTAGGAACTCCACGACTTCGGTCTCTTCACCGATATTACCCGCTGTAAATGGGATGCTGATTTTATCTCCTGGGCTGGCTATCAGGCTTAAGGTCGAGGTGGATAGCCTCAGGGCTCTCCGTAAGACCATTGTACCTAGGTCGATATCTAATTTCTGTACCGCAAAGCTCTTCGTGACCTTAGCATATCCCGGCTTTGTAAGGTAGATGTTATACGTTCCGGATTCCCATATCCAACCTGATATACTAAAGAATCCATCTGAACCCGTGGAGGTAGTGGCAACAAGCGCCCCACCTGCGGTGTAGGCCTGCACCCCAACGTCACTCAACCCCACACCCTCCTCATCTACAGCTATGCCGTGAACGTCCGAGTATACCATCGCAACGGAGGGCGGCCAAGACGCTAGCCAAAACACTGTAATCACTAAAAGGCAGGCAGCACCCTTTTTTAACAACCTCATACCCGAAGCCTCACCCATTGTTCTTCGTCTCCCTAAGTTCCTGAAAGTCATGTTCCACGCAGACATTTTCCAATATACCGCTGGGTATAAAAGCGTTTTTCAGAATTAGACCCAATTCTAACCCTGATCTAATTGCATAAAATACCCGTCTGTAACTTTGGGGTTATGTGGGTGGGGGAGTAGGGGTTTCGATTAGGGCAAGACTTTGTTTAACTCAGGTTCAGTCTTTAATTTGCACTTACCGTCATCCCTAAAATAACAATCACGCATGTGATTACCCTACCTGTTCCACAGTTCTACTTCCATCATCAATAAAGCCCATGTACAAATTATTAGTATGGTCAACACTAAACTGCTGATTATGTAAATTAGTGGATGGCGGTCGAAGAAGGCTTCAAGTTTTTCATTGAACCTCATAATGGCTCATATCCAATGCTTCGATCATCTGCGCTCAAGGGAGTTTAATGGGCCTCCTTATAGTGTTTTAAGTCTGAAACTGTTTTGTCGCATAGAAAGCAGAAAATCGACTTCTTCATGAACTCCTTAGATAGGATTGCCCCCACCTGCTTTCCTTCCTCGTCAACTATAGAAGTCCGTTCTACCACCTTAACCTTCATTCCTCGCCTCACTTCCCACCCGTGTCAAAATTTTTAAAAACTACTCATTATGATTCTTTTATTAAAGAGTTTTTCAGAATTAGACCCTAATCTATGTAGCGCGCGCCCATCGCTTCTCCTATTCTTGTGCTTCTTTTGGCATAATTAGTTAGCTAGAAACCAACCCTTACACAATAGAGTATTGTAAGATGAAGAGGATAATAGACATAGAAGAAATATTTCTTCCAGAAAGGATACGCGGTTTTTCCTTTAGACTCTCTGTACATCTTCAAAGGACCATCATTGTAGAGAAGAATAATTGGAAGACTAAAAAGTGAAAATGTTTGGGTTGGCCATATCGGCAAAAATAGAAGATTAAGCAGGACTATTGAAATGACACCTAACTTTGTATCTTCCCTAAGAATGTACATTAAACCTATCAATAAGACCCCGTATATACTGTAATCAAAGTTTAGAAAAGAAGCGAAAATAGGAAGAAAACTCAACAAAGATTTTTTCTTTAGAAAATATATGAACAGTACTCCGAAAGAGAGAGTGAAGAATATGTTAAGTGACTCAAACGGTCCAAGTCCTAAGGCAAGATAAAATGGAACTTGGGAGATAAGAGCAAAAAGGAGGAGTCTTGTGAAGTAATTTCTTACGCTTCTTGTAGTTTCCATTCCCAAGACTATGAGATAACAGAATAACGGAAAGGCAAATCTCCCTATAACCCGCAGAACCGTATGTTCTGGATAAAGAATAGCTCCTACGTGATCTATCGTCATCGTTATTATCGCTATCCACTTCAGTATTTCTCTTCCCACATCAAAGCGTTTTTGCACACAAGACCACTCCAAATTAGGAACGAAAAGTTCGGAGATTAATTGATTAGATCCTTGGAAAATACTTCCAAAGTAGCGCGATCGAATATCAAACTTAAGCATATGTCTTATTTCCTCGCTAAGATTAAGGTAACGATTAACGCGGCGATCATGATTAAACGCCTCTCTCGGATTTTCCTTAGTGTCTTGTCCTCATACTCTTCGTTGCCTATAGATTGAATGATAGGAGCCATGATGAAGTATGCAAGCGGCGATAGAAGTAAAATTTCGAAGGGGATTGCACCGTAGAAAAGTAAGAGTAGGAAGATCGCGAAGGCGGATGTGAAGAATGCTAAGCAAAGGATTAGAGACCTCTTCCTGCCTAATAATACAGCCGTTGTTCTCACAACCTTTCTATCAGTCTCGTAATCTCTAACCTCTTGAAGGATCTGCGAAATGGCAGATAGAAAGAAGACTAGTGAGGCTAGAAGAAGGCAGACAATATTGAAGGATCTATACTCCGTGTATCCCATAGTTACAAGGATCGCTAGACAGGAGCCGTGATACAGTATATCCAAAACTGGCCGAGCCTTCGTCCGCACAATCCATGAGTAAGTGAAGTAAAGAAAGATAACGACTATGCCAAGTAACTGGTTCTGTAGACTTAAAGAGGATAAAGGTGCCATCGAAACTAGGAAAAGGAAGCCTGCAATCATAATGCCCTTACCTCTGCTAAGCTCGCCTGCCGAAACAGGATTTCTCAACACGCCGGCTGATCTGTCGAGCTCCGCGTCGGATATATCGTTCAGGAGGAAGCCGAAAGATGTGCTGGATGCTGAGAATATCAACAGCCAAACCATTCTAGAATCGATGATTGAGCTGGCTAATGTTGCTCCTATGAACGTTGTTGAGGTGAAACAAAGCGTAGAGGAGAATCGGATCGCTCTAAAGATCGCTCCTAGAAACTCTGAGAACTTCTTGAAGCCGGAGAATATTGCCAACTCGATTCATCTCCTTTTAAGCCCTTATGACTTACCCATTCTATCAGTCAATTTTTTCACTCGATGTGAGTTCTTTCCTCAAAAAGGTGCGTTCCTTGCTTCTTTTTTGCAAGCAGTCTTCCGTCGCTGAGAAAGAGCATTCTGCCTGCACGTGAAGCTACGTGGCTGTCATAGGAAAAAAGCACGCCAAAAAAAAGGGGAATGAGAAGTTGTCGTCATAGTGGCGCCTCGCGTTTAAGGTTTTTCGATTACAGTTCTCGTCAAGATCACTATTCTCGTCACTTTTCCCTCTTCCACATTCACCCATACAGACGCGTTACCTGTTGTATCCTTCTGTAGCATGACGATCGCTTCCGTTGCTTTCATCACAACATTGCCTTTTGCATCAACTTTAGTTGTGATGATTGGTCTCACTCCTGTGATATTGTAACCACCATTAAGTAGCCCTTGCACGTCTGGGTCGCTTTTCGCTATGTTAATCACGTTCTCTTCATACTCTTCGCTAACCTCGATAAATCCGTAGCGTCCCCCTCCATGTCCCCATCCACCTAGTTGTCCGCATGCTCCCCACGGCATCCTCCCATTGAACCACCCTGCAAAACCATTACCCCTCTCTTCTCCATTGTCAGCCGCGTACACTGTTAACGCTGTGCTGCCGATAACTGCCGCCAAAGCAACCAGTGATAGCAGCATTAAGGCATTTCTTCTATCCATTTTCATTACCTCCCTTTTTGGTGTCTTGTCCATTGACATATGGATTATTAAAGAGTTTTTCAGAATTATACCAAAAACTATACCTAATTCCCGGGCGCTTCTTAATTGCAGGAAAGGGCGAATTGAATGACAATGTACTTGTTAGTATTTAACGCTGAGATATAGGAGTACGGAAAGCGCTATGCACGCAAAAAGGTCCGGAAGCATGGCGAAGGGCCCAAGGCCGAAAGCACGAAACCCAGAAGCCCACTGCATAATTGGGTTAGAAGCAACAGTATAGAGAAGTAAGATAATCGAAAATATTATTAGTCCAACTGTAAAGTCCGACTTCGTTTTCCGGTATATCTCAATGTACGTGAACAATAGGATCATTACAAGTGCCACGTTGATCGTGGAGACCACTGTTTTGGCTGTGTAGAACAACTCTATGTCTCCAGGAGGCGGCGGGTTAGTGCCCCATTCCTTTAACTTTGCTCTCATAGCAGCTTGAATCTCATCCCATCTAGTCCCGTTCCTTCTCATGTCTTCCATTAACTGCTCAATTTCCCTTCTCCGTTCCTCAGTAAGATTCCAGCGCTCCCTTCCCAGACGCTCTAGCGGGGAACCTAAAGGCCCAGTTATGGACCAGAGACCTGCCAGCAGAGCTACCACTACCAGCGTTGCCAGTATAAGTAGAGTCCTCTTGTCTCTGTTCATCTTATGCTTCATTTGTTTTCCTCCCTTTTCTATTTTTTCCCAAATCTTTCCCAAATCTCCTCGAACATTGCATAATTCTCTTCCATCTCCGGGGATAGGAAATACGTGAGACCGTACCTGTCTCCAGCGGATGTGATTATTCTGTTCTTCTCAAGGACTTTGAGGTGATGCCTTATCGTTCTATAGTCCATTTCAAGCAGATTCGCCAACTGATTCGCATTTTGCGGAGCCTCCTTTAGAGCCCTAATTATTCGGGCGCGAGTGATGCCCCCTCTAGTGCCCGCAATCAGCCATCCAAGCACATACTTCAATGGGCGAACGCGATAAGACATCCACACAGCTCCGAACGCTTAAAGTAAGGACCTTTCCTTTCACTAAACCTATTTAGGCTGCACTAATAATAAATTTGTCTCGTTGTTACAAGCGCGTTTGTTAAAAGGTTCAGCATTATGGCTGGAAGGTAAGCCATGCTAATTGACACTCTCAAACATGAAAGCCTCAGGTTTTTTCTGCAGACAAGTTAGGCAAAGGCGAAACAGAAGAGCATTACGCCTAATAACCCTGTAAAGGACCTAGCGATTGTATAGGCATTCAATGATGGTACAGACGCGAAGAAGAGAACTATCACAATGGCGCCGCATATGGTGTATGGCCCCAAACGTTCTTGGGCTTAATTTCCGAAGCGCACTTTATATGTTCGCAGACACTTGGGCGATGGATCAACGTCTGATTTAAAATTCGCTACGCCAAAAAATTTTGTTTTTGTTAAAGGGCGGGTAGGAATACACGAAGCTTCACACGCTTTTCGACCCAGAGAGAGGTCATCCGAGCCATGGAACCTTGCCCCTTAAATTTCAGCCATATCTGCTTACATGGCCCTCATTTTTAGGTGCCTTCAGATTTGCTTTCTCCACCGCCGCCTTCGCTCTCCAGTTCCTTGATCCTTTCATCAATGGCTTGAAGCCATTTCTGAGCCGCCTCTCTCATCCTCTTAAGTTGCCTTATGCGGGTCTCTTTGTCTTCAAACTTGTGGCGATGGAAAGGAGGAGGAAAGCCGAATAGGAAGATGGGCCAACGTCCATGGGGCATTCTACCCCCACGAGGAGATAGTGGAAACATGGGAAACTTAGCGAACTCTAGGTCACCTTCCAGGAGCCCACCGGCATCCTTCAGGATTTCCTTGCCCTTTTCGGTTAAGGAATAGAACTCCTTCTCCTCCTTCAGCTCTGTTTGGACGAAGCCCCTGGTTTCCAACCTCCTTAGGGCTGGATAGATGGTTCCGGTTTTGGGTTCCCATACGTCCCCAAACTGTTCCCGAAGGGCCTTTAGGATCTCATAACCATACATGGCCTGCTTCCTAAGCTGTAGCAGGATCAGGAACTGAATGGGGCTTATCCTTTCCGCCTTAACGAAAAAACCGGGCCTAAACATAGTAGACACCAACTCAGTAGCAGTCTACATAGTAGACCTCTACTATTTAAATGTTACGGATTGCTATAAGGAATCTCCTAAACCCGCTTAGATAATTTTTGGGCTAATGTTTTGTACTTCCTCAGTTCTGAAGCAGCCACCCCCCCAAGGCAAGCCACAACATTTTTAAATACGAGCGCAAGCTTTATTGCAAAGATTCAGAAGACTAGGGGAGCTAGGTTAGACCTGGCTGAGAGGACGGTTGGATCACCGTCGACCCTTTGAACCTGATCCGGGTAATACCGGCGTAGGGAGTGCGCATATGCCTCAAGTACACCGGCAACTTAACACAATGGAAATCGAGGTCAACCTAGTTCTTCTGGTGACCATCGGAGTATGTGACAAATTGGCTATTAAGCTACCTCCTGAGTGGGGAGCCGAACCCGTTCCAGTCGAGAAGAGGATTCTGAAGTCAATTGATTGCTCTATATTTTTGAAAAGGTGATTTAGGATATGGCTTGGATTGAAAAAATTCAGGGCAGGATTCCAGTGGCCATAACAATAGCTGGCAGTGATTCTGGGGGAGGGGCAGGCATCCAAGCAGACCTCAAAACCTTTGCCGCTTTGGGCGTCCACGGTACGACCGCCATCACCTCCATTACTGCTCAAAATA
>Ga0315306_10001334_pt1 | contig 11799 bp, 13 predicted proteins | sample TDP1_MG_FD_203803 | JGI IMG/M metagenome (GOLD analysis project Ga0315306, IMG submission 203803) | Freshwater sediment microbial communities from Lake Towuti, South Sulawesi, Indonesia - TDP1 | ecosystem: Environmental > Aquatic > Freshwater > Lake > Sediment | place: Indonesia: South Sulawesi... | reverse complement strand
TCCCCCCTGTCAGAGGAAGTAAGCGAGAAGCGTTTCATCGAATATGTTCCGCCTCCGCCAAGTGGAATCGACATAACGGCTGCGGAAGTGCTCGTCGGTGTTGGTCGAGGAATAAAGGACGTGGGGAATATGCCGATGGCTGAGGAGTTGGCGAAGGCTTTGGGAGGGGTTCTTGCATGTTCACGCCCAATAGTGGATAAAGGGTGGCTTCCAAGCGATCGCCAAGTTGGCACTTCCGGAAAAACTGTGAAGCCTAAACTTTACATTGCTATTGGAATAAGTGGTGCCTTCCAACACGTTTTAGGTATTAAGAATTCAGATTTGATCATAGCGATAAACAAAGATCCAAAAGCTCCTATCTTCAGCTTCGCTGACTATGGGGTCGTCGATGATCTGTTCAAAACTGTGCCTCAACTGAAAAGTAAGATACTCGAGCTGAAACAAACAAAAACATAGCTCCAACCGTAAGCGAAAATAGTCAAGGAATGATAATTCCGAAAGACAAAGATGCCCATGATGCTTATAAGGCGCCTTGGCTATCAGAAGCGCGCGGGAAATAATCAAAATACTAAATTTTCTTTCTCATGAAATCTTGAATATTTCAGCTCGACCCGCCTAGATCTCCTCGCAGACAATATTTAGGTTCTGATCTGCCTATCTAAGAATGCTCTGGCAAATCCTTCTTTGTCATATGTAGGAGACTTCAGGAAAAAAGGTTTGATGGTCATTTTTTCTGGTAGGATGTCTAGTGGGCCTGGAGACTTGAACCCACGACCTTTGCCACGCGAGGGTAATATTCATTCCGGACTGAACTACCTTTCTTCTGTTCTAGGCCGTATATACAACGTGCCCTTCTTCCTCGACATGGTTGACATCGTTCTACTTGCGCTTTCACTATCAGTAATAAGAGTCCTGATGGGTTCATTCACATCTTTTCGCGTTCATAATTATTTGGTTTAGTTGGAAGCATCACTGTGAAGGTTGTGCCTTTACCAACGGTGCTATCAACGGAAATCTTACCCTCATGCGCCTCCACAATACGTTTACAGATAGGTAGGCCTAACCCTATTCCTTTCGGTTTTGTCGTAAAGAATGGCGTGAAAAGTTTTTCTAGAACATCCTCGGGAATGCCTACTCCAGTATCAAAAAATTTCAACTCCACATTGCCGTTTGTTTTTCTGCTTTCTATTGTAAGTGTACCACCTTTAGGCATAGCTTCGACTGCATTTTTGATTAGGTTGACGAAGACTCTTTTCATTCTCGTCACATCAACATTCATTTTCGGTTTGTCTTGGCTCTTGTCTGATACTTGGATGCTCCTAGGGATTTCGACTAGAGACAATGCTTCCCCAATGATGGATTCCGGACGAGTCTCGTTGAGCTTTAATCGTATGTCACTTGAGTATTCCGAGAGATCGTTAATGATATTGTTTGAATACTCTATATTCTTCTCGATAAGATCCAGCATCTCTTTCAATTTCTCATCCATTGCTGGACCTAACTTCATCTTCAAGAAATATGCGGCGCCAGCGATGCCTGTCAACGGGTTGCGCAGGTCATGGCCTACCATTGATGCCACTTTTCCAATAGTAGCCAACCGTTCTGCTTCCCTGAGCTTCCTTGTTCTTTCTTCAACCAGCTCCTCCAAGCGCTCAGAGTATTGTCTGAGCTCCTCTTCCATCCTCTTGTTGTCAGTTATGTCTCTAGAAATGCCTACTATGCCGACGACCTGTCCATCCTTATCCCTGACTGGCACTTTGGTTGTTGTGTGCCAGACGAAATATCCGTCTGGTCTCTCTGATTTTTCGACTTTGCTGAGCAAAGGGTGCCCCGTCCTCATAATTTCTTTCTCGTCAGCGTAGGCGTCTCGTGCATGTTCCGGCGTGAAGAAGTCGAAGTCGGTCTTACCGATGGCGTCCTCCGGGTATTTGACTCCCAATACTTGAGCTTGCGCCTTGTTGATCCTTATGAAGCGGGAATCGGCGTCCTTGAAGTATATGGTGTCTGGAATGTTGTCCATCAAAGCATGCAGCAAGTCGCGCTCGAAAGCAAGAGCTTCCTCCATCCGTTTGCGTTCAGTGACATCTCTCATTATCGCTTGAATACCTACTGCCTTGCCTCCCTCCCTCATCAAACTCACACGGACTTCGCCAATAGCTAAAGTTCCATCCTTACGGCGATAAACAACCTCAAATGGTTCAGGTACTTTTCCTCTTATAGTAGAAGGAAGCATCTTAAGGTATTTGAGAATGTCTCGCGATCGGAGTACTCCTAACTTTGCAAAGTGTTTGCCAACGATCTCATCCCTAGAGTAACCTGACATTCTTGAAGAAGCGGTGTTGCATGATGTTATTACACCCTTAAGGTCGAATGTCATTATGCTATCAGGAGCAAGTTCAACCAGACCTCTATACCTTTCTTCTGATGCTCTAATTCTCTCTTCAGCTTTCTTTTTTTCTGTGATGTCTCTCAGGATGGCTTGTATGCCGACAACTTTCTCTTCCATTCTGATTGGGCTGCTTCTATATTCTGCGATTTTCTTTCCTTTTGGAGTATTTAGTTCGACTTCACCACGAACTATTTCTCCTCGAGATACATTGATAAGATCCTTGAGTATCCTCTGCCAGTAACTCTTGGGTATAAACTTGAGTAAGTACTTTCCAACTATTTCGTCCTTTCTGAAGCCGAATTCTTCGACAGCCCTGTTTATGGAAGTTATTTTTCCCTTTAAGTCGAACGTGACGATGACGGCTGGAGCATTCTCTAGGAGTGTCCTATATTCTGCTTCAGATACTTCTAATGCCTTTACGATATCTCTTTCCGATCTTCCAAGCAATCTGTCACTACCCCCTCAGTTCCGCTTCCACTATGATTCGACGCGTAGACTTGGATGCTTGTTTTTCATCCCCATTCCTTTCTTGCGATAGAAGCTAGAGATTCCAGATACTGCTCCTCGCCCTTCTCGCCAGTGACCAAAGTGCCTATCCTGCCTTCCTTGCCTTCCAGAATGTGACAAGGCTGCTAGTAAGCTGTGGAAAACGTCTCAGCGAAAATGGTCCAGCCCTCGTGAAATGTTCCCCCAAAGATCACTCTCTCTCATCGAACAATTGCTAATTGACAGAGGGTCTATTTGAAAACACGGTAACCAGTCCTTATCTCGCATGGTTACATCTACCTTAGATTCGGCTGGCAATGACGGCAATATGTTGTTTTCTGGTTCCATAGTGGAATATGGTCAAAACGAGGATAACTGATGAGGAAGGAAAGGAGGTAGGAGCAATCCTGTCTAAGGAGTCCATGAAGAAAACGGTCTTCTGCCTCCTGTGTGGCAAAGCGGTCTCCGACTCGAAACACTACAACGAGACTTACTCAACCCTCAGCACTTATGAAGACTGAAATATTGAACCTGGATTACTATAAGAATCCCCTTCGGCTAGAGATAATGGAGAGATTGAGAGGCACACTATGCCAAGGCGGAGCTTTAAAAATTCCTTCTTTTGGCTACGTTGCGAAAACCCCTGCCTACACCAGCCTTGATCAACATTTCCGTTGCGGCACGGACTCAGACTAGCTCCAGTCGGCATTTCTGAAGCCGGACTTACCGCTGGCTCATGCCTCATAGCGCTTCTTAGCACAGAGGTCAAAAAAACTATTGCAAGCGCATGAAGACAAAAAGATACGACGTTGATACTGTTCTTTTCACATTCATTGTCATCTTTAAAAAAAGATTTTTCTAAGCGAGCTCAATAGAAACCTCTGTTATATCCTTAAGACCTCTTCCTTTATTGCTCTATGGGTTTCGATGGGAGGTAATGTTGTATTTATAAGGTAGGTTTCGAGGCGGTTGAAGAACTCCCGGAAGAACCGTTCTCGTAAACAGTTTTTCCGTGAATCCTTCACCAAAAGGTGGGGATTGCAGAAGTCCTCGGTTTTCATGTATTGAACAGCTTCCTTGGGAGTTAGTTTCTTGACTATCGTCTCATCTTCCGGATCGCGTTTTAGCAAAATGGCTGTTCTCAACGTGGTGAGGGGCAGTATCTTGCCCTTTCCGACGATCCAGCCAACATTTACGACAGCCCTACCCTTAGCGTCAAACTCGGCCTTCTCAACGAGTTTCTTGTATTCACCCCATGTCTCCGCCATGTCGGCTTGAATGTAGAAATTTTTCTCTGAGCCGAAGGCAACATTTTCCTTAGCTAAAAAACGAACGAAGAACCAGTCATCTGATATGACGCGGACGCCCTTCAGCCTAAGAAGCCCATAGGTGTGTGTCGTTTTTCCTGTGCCTGAGGGCGCAATCAAGCAAGTGCCTCGGCCTTCCAAGTCTATACAGGACCCGTGGACCGAGTTGATCCCGTGGTTATCCTCCAGTATGTCACCAGCCACGCTCAACGCAATGGATTTCACCCAACCGTAATAGTCAACATTTATTAGAAAGGCTGTTTTGGAGAATTGATCATAAAAAACCTTCATTTTCCCGTCCTTTTCTTCAGTGACGATGAGCCTTCCGTGGGATCGAGTATGAGCAGACATGGGATAGAAATTCTCTTCCCAGCGCTCCTTCACGTACTTAAGGTCTGTCAGGAGCTTGACACAGCACCCGTAAACGTCCGCCCGCTCTTCGTAGAGGAAACGGTCAGCATATTTCTTGGTCAACCTTTCTTTATCCTCTATAGATATGAGCTCCACTTCATACCTTGACAAGATTTTACCTCCATATTAACTCTTAACCACATTTTTCTATGGCGCGCGTTCTTTTCGTTGATGTGAGTGTGTGCTATAGAAAAGTGGCTGAAGTACAGCTGCTACAGGTATTTCCGAATTAGGTTTACGTGAGTTTCTACCATTTTTCTGCTTCCTCACCGTTTCTAGCCAACGGCTTCTCGCAGAGAATCGCTTTGCCCTCCTCCGCTGCTAGCGTAGCCGCTTCGGAGTGCAGAAACGGAGGAAGCCCAATGTCCACTATGTCTATGTCTGGGTCTTTGCACAGTTCCTCGATCTCAGTGAAGGTATTGCGGATTCTCCATTTTTCCGCGAAGGGCTTCACGTCTCCAGGCAAAGCGCAGACAGCGACTACCTCAATCTCAGGGATTCCCTTGTATGCCAGCATGTGGAAATTATGAATTGTTCCGCCTCCAGCCAAACCTATTCTTACCTTCATTAAGACTCCTCCTTTCTATGAGTATATGTTGATGACAATAAAAGTCTAGTTATGACAATTGGCACCTGCTAGACTAGACGGCGGTAATCCAAGCTTTTCTCATAAAACCGGAAACATGTTCATCAGCTCCTCTCTATACTACCAGGTTACTTGTTATTGTCTGGATTCCCTTCACTTCTATATGGTGGACCGGGTAGTATCTGTACTGGGTCAGGTGCAAGTCCGATTTATTTACGTCCAAAATCAGTGGAAACCGATTCATCACTCAAAGCTTAAAGCTGAGCGCAAATTAGCGAAAGTATTAGCGCCTCACAGATTCTCGACTATCCACAGTAGCTTTGATCTTTCGCCCAAAAACCTTAAAAGTGGGAAAGAACTATTTGAATTATTAGGTGGGAAAAATGGAAATCGTGGTCGAAATGGACGCCAAGGGTCGAATCGTGATTCCTTCAGGTTTAAGGCGGGGGCTGACCTCCAAAAGAATGATATTAAGGAGAGCAAACGGTCATCTTGAGTTGATACCGCTCCCCAACCCAGGTTCCCTTAAAGGCAAGTATAAGATCGATGGTAGAATCGAGGATATAGAGGAACTCCAAGAGCAGAAGCTGCTGGAGCGAGTCTGAGATGTCAAAGGTGCCGACAAGGCTTGTCGTCGACACCGTTCTATTCATCTCGTATTTAAGGGAAGACGAGTTGTCCGATAGAGCTGAGATAATAATAGACGGTGCCCTAACTAAGAAAACCTCACTCCTGGCCTCCTCAGAGATGTACGACGACCTCATAAGTGCTTACCGAACAGGGGGATACAAGCCGAATGAGATAAGGAACATACTTCTTGATCTCCGGGCAATACCCCACGAGGTAGTGCCCACAACTCTCAACATAGCGATCCTTGCCATGGATCTGTACTCGAAGTATGGCGGCAGTAGGAGGCTTCATTACTTTGACGCCTTCCATGTGGCGACAGCGTCAACAATAGGTGAACCGTTAATTACAAGCGACAAGTTCATCCTCGAAAACGCCAGAAGCCTAAGGATAAAAACAATCGATCTGAAAGAAATCCAAAAGAACGTCGATGGACCGGGCTAGGTGCATATTTTCGTCTATAATCTTCGCAAAAAGTAAAAATCGGGCTGATTCTTGCGCACAGCTCACAGGATTCAGACCAATTTCTACGATGTTTTCACCGCGAGAACCTCTCACTCGAAAACATTGAATTTTTAGCTCTGTTTTAATGGCATCTTTGTTCTACTGCATATTCCCTATTTTTGACAAGAACCTCTTAATCTCTCGTTTGTGCGTTCTCAATGCGTGTGCCTTTGGAATTTAGTAATTTGTCCAGCCATGGCTGACATGGTAAATCACGGTCTTCTACAGAGAATGACTTAATCTTCATTCCAGTCCCTAGAATCTTGTTCGCTTTTTCCATGAATTCTTTGAAGCTGCGAGGTTCAATTGTTAGAACACCTTTTGCGGTTCCCCAATTCTTCCAATCGCTATGGGGAGGAGAAATGCTTGCTGCCTCCAACTCCGCTATATCTTCTTGACTCAATTTCCTTTGGAGGGTCACCTCAACATGAATGTGAGCCCAGTTATCGATTCTTGAAAAATTTATTGCTGCGAGGAAGAAAAGTTTCTTGCCTTCAACTAACCTATTCAGCCTATTTTCTTTCTTCATCCGTCCTGTATCCATTTCTTTGCCTAAAGTTTTCATTATGCCTTGCTTCAAACTTGTGAGCATTTTCCAGTCCACATCATCTAGCTCGGTCTGTGGCACATTAGCATGCTCTAACTTTAGTGCAGTGACCTTTGCTACGCCCTCTATATCATTGATTTTTTGCACTTCCTGTTGATACTCGTCTTCGCTTCTAGCATGAAAAGTCATAGATAGATCAGCGCCACTTCCAGTTGGAATAACAGTATTTGTTGTCGCTCCATCGTAATATTCCAGCTTGGCTTTGAGTTCTTCAATCACATTATATCTAAACAAAGGATTTCGCAGGTTGATGAAAGCTTCAGCCCAAATCCATTCTCCGCCAAAAATCCATGGCGTAAGGTAAATTGTATAGTACAGGATTATCCTTGCTTCCTTTAACCTTTCAGTTCTCGCCTGAACATCTTCCTCAGAGACCTTTAGACCTTCAGCTAACTCAGCTATTGTTCCTTTCCAATCATGGCTTTGAAGATTTTTAAGGATTCTTATGTCAACTTCGTCGATCATCATAGAGCATCAAGATTAGCATATTATTCAGCGTCTTAAAAAAAATAATGTTCAAACATCATGCGAACATGAGCACAAATTAAGCAGATACAATACTCACTAGACATTATTTCCGCGGGAAGTGTCTTGCTATCCTCGTTTTTGTTTGGTGGACCGGGCGGGATTCGAACCCGCGGCCTCCGCCGTGCGAGGGCGGCATTCATACCGAACTGAACTACCGGCCCTTATTATATGCTTCTCGCTTTCTTAGAAAGGCTCGGCCACGATTTAACTTTTGTGCGTGCCACTTAAGAAGAGTCGATTCGGATACGAAAAACATATATTGGGTTTCCCTTTCTGAAATGATTGTCGGGCGGTAGCTCAGCTTGGCAGAGCTTCCGAACCAGCCATGAGAAAGGGCTGATGGAGATGCTGTAGGCGTCTACCCCGGCGGTGGATGCTACTCAGCCTGCCGAGCGCACAGAAACCGGACCGTCGCAGGAGAGCCGAGGTAGGCCCGCGGCTCGGCGAATTCAAAATAGGATGGCGAAGAAAGCCTCCTATGAAAGTCCTGCCCGCCCGACCATTGATTACTGGTTTACATTTCGGACCGAAGAATTTTTCCTATGATCTTCGGAAAACGCTTATCGCCTTTATCAACGGCGGTGCGACCAAACCAAAGATTATCGTGTTAGTGACCGTGTGGACAATTGGTGGATATGGCATCCAAGCTGGAATGAATGTCAAGAGGATGGCTTCCCAGACTGAGGGATAAATTCCTGGATAGGCTACGTAGAAACCTACGCTTGAAAGTATGTCATAAACGAATGTTAACACAAAACCCCACAACGCCATCATCAGCACAAACTTGGGTGTAATATTTTTCAAGCGATATCTCTTACCGACAATTCCTCCAACCAACCCGTAGAGCGCTCCGAGCCCAGCCATTATGATCAAAAGCACTGGAGAAATAACGAACAACCAGGCACTAGGATGAGCGAAGCTAGAGGGAACCAGCATGTAAACCGCCAACGTCAAAGCGCCGTTCAAAGCCCCGACTACCCAACCGAACATAAACCCACTTACAAAGACCACCACTGCCATAAATTCGACCACACCCGGAAGAAAAGGCAGTGACAAGCCTTTACCGTAGCCAACTACTATACAAGCCGCAGAAAAAAGCGAGACCAAAGCCAAGTCTTGTGCTTTTATCTTCATACTAAGTTGGATAATCCATCCAAGATATTTAAGCTTTATCATTTGGGACAACCGCTCCAAACAGATATTCCTTCGTGCAAACCAAAACCCTTTTAGGTTCATCTCATCCCATGAAACCCTAAGAAGTGGGATAGGCCATCACAAACACGGAAGAGAGAATCGAGGCATTGAGCCTTGAGCTTGATATGGCGCGAGCTGAAAGGAGCAGGTTAAATAGAGAAGCGCGCAAATTGTCCCAAGAGCGAAACGATTTTCACGGAGAGGCTGCAAAGCTAAGATCGGAAGCCCAAGGTCTAAGGGAAAAGCGTGACGAACTGAATAGTGAGATACAACGGTTAAAGATCTCACGGGAGGAGGCTCGAGAGGATTATTTCATAAAGATTATTGAGCTCAGAGAATTGAGGAAGAAGATCAAGGAGGTCATGGCAAAGAAGCCCCGACGGAGTGCCAAGTCTTTAGAGGATGAGATTAAGGCAATTGAGTGGAAGATTCAGACGGAGTCACCTTCTCTTAACGAGGAGAGAACGCTAGTCGACGTGGTCAAGGCTCTGGAAGGCCAGCTAGAGGTATACCGAGAGATAAAGAGGATAGTGGACAAGATTGATGTCCTCGAAAATGAGGCTAAAAGGCTCAATGACAAAACCTTAGCTTGTCGGGAAAGAATCCTAGAGCTAGCACGGCAAAGCCAGGAATTCCATGAGAAGATGGTCGGGAAACTGCAGAGAATGGGGGAACTTAGAGCAAGAGCGAACGGGATCCATAAAGAGTACATAGATCATCGAGAAAAAGCAAGGGCCGTTCACTCAAAATGCCTAGAGATAATGGGTCAGATCAAGGGTATCCGAGATGAGGTCAGAAGGAAAGAGGAAGGGGAGAGAGCCGAACAGCAGGCATGCCTCATAGAAAAACTGTCAAAAGAGGCTTTGGCAAAATTGAGACGAGGCGAAAGGCTGACATTCGATGAGTTCAAGATCCTAGCCGAACAGAAAAAGATCTAACACATTCCTGTCCTCAAATTTTAAGGACGCAGGATTCTAAAACATTTATTGGGAAGAAGCCTCTCATTTTCACTTAGGTCTGCTCAGGAGAAATATAATGGAGAAATCGGAAGAACAGAAGGTAGAGCGTCTCCTCGTCCTCTGCGTTGACAGAGACAATGATATAGGCAGAAAGGCTGGATTGAGAACACCGATCGTTGGAAAAGAGGGAAACGTGGACTCGGCTCTAAAACTTGTCCTCACAGACCCGGAGGAAGCAGATGCCAACGCCATGTTCGAGGCCATTAGGATATTCGACAACTTGGGAAAAGACGAGATAAGCCGCGATCAAATCGAGATTGCGACTATATCAGGTTCTGAGTTGGGGGGAGTCGCGGCGGACCGGAAGTTAGTTTCTGAGCTTGCTGAAGTTCTAAAAAGGTTCGCAGCGGATAGCCTGATCTTGGTCACCGACGGGTTCGCAGATGAAGACATTATGCCACTCGTTCAATCAAGAGTTCCCGTCACTTCTGTGCGAAGAGTGGTCGTGAAACACAGTGAGTCAATTGAGCAGACCGCAGCGGTGTTCACCAGATACTTCAAGATGTTGACAGAAGACCCTAGGTATTCTAGGATAGCTCTAGGATTGCCAGGCATATTCCTGATTGCGTTGGGGATATTGGCCTTCCTCGCTGTGTTCATAGAGTTTGACATCTACACATGGACTGGGATCGTCGGTTTGATAATTATAGGCAGTTTCCTCCTTGGCAAGGGTTATGGACTTGACAAAAAGGCATCATTGCTTTTCTCACGCGTATATCACTCATCAGTTGCCGGACTGGTTTCTGGTTTCTCATTGATAGCCGGCTTCTTGTTGATCGGAACAGGCTTTTATCAAGCTGGCTCTTATATCAGTTCGAACTACGGCATCAGTCTGCAGCTTCCGATTGAGATCGGTAGATTGCTGGAATTGCTTCCTCAAATCATCGGATGGTTAATAGCTAAGTCTTTAGACATGGTCATAGTCGGAGTTTGCATAGTGTTCTTAGGCAGATCGATTGGTCACCTCTTGGATAGAGACTCAAGATTCTGGAGAACTTCAGCCCTAGTGGTCATTTTCGGGTGGTCTTGGACAATCCTTAGGGAGATATCCCAGATCATTATTAGTCCATCGCTCCCGCCTGAGGGATTGATCGCATCGATTGTCGTAGGCATAGTCATAATAGTGGCCTCAGGGCTTAGCACCCACTTCCTTGGCAAGAGATTCCAGAACACATTTAAGGAGAGGCCTGAAGAGGAAAAGGAAAAAGAGACACAAGAAGCAAGTGACCTTGATGAAGAACAAAGCTCCTCATAGAAATGAAATCGCAATAATAGGCGGAACAGGTCTAGAATCTCTGCTTGAAGGCATCGAACGAATCCGTGTTGGCACTCCATACGGCATTTCTCCTTCTATGTCAATCGGCGAAGTCCAACGAAGATCCGTCGTGTTTCTACCCCGTCACGGTCGTGAACACTCAACGCCTCCACACAAGGTGAACTACAGAGCGAATATCCACGCTCTCCACACGTTAGGAGTTGAAAGAGTGATAGCGACAAACGCTGTCGGTGCAATAAACCTAGATTTCAAGCCAGGCGACCTAGTTGTCCCCCATGACTTGATAGACTTCACCAAGCAGAGGTCCCTCACTTTTTATGATGATGCTCCAGTCACTCACGTAGACTTCTCTGAGCCGTACTGCCCAGAGGTTCGCGCTATTGTAATAGCAAAGGCTAAACAAGCTGTTTATAATGTGAAGGACCTAGCCGTCTACGTGTGTACAGAGGGTCCTAGATTCGAAACTCCTGCAGAGATTCGGATGCTAAGGGCTTTAGGTGCCGATGTAGTAGGCATGACAGGGGTCCCGGAGACCGTGCTTACGCGTGAACTTGGTATGTGTTATGCATCGTTATGCTTCGTTTCCAACATGGCTGCTGGAATAGCACAAAGGATTACTTCGAAAGAGGTATTAGAAGTCTCGGAAACTGTAAGTTCAGTGATTGCCAAGGTCCTGGTAGAAGTCATTCGTGATTTACCAAGAACACGCCAATGCTCATGCTCTTCTTCAACTGAAAACTCGCGAGTGAGTGAAATAAAGAAATGTTAAAATCCTTACTATCCCTATTTGGCGTATACAAAGCATATGAAAAGTGGCTGAAGCACCAAGTGAAGGATCAAGCAAAACCAGAACACATAGCCATTA
>Ga0315306_10001333_pt1 | contig 11800 bp, 9 predicted proteins | sample TDP1_MG_FD_203803 | JGI IMG/M metagenome (GOLD analysis project Ga0315306, IMG submission 203803) | Freshwater sediment microbial communities from Lake Towuti, South Sulawesi, Indonesia - TDP1 | ecosystem: Environmental > Aquatic > Freshwater > Lake > Sediment | place: Indonesia: South Sulawesi... | reverse complement strand
CTCTCCTGCCCTTACAGAGAAGTCGATATCAATGTCCATCCGGCTAAAGCAGAAGTCAGGTTTAAAGATTCTGGCTTTGTTTTTCAACTTGTCATCCGGAGCATCGAACAGACTTTGCTTAAGGCGAAGGGAATAAAAGAGATTTATCCTTCTTTAGAAGGGGGAAAGAGTGCCTTTGGGGTCAAAGAAGAAAGCATCGCTCCTCGTTTTGCCGCAGGCAGAGAAGAAGCGGCTTCGAAGCAGGGCTTGTTCATGCCTTTGACCGAGGAAGAAAGGGTTTATCCTCGTGCTCTGGGCCAGTATCAGGACATCTATATTGTTGCCCTCTCGAATGAGGGGATAATCATTGTCGATCAGCATAACGCCCATGAGAGGGTTCTTTTTGAGCAGTATGAAGAGATCGACAGGAAAAAGAAGTGGCCCAGGAAGATGGCCCTTCTTCCCATCCTCTTCGAGCTCTCTGCCTCTCAGGTTTTGATTCTTGAGAATAATCAAGCCGAGCTGGAAGAGGTTGGCTTTAGAGTAGAGGCTATGGGCGGACGGAGCTTTGCTCTGAAAGAATATCCTGATGTCTTTAAAGAGGAGGAAGCAAAGGATGTTTTCCTCTCGCTGCTTGAAGAAATGGGAAAAGAAAAAATAGAGGATAAAAAAAGGAAAATTTTGGCCACACTGGCCTGCAAGACAGCGATTAAAGCAGGCTTGGCGCTATCTTTAGAAAAGATGAACTATTTGCTGGAAGAACTTTTCAAAACCTCAAATTCATCCCTTTGTCCTCATGGAAGGCCGGTGATGGTCAGAATCGACAGGAAAGAGATAGAGCGGGCTTTGAAAAGGAGCTGAAAATTGACAACTATTTTCTCTTTTGCTAAGATGACCAAGACTAAAATCCAGGGTAAGCTCCCAGGATACATCGCTCGGCGGGCACAATTTTCCACCAGTAGCAAGCCTCGGGGAGTAGCGCAGCCTGGTTTAGCGCGCCTGCCTTGGGAGCAGGAGGTCGTCGGTTCAAATCCGATCTCCCCGATTAGAATTTAAAGCTTGAGAGAGACCGTTCGGATATCCGAAGGAATTTTGAAAGCAAGAAAAAATAGTGCGCCTGTAGCTCAGGTGGATAGAGCAGCTGCCTTCTAAGCAGCGGGTCGGGGGTTCGAGTCCCTCCAGGCGCGCCAGCCTTTTCTTCTGGCCCAGAGTGGCAGTTCTTGACCGGGCACCACTCCTTAGCTGCATTAATTGTTCTGACCTTTTAAGGTGAGGGAATGAACTCAAAATTCACCTCCCCAATCCCCTCTACTGATGATTGACACCCCAGGGATTTTTTGCGACGATAAGCAGGATTTTATTGCAGTTGGATATTATTTTTTAAAGAATTTTTTGCTTAAAGAGAAAATTGAGATGAGAATATCGTTATGTATAAAATGAATGATCTGAGTGCCTTATGGAAAAAGGGACAATTTCTGTTGACAAAGATTGTCAAATTGATTATTTTATTCGGGCTGGCTAGCAAATAAAAAATGGCTTCAAATCTTGGTGAACTTCTCTTAAGAGAAAAGCTTTTAACTGCCGAGCAGTTGAAGAATGCCCTGGAGTTTGAAAAGAAAAATAAAGTTCCCATCGCGACTGCTATTATTAGCTTGGGCTATATCAACGAAGAAGAGATGGCCCAGGCATTGAGTCGTCAGCTGGGGTATCCTTATATTGACCTTAGTCAATTCGAAGTCTACCCTGATGTCATCGAACTCATCCCCGTCGGTATTGCTAAAAAGCATATGATCATGCCCATTCATCGAATTCGATCATTTCTAACCATGGCTATGGTCGACCCCACAGACCTCGATGTCATCGAGAATGTCAGGTTTCGAACAAACCTGAGTATCCAGCCTGTTATTGGCTCTGAATCGGGGATTATGGATGCCATAAACAAATACTACGGCACCAGTGACTCTCTGCGGGTTAAGGAAATCATCGATGAAATTGAACAGTCTGAAGATACAGCAGTCAACGTTATCGAGGAAGAAGATGAAGATTACAGCATTGAAGAGTTGGTTAGCTCCACTGAAGAAGCTCCGATCATCACTCTTGTCAACACGATATTCATGGATGCCATAAAAAAAGGAGCGAGTGACATTCATTTTGAGTCTTATGAAAAATCCTTCAGGGTGAGGTACCGGATTGACGGAGTTCTCCATGAAATGATGGATCTGGCTTTGAAATTTAAAAATCCAGTGATATCCCGCGTGAAGATTCTCTCTAACATGGATATTGCTGAAAAGAGATTACCCCAGGACGGGCGACTCAAAGTCAGGGTGAAGTGGGGAGAAAACAACCGCAAAGAAGTCGATATGCGAGTTTCCTGCGTTCCAACGATTTTTGGGGAAAAAGTTGTTTCCCGTATCCTTGACCGAGAGATGCTGAAGTTGGACCTCACAAAATTGGGATTTGAGACTGAGTCCCTTGACATTTTTAAGAAAGCGATCATCAGACCCTGGGGAATTATTCTTGTCACCGGGCCTACTGGAAGCGGTAAGACAAATACTTTGTATTCTGCCATTTCCAATCTGAACTCACGAGAAAAGAATATCATGACCGCAGAAGACCCTGTGGAGTTTAATATTCCCGGAATCAATCAAGTTAATATCAAAGAAGAAATTGGCTTAACTTTCTCATCATCTCTTAGGTCTTTCTTAAGACAGGACCCAGACATCATGCTTGTCGGAGAGATGAGGGATTATGAGACTGTTGATATCGCCATTAAAGCCGCTCTAACTGGGCACCTGGTTTTCTCCACTGTCCACACTAATGATGCCGCAAGCACGCTTGTCAGGTTGATCAACATGAATGTCGAGCCGTTTTTGATCGCCGATTCCCTGATTTTAATCGTCGCCCAGAGACTGGTCAGACGCCTGTGCAAAAAGTGTAACGAGCAGCACAAGCTTTCTCCCGAAGCTTTTATTGATATAGGATTCACTAAAGAAGAGGCGTCACAAGTTACTGTATTTAAGCCCAGGGGCTGTGCATCTTGTAATGATACAGGATACAGAGGAAGAATCGCCCTCTATGAAGTTCTGGAAGTCACTGATGATGTCCGGAATCTCATTTTAAACAGGGCTCAGCCAAGAGAAATTAAGAAGAAGGCTATGGAGCAGGGAATGATCACCTTGCGCCGGAGCGGGCTGATCAAAATCAGAGAAGGGATAACCTCACTTGAAGAAGTTCTAAGAGAGACTGTAAAAGATTAAGAGGTGAAGAGTGAAACTCGATATTCAGGATTTGCTTAAGATTACGGTTGAGAGGGATGCCAGTGACCTTCATATTACAACCCACATTCCGCCTCGAATAAGAGTTAACGGCGTCATCGTTTCACTCAATTATCCCTCTCTTACGGCAGCAGATACAAAGGATCTCGCTTACAGCCTATTGACAGACAAGCAAAAAAAATTGTTTGAGGAGAAACTGGAGCTTGATTTCTCCTTCGGTATCAAAGATTTGGGCCGTTTTCGAGGGAATGTCTTTATGCAGAAGGGGGCTGTGGCTGCGGCTTTCCGGAGATTCCCGCTCAATATTTTAAACTTCTCTCAATTGGGAATACCTCCAAAAATTGCTCAGCTTTGCTATTTACCCAGAGGATTAATCCTGGTAACCGGGCCAACAGGTTGTGGAAAATCGACAAGTATTGCCTGTATGATCAATCACATCAACTTGGAAAGAAGCGTTCATATCGTCACCATCGAGGACCCTATCGAATATTTCTTCAATCCAAAAAAATCCATCATCAACCAAAGGGAGCTCAATGTTGACACTTTGTCTTACCCTAATGCCCTTCGTTCTGTTTTAAGAGAGGATCCAGATGTTGTCCTTGTTGGCGAAATGAGGGATTTGCCAACAATGGAAGCCACTCTGCGTGTCGCTGAGACCGGGCATCTCACTTTCTCAACTCTTCACACCAATTCAGCCGCTGAGACGATTTCCAGGATTGTCGATATTTTTCCACCCCAGCATCAGGCTCAGACAAGAGTTACGCTCTCTATGTGTTTGGAAGCGGTGATGACACAAGCCCTCTTGCCCCGCGCGGACGGGAGGGGAAGAGTCCTAGCCGCAGAAATACTCATCCTCAATCCGGCTATCAGGAATCTCATAAGAGAAAATAAAATCCATCAGATATATTCCTCGATGCAGATGGGGCAGGAAAAATTTGGAATGCAGACCTTTAACCAGTCTCTGGCCAGCCTTTATTTTAGAGGATTGATCACCCTTGATACCGCTATGGGAGTTTCCTACAAGCCAGAGGAATTGACAGAAATCATTCAAAGGGGGAAGGGAAACTTCCAGGGCCAGGCTTTAGAGAAAATGAGGTAATAGGAAAGGGGGAAAAAATGGCTGTTTATGTTTGGGAAGGCAGAAATCGTTACGGAGACCTTGTCAGAGGAGAGCGTGTTGCCAGGTCTCCAGACGAGTTATCAAGAGCCCTGGAGAGAGAGCAGATCACCATATCTGTTATCACCAAAAAAGCTGTCGGCTTTAAAATTCCATTTCTTACGAGGGAAAAGGTTTCCCTCAAAGAATTAGCGGTCTATAGCCGCCAGCTTTCGGTGTTGGTAGACGCCGACCTTCCTTTGATTCAGAGCTTAAATATGCTCGCCGAACAGGCGAAGAATAAATATTTCAAAAAGGTTATTCAAACGATCAGGAAAGATGTTGAAGGCGGCTCCACTTTGAATCAAGCTAAAAAGAAATTTCCCAAAGTTTTTGATGCTCTCTACTCCAACCTTGTGGCCTCAGGTGAACAGAGTGGCTCGCTGGATGTCATGCTCAAGCGTTTATCAGAGTATTTGGAAAAAATCGTCAAGTTAAGGTCTCAGGTCAAACAGGCCATGACCTATCCTATTGCTGTGTTCGCTTTTTCTGTTCTGGTGGTGATCTTCATGATGTGGAAAGTGATTCCAATTTTTTCCAATATTTTCTTTGAACTTGGAGCAAGCTTGCCATTATTGACCAAGATGGTGTTAGGCTTCAGTAATTTTGTCCAGAGATATGTATTGGTCGTTTTCATCGGGATAGTAGGCCTTATTTTCCTTTTCAGATACTTCGCTCAGACTCCAGCGGGGAGAACGATGATCGATACCACATTGCTCAGGATGCCCCTCTTTGGAAAATTGCTGGAGAAGGTTGCACTGTCTCGAATTACGCGGACCTTAAGCACACTCCTGACTGGAGGCGTGCCGATGCTGGAGAGCTTAAAAATCACTTCCTCCACGGCCGGCAATGTTATTATCGAAACCCGTATCCTTGAAGCTCGAAGTCAAGTTGCAGGAGGGGCAAGCCTTATGGATTCCTTGAGAGGGAAAGGCAATTTTCCCTTCATGCTCGTCCAAATGATAGGCGTGGGTGAAGCCACGGGAAACCTGGATAGCATGTTGACCAAGCTCGCCGATTTTTATGACGAAGAGGTCGAGAGTTCGGTTGGGACGCTTCTTTCCGTATTAGAGCCAATTCTTCTCATCGTGGTCGGAGGTTTGATCGGGACCATCGTTGTCTCCATGTACCTTCCGGTCTTCAATTTGATGCAGCAGTTCTAAGCAAGGGCCTTATAAAGAAGACCATTTCCACCAGATTTAAGAGGAAGAGAGCATAAAAAGAAGAGGCAAAATGCTTAACATCCAGGAAACAGATGTTATAAATTCAAAAAAAAAAGACACATTAAGACTGATCCTCATCCGTCTCATCATTGTCACTTCGCTTCTTATTTCAGCAGTTATCATTGATAATAGCACATCGCAATTTCTACCTCTTATTAGTCAATTTTATTATCTAATCCTCATTTTCTATTTCATTTCTTTCATCTATCTTATTTTTTTTATCTGGGGGAAATATTATGTTGCCCAAGTCAGCCTTCAAATCTTTTTCGACCTTCTCCTGATTACCGCTCTTGTCTATATCTCCGGAGGATTGCGGGGATCTTTTTATTTCCTTTACATTTTTGAAATAATCGCAGCCAGCGTTGTTCTCTCCAAACGCGCTGCCTATTTGACCGCAGCTCTTTCTGCGATCTTTTTCGGTTGTCTTGTTAATTTGATGTATTTCGGAATCATCCCCTACTTTGGCGGCCCTGGAGAAACCATGGAAATTTCGCTTGGCCTAGTCATCAACAACATCTTTATATCCTCGAGTGCCTTTTTTCTTGTGGCCTTTTTGATGAATATCCTGACCGGGAGTTTGCAAAAAACAAGGGAAGAACTTCGCCGGGCTCAGAAGGAGCTTGAGATCAAGAACCGTCTGGCCGTCGCCGGAGAGGTTTCAGCCCAGCTCGCCCATGAAATCCGTAATCCTCTGGCCGCTATCTCAGGCTCAGTCCAGGTTATAAAAGATGAGTTGGGTCTCGACGGAGAGCAGCGAGAATTGATGAATATTATCATCGAAGAATCAAAAAGAATTTCTCAGTCCATCGAACAGTTCTTGAATTTAGCTTCTCCTGTCCAGAGAACTTTTTCCTCAATTGACCTCTCAGCGATATTGAAGGAAACCCTTTTTCTGCTTCAAAGAAGCGGAGAAGTGGACGGGAAGGTGAATGTTGAAGGAAACTATGACTCGATGAGTGTTCGTTATTTCGGGAACAGCAATCAATTTAAGCAGCTCTTCTGGAATCTCATCAAGAATGCCCTCAAAGCCATGCCCGGAGGCGGGACCCTGACTATAGATCTGATGAGAGTGAAAAAGGATGAAATCCAATTGAGATTTGCTGATACCGGGATGGGCATGTCCGAAGAGGAGAAAGGAAAAGTCTTTGTTGAGCCATTCTATTCAGGGTTCGAGAACGGACGAGGAATTGGAATGCGTGTTGTTCGCCGCATTGTCGATGATTATAAGGGAAATATTGATGTTGTTTCTGCGCCCGATAAAGGGACTGAGATCATTGTCACTCTCCCTTTAAGGGTCATGGGGCGACCGCCAAAAGAAAGATAATAAATCAGAAAGAAGAGAGGTCAAAACGGAAAAAATACTCATCATTGACGACGAGAAGAGCATTCTCGATCTTCTGGGTGTAGTCTTCAGAAAAGAAAGTTATAAGGTCGAGATTGCCCTTTCTGCTTCCAAAGCTCTCGAATTGCTGGACAGCCAGGATATTGACCTCATCATTTCTGATATAAAGTTTCCCCAGTTCAGCGGGATGGAGATTCTTAGGCGTGTCAAGAAGGAAATGCCAGAAATCCCAGTCATCTTGATCACGGCCTACGGAAACATCAAGCAGGCCGTAGAGGCTATGAAAGCAGGGGCGCTGGATTATGTGCTCAAGCCTTTTGATGTGGAAGAGCTGAAGATTGTTGTCGCTCAAGCTCTGGAAAGAAGGAGGCTGAAGAGGGAAAACATCCAGCTCAGAAAGGAACTTAAGGGAAGGTCCAATTTTGAGAATTTTGAGAGTATAGTGGGAAAAAGCAAGAAGATGAAGGAAATCTACAGTTTGATTGAGAAGACCGCCCTTACAGATTCGACTATTCTCATCACAGGAGAAAGCGGAACAGGAAAAGAAATGGCGGCCAGGGCGATTCATGTTCTCAGTCCCCGCCGAGACAAGCCATTTGTTTCTATCAACTGCGGCGCTCTGCCTGAGAATCTTCTAGAGAGCGAGCTTTTCGGACATATGAAAGGGTCTTTTACTGATGCTGTGGCTGATAAAGAAGGCATGTTCGAAGTTGCCGAGGGTGGGACTTTGTTTCTGGACGAGGTTGGAGAGACATCTCCTTTAACTCAGGTGAAGCTCCTCCGGACTCTTCAGGATAGAAAAATAAGGCGGGTGGGGGGAACAGAGGAGATTCCGGTGAATGTCCGAATCATCGCTGCCACCAACCAGAATTTGAAGAAAAAAATCGAGGAGGGCAAATTCCGTGAAGATCTTTTTTACAGGCTGAATGTCATCTCTTTTGAGATGCCTCCTCTGAGGAAAAAAAAGGAAGATCTGCCTCTTCTCGTTTCCCATTTCCTCAAAAAATATTGCGAAAAGATGGGGACCAAGACTAAGAGAATAGCTCCGGAGGTGATGAACGTCTTTGAGTCTTATCACTGGCCAGGAAATGTCAGGGAGCTGGAAAATGTAATGGAAAGGGTTGTGGCCATCGAGGAAAGGAACATCATCACCAGGGAAAGCCTTCCTGAAGAACTCCTTTCTCCCCATAAGAAGCCTGATACTGGCTATCTATTTGAGCCAGGGTTTAAGCTCAACTCTCACCTTGAAGAGATAGCAAAAAACTATATAAGACAGGCTCGTCAAGCCTCAGAAGGAAATCTCAGGAAAACAGCTTCCCTGCTTGGGGTTAGCTATCGAACATTGAGATATCTCATAAATAAATACAACATAAAGCCTTCCTGAGGAGTTTCAGAAAAAACAATCAATAGGGAATCTTGAATTTGTCGATAGAAGTGACATAATTTGTCAAAAATAAGACGCAAATTGTTATTTTCTAGGAAATAGATTCTGGCAAAGTGAATTTAATCCTTTTATTATCAACAAATTAATAAATATGCGGCTTGGCATATAAATTGCAGTTAATTAGACCTCGCTCATTAAATAATTTAAATTTTGAGGCAGACTAAGAATAAAGTCGCTCAAAAAAGGAGGTTTAAATGTTAAAAAAGGCGAGAGGTTTCACACTCATTGAATTACTGATCGTTGTTGCTATTATCGGAATCCTTGCTGCTCTTCTCATTCCCAATGCCATTACTGCTATCCAGAAGGCAAAGCAGAAAAGCACCATGAAGGATCTGACCGTCATTTCCACAGGCATCGCCGACTATATCACTGACAACGGTTCGGCCCCTGTTCAGGATGGGACCTATAATGGCAGCGCCGCGTTCTATACCGCGCTTTCTCCATTCTATATCAAGGTTCTGCCCATCAATGACCAGTGGGGAAATCCTTTCTATGCCTATTGTGGCACCGCGGTCGATGGAAATTACGGAATTTCCGGTGCTGGCACTGATGATTTTCTCGTCGCTTCCTGGGCTCGTGACAAGCAGTTAGAAAGCTTTACCTTCAACGCTTCTGATCCTGAGAGTGGAATGTTTGTTGTCAGCACAATGGCTGATTTCAACAAAGACTTGGTCATGTGGAATGGTTCCTGGATCCGTGGTCCTCGGACAGCTGCGACAGGCACATAATTTTGAATTAGGCTCTGCTAAGAAGCCTTTTTCAAGCCTGAAGAAAAAGGGCGATACATCGAAAGATAGGTCGCCCTTTTTCATTAATATCGGCATAATAAATAAGATATGAAATGATTACTCAGCTCACAATAAGAGAAAAAGGGCTTTACAGAACAGCCCATAATAGGATATATTTACCTCAAAAATAATAACAAATGTCAAAAAAGCTAAAAGGTTTTACGCTGATTGAGCTTCTGGTGGTTGTAGCTATAGTCGGTATTCTTTCAGCACTGATTATCCCCAATGCCATTACCGCCATACAGAAAGCCAAACAGAAGCAAACCATGAAGGATATAGTCGGGGTGGCCACTGCTATTGCTGATTATATCACTGACCACGGCCAAGCTCCTGACTCAGGGAATCAATCAGGCCCGCTTCAAGTTGGCTGCAATTTCATTAATGCCATTTCTCCTACCTATATTAAAAGATGTCCCATCACTGATAAATGGGGAGATCCTTTCAGGGTTTATACAGGGTCAGCCGTCTCAACAGTTTACAATATTCCAGCTGAAGAGATAGGGGCAGATGACTTTTTAATCGTATCGTTGGGGAGTGACAGAGCAGACGGTGGAACCATAACTTTTACTTACAATCGCAATAATCTTGCCGCAGGGCTTTATGAGATACTTTCTATGGATGACTTTAAAAATGATTTGATCAACTTTAATGGCTCCTGGATTCATGCTCCGCGGATAATGGTGTCTTCAAGAACATAAGAGAATTATTATCTAGAATTCATAACCCTTTGCTTTCTCCTTTTCTTTCGGGGACTGTGGTATAATTTCAAAAAATGCGGACAATTTTCCTCTTAGCTATCTACATCATCTTGGCATTTCTTCTCATTCCGGTTCTTCTCTTCTGCTATGGGATGAAGAGTTCACAGCCGATTATTTCGATTGGCAAGTGGGCATTGCGTCTCGGTCAGAAGGTTTTAGGAATTCATCTTGATGTTTCTGGAAAAGATAAGATAGATAGGAAGGCTCCTTATGTATTTATGTCCAACCACCTGAGTTTAGTTGACGGCCCCTTGCTTTATATGCTCATCCCCCAGTCCATAAGAGTCATCCTCAAGAAAGAAGTGTTCAAGATTCCGATTATTGCCCAGGCCATGAGGCAGGTCGGATTTATTCCCGTCGACCGCAAATCCTTAAAAGGGGGAAAAGAGAGCGTAGATCGGGCCTCAAGAATGATGAAAGAGGAGGGCGTTTCCTTCTTGATTTTTCCTGAAGGAACAAGGAGTCGAGACGGGAAACTTCAAGCATTCAAAAGAGGGGGTTTTTTCCTCGCTATAAACAGCCAGGTCTCAATCGTTCCGGTGAGCATCAGGGGAACTTATGAACTTATGCCCAAAGGCTCTTTTTTTGCAAAGAGAGGCAAGATCAGAGTGATTTTTCATCCACCCGTTTCTCTCGAGGGGTTTAACCTTCAAAATCTGTCCGGGCTTAGAGATCGAGTCATGAGGATCATTGGGTCGGGATTGGAAGAGCCCAGTTTGTAAGGAGATAGCGAGAAAAAAGGAGGGCAGATGGATTATCAAAATGTTATCGAGGAATGGAGACAAATCGCAGTGAATTTTTTTGCGGCCAAAGGAGATCTTTTCGAGAAAGTCGTTAGCCTCTCCGTCGAGAGCTTAAGAAAAGGTCATAAAATTTTAATTTTTGGCAACGGTGGGAGTGCATCCCAGGCCCAGCATTTTGCCGCTGAGATTGTGAATAAATATCTGAAGGAAAGGGCTGCTCTTCGAGCCATAGCCCTAACCACGGACACATCAGCCCTGACTTCCATCGCCAATGATACATCTTTCAACTATGTTTTTAGCCGCCAGGTTGAAGCCTTGGCTGACAAAGGAGATGTGGCCATTGCTCTTTCCACCAGTGGGAATTCACCCAATGTGATTGAAGCTTTAAAAACTGCAAGAAAGAAAGAGCTGCTGACCGTGGCTCTCACCGGAAAGGGAGGGGGAAGGCTAACATCTTTTGCCGATTATCTTCTCGATGTCCCTTCAGAGACTACGCCCAGGATTCAGGAGATTCATCTTCTCCTTCTTCATCTCTTAGCTCAGGAGATAGAAAAGAGGATGGAAGCCTTTTAACGGCCGCGTCCAAACCCCTCTCGGCGAGGCCTTGATTTTGACTCCCAGTTGGTGAACATTTTATCCTCTGAGAGTCGACTTTCAGGAATAAGAACCTGTTCCTTTTTTTCGCTTTTGACGATGCGGAAGGAGCGCTCTGCGGCATAGAGGACCTCAGCACGAAGTCCTTCAGAAGCGATTTCTTCTGTGAATCTGCGCCGGCCTTCGACTAAATCTTTGATGTAATGCTGGATTTGTTCTTCAGAATAATACTTGCGGATATCCCATTCATCAAGGCTTTTCCCTTCACAGAGCTTTATCTCTTTAGTCCCTAAAATTCCTTTTTCGTAGTGATTGGTCCCTCGCAAGTCCCCTCTCTGGATTTGAGCCATGAGGTTGATGGGCACACGCGCTGGCTTGCGCATCATTCTTTTTTTCTTTAAGCCGCTTTCATCATAAGTTTCGATGATTTCTCCAATACCTCCTGTGTTGTACTGCATGAATTTGAGTTTTCCGGGGTGGTTACTGACTAAAGTCATG
>Ga0315306_10001332_pt1 | contig 11804 bp, 14 predicted proteins | sample TDP1_MG_FD_203803 | JGI IMG/M metagenome (GOLD analysis project Ga0315306, IMG submission 203803) | Freshwater sediment microbial communities from Lake Towuti, South Sulawesi, Indonesia - TDP1 | ecosystem: Environmental > Aquatic > Freshwater > Lake > Sediment | place: Indonesia: South Sulawesi... | reverse complement strand
ACCCCCGCCCCCACCCTTGCAACACCCTTTGCAGACTAACCAGGTATCCTCCCTACTAAAGAAGTCCAACCCTTTTCTGAACTCGGCGTAGTTGAACTCCTTGACTTCATGAGGCATCCAGTGGTGAAAACCGTGGGAGTCAGCTATCTCGGCCAGGAGGGCGGCAGCATCCCTGAAGGCGGTGTATCCGAGATATCTCGCGCAACACCCGCCATAACCCCCACAATAGGTAATCAAATCTTCCGGCTTCATGTCTCATCACCTTATTCTTGTGGGCTACTTGTCTCTGGGATTGTACAACAATATAAAATTTTAGAAACTTTAAACCGTCGAAACAAGTACGGAGGCTATCTTGTAGAGAAGCATGCTCATGATCGCCGTGGAGGGCACCGTTAACCCCCATGTCAAAACTAGGCGGGCTATTATCGATCTATTGACGGCCCTACGATCCTTTCCTAAGCCAGCGCCTATAATGGCTCCGACGCTTGCTATGGAAGTTGAGATTGGGAGGCCGAAGCCCAAGTAGATATAGGGCAAGGTTACAAAAAGATATACCACTAGCGCGTTTGCTAGTTCGGCTGCAAATCCTGAGAATATGTCTAAACGAATGATCTTATAGGCAATCGTTTCTATGACCCTGTAACCCCAGGTTAGGCCGCCCAAGGCTATTCCCACAGATCCAAAGGCGGCTAGGATGAACATAGCGGTGAAGTCGGGGATATCACCTAGTTTTTGGGCGACTGTTAAGTAGACTCCGGCAGCGTTTCCTACGTCATTTGCGCCGAAGGAATATGCGGAGAAGCAAAGGGATGCGATTAGAAGGAAGGAAAGAACCTTAACGAAGCGTTGATCGTTCACGAGATTGCGGAATCCTCTCTTGAGGAGAAGGTAAAGAGCTAAAGACAAGAGCATGGCGCAGATAGGAGACACAATCCATGAGACGATCAGCTTTACGAACATATCGATCGTCGATTCCAAGGGTCCGTAAGCGATCAAACCGTAACCGATGATGCTTCCAATGACTGAATATGTGTTTGATATCTCAAGGCCCTTCCATGTACAGAAGGTGACCCATAAACACGCAGAAAGCGTTATTGTAAGCGCCCCCAAAACGTCAATATCTGGCACTATACCCGTACCTATAGTTTTGATGTTCATGAAACCCTGAGCTAAAGCTCCCAAAGCGGAGAAAAAGGCGAAGAGAATTACAGCCTTTTTAATAGAGATGACCCCTGAGCCGACAGCGCAGTCAGTTGGTGTTGCGGCGTCATTTGCACCGAGGTTCCAAGCCATGAAAAAGGATAATCCAAGCCCGCAAGCCAACAAGACAACATTTGCATCCACCGAGTTGATTCCTCCCTTTTGAGACGAATGGGAAAGAAGGGCGACAAAATAAGATATTTCCTTCATTAACCGAGGATAGCTATGCTCCTAATAACGTCAGCTACGTCTTCAGAACGGTCAGCTATGTTCTCCATGTTCTCCACAGCTTCTTTCAACATCAGCCATGCGGTTATGCCCTTAACCTTGTCGCCGTATTTTAGAATATTCTCCGTCAAGGCGACACGATAGTCATCTATCTCCTCCTCCATCCTCTCCACTTCATTTGTAACTTCGATGGCGGCCGTAGGGTCTTCAAGAAGTTTCATGAAGGCCTCCCTCATCTTCTCTGCTATTTTAACATCCATGTCTGCTAGGCTTCTCAACCCACTCTTGATCTCGTCTGGAAGGTCTTTGGACGATGAAGCGCTGATCTTCCTTGCAGCAGATTTGGCGTTAGCGGCCACATCGTCGGCTGTTAACACAACTCTTACAACCTCCTCCCTCGTGATGGGATGAAAGGGTCCCCGAGAAAGCTTGTCTAGGATCTCACGTTTCAGATTGTCAGCATATCGCTCTTGCTTAAACACCATTTCAAAACCTCTTTTCACACCCTCTAAATCGCCCGCGCAGAAAGAATAGAAAACCTTCTTCATCTCAGCGACCGTTGCAACGATAGCGTCTGCATGCAACTTGCATTCGCCTAGAATCTCCTTCTCCTTTTGTCTGGCCAACCAAATCGAAACATGACCCGATTTAAACATACAAACTCACCAGAAGTATTTATCCCTTCAATCTTTAAAAGCATTTTTTATAGCATTTCATTTTTTCACTTCTATTACAATCTTTAGTTCAAACTGCCCGATGTAAATGAGAACTTATCCCTTCCTTAGCCATTTCCAGACGAAGGGATTCGGGATATTTATAGATTAATTTTTATAAGAGCGAAAGGAGGTTATGTGAATAATAGGTGAACCATATGTATGGCTGTGCGGGGAAAATTCTCCGAGTTAACTTAACAAGGGGAAAAATAGGCAGCGAAACACTAGAAGAGGATGTTGCCCGAAAGTTCTTGGGGGGCAGAGGCCTAGGCGCCAAGATCCTCTTTGAGGAGCTTAAGCCGGGCATAGAACCCCTCGGACCCGAGAATAAGCTAGTCTTTGCCGTCGGCCCCGTAACTGGGGCTCCCTTCGCGGGAAACAGCGGATGGACAGTGATGGCAAAATCTCCGCTGACGGGTCTTTGGGGGGAGGCCCACGCCCAGGGTTACTTCGCCACGGAGATGAAGTATGCTGGTTACGATGCCATCATCATAGAGGGAAAGGCGAAGAAGCCAGTTTACCTCTGGGTCCACGACGGCAAAGCTGAGTTGAGGAGCGCCGAACACCTTTGGGGCAAAGTGATCGGGGAGGTACAGGAGGAGATAAGGAAGGAACTGGGAGACGAAAAAATTAGAATCGCCTCCATCGGCCCCGGCGGCGAGAACTTGGTAAGATATGCTTGTATCATAAGCGACCTCTACAGCGCCGCGGGAAGGTGCGGAATGGGAGCTGTCATGGGCTCAAAGAAGCTGAAGGCTGTGGCCCTCCGCGGCACCGGGAACATCCGAATCGCAGACAGAGGAACCTTTAGGGACCTTGCGAAGAAGGCCGCGAAGGAAGCCATGGACGGCTGGGGGGAGGACATGTATAAGTATGGCACTGACGGAGGACTGGATGACCTCCACGGGTCAGGCCGTCTCCCCACCATGGCCTTCAGGAAGTGCTCCTTCGCTGGAGCTGAAAAGATCACGGGCGAGACCATGGCAGACACCATTCTAGTGAAACGGGCCACATGCCTAGGGTGTCCAGACTCCCACTACCGCGTTGTGGAGGCAAAGGAACCCTACGCCGTTGATCCGGCATATGGGGGGCCTGAGTATGAGTCCTGCGCCTCCTTGGGTTCATTGTGCATGAATGATAATCTGGTAGCCGTTGCCAAGGCCAACGAGTTGTGCAACAAATACACCATTGACACCATATCTACGGGTGTGGTTATCGCCTTTGCCATGGAGTGCTACGAGAAGGGCCTCCTAACCAGGCAGGACACGGGAGGGATAGACCTCACCTGGGGGAACTACGAGGCGATCATCCAGTTGATCCCTAAGATCGCGTATAGGGAAGGAATCGGCGACCTTCTAGCTGAAGGCGTGAAGAGGGCGGCTGAAAAGATTGGCGGGGGGTCGGAGAGGTGGGCGCTCCACGTTAAGGGCCAAGAGTTGCCCATGCACGAGCCCAGGGGCAAGAAGGGAGTTGGCCTCTCCTACGCCACATCGAACAGGGGGGCCTGCCACCTCCAGGCGCCCCACGATGACTCCTTTGAAGACGAGGATGACCTTGCGCCTGAGATTGGCCTAACGCCGGACATAGCCCCCAGATACCGCCTATACGCCGGCCCAGAAAAGGCCAAGTTGGTGAAGATTGGGCAGGACCTGTGGTCCCTATATGACAGCCTAGTGGCTTGTAAGTTCACCCCCCATCCGGCAGGGATCTCCATAGAGACCCTGATCGGAATCGTTAACTCCATTACAGGCTGGGGCGTCACCCCTATGGAGTTGATGACCGCGGGGGAGAGGGCCTTTAACCTATGTCGTGCCTTCAACGCCCGGGAGGGGGCAACGAGGAAGGACGACACGCTACCCGAGAGGCTCGCGGAGCCCCTGCCCGAAGGCCTGTTTAAGGGTGAGGCTATTCCCAAAGAAGTTTTGGATCGCATGCTAGACCACTATTACGAGTTCCGAGGATGGAGCAAGGAAACGGGCATACCCACCAGGGCGAAGCTGGAGGACTTGGGGCTCAAATATGTAGCCGATGAGCTAGAGAGGCTGGGGCTCATTTAACCCCATTTGGAGGGCAACGAAAATACAGGTGATTGTTAAGGTTTACTCCATCTTGAAGGAGGTCTTCGGAAGCGGTTCATTGTTAATTGAAGTCGAAAAAGAAGGAACCTTAGCGGACATATTAACCGAACTTAGCCGTAAACATGGAGAAGCCTTCCAAAGGAAAACCGGGAGAAACCTCAACCAAGCCCTAAAGGACCGCTTCAACCTTTTCCTCAACGGCAAAAGAATAAAGCTTCCAGAAGATTTGAACCTCCAACTGAAGGATAAGGACGAGATAGTGATCCTTCAACCCGTAGGTGGGGGATGCCAACTAACCTCCATGGGAAACAGGAATGAAAACCACCTCATCCCCATCCATGACCTTTGTCTCAAGCCCCTCTAAAACGCCGATCTCCCTTCCATTCAAAAGAATAAGCGCGTTTGGCCGCGGATCGCCGAGTTCAGGGTCGATCAGAATACGCCCAAAATCGGGAGAAAGGAACTCAGTAAGCCCTTTAACCACTTCCCCCACGGAGACGGATTTCTTAAACTCCATGGGGAACTGCTCCCTTCCAGAAATCCCCTTAAAAATCCCCAGAAACTTCACCTTAATTTGAATAGTCACCTTTCTGTCCGTCCGTAAAACCTATCCAACTTGATCAGTTTACCTTTTCGCCTGTAAACAGTTCGACTATGTCTAAGGCTATCTGAAGGATTTCACCCGCTTCTTGAATCGCCTTTTCAGAGTCTGGTTTTGGTGCCCGGGCGATCCTCTGAACAGTCCGCTCAATTTCCACAAGGCACCTCAAAATTGGGTCCTCAATAGACTGATCACTTAGGGTTTGTTGAACAATTAACTCAACAGAGAGGGGTTCACCTAAACTGTAGTATATGGCCGCCTGGGCCTTCCTCAAGGACTCCAAAACCTTCCTTGAAGCCATTGGTGGCATCCTTTGGGCCACGGTTAACTCCGCTCTGGCCTCCCTAAGATAACGAAGAGCCCAACCCTTCCTGTAATCATCCATTCCCAACACTTGGGCTTCTCCCCTTCTAAGCTTGATTTGTACTTTGGAGGTATAAAGGATAAGGGTATTATATAAGTGAAGCTAAACAGGGATATGATGTCACAATACTTGCCTATTTGTTAAGGCGCTTCCTCAGCCTCTTCTTCTGCTTCGGTTTCTGGTCCCTCAGCCCCGCCGCTTTCAATTGTCTGTGCAACACTTATCATATGGGTTATGTAGCCGGCTATCAGATTTCTTAACTTTGAGGAAGGGGTTCTGATAAGGTCCTTAACAACCTTTTTATTTGCTTCAAAGTCTGCAGTAAACTTGTCGGGAAACCTGTTCATCAGTTCCCTTGCAAGGGCTTTCACCCGCTCCGACCGCACCTTACCCAAGCTTTGGTATGTCCCTCCTATTTTGAAAGCGCTACTTTCATCCCCAATTTACTTAATGAACATACATTAATGCTTTTATTCCTTGCGTTTAATTTCTAATTTTATGCCAAAATTTCGGCGAATATGCGACTATAAAAGGTTAAATAGGGGCTTATATAAAAAGAGACCGTGGAGGAGGTTGTATGGCCAGCTCTGAGTTGGCGGTAGCCCCTATGCATAGAATATGCAAGAAAGCTGGGGCAGAAAGGGTTAGCGAATCAGCCGCAGAAGAATTATCCAAGGTGCTTGAAGAAATCGGAATTAAAATCGCAAGGGAAGCCATCGATTTCGCTATGCACGCCGGGAGGAAAACAGTGAAGACGGAGGACATTGAGATCGCCGCAAGAAAGGTCATGGGCAGGTAAGCCAAATTCCAATTCGTTCGCTTTCTCTAAAGATTAAATCTAAACCCGTTAAGTTACTGGAAAATTCAATTACCTCCACGAATGCAGGTGTTAAATTTAAATGCCTTATGATGCGGTGATTCTGTGGAATGGTTTAAACCCTTTTTTCCGCTGCTCATCGGGTGGGTGGTAAGCGCTCTAGCCCTATTTTTTGCGGGCAGAACAGTCTCAGGAAAAAGGGCTTCCCTAGCCGAGGCCTTTGCAATTGCCCTTGTGGGACCTGTTCTTGTTGGCATCACCCGTTTCATAGTCGCGTTTATTCTCGGCTCTATAGTGAGCCTTATAATTGCCTTATTGGTTTGGCTCTGGACTGTGAAATCAATTTTTGGCGTTGGGTGGGGAGCCGCCTTCCTCATTTCGATTTTAGCCATCTTCATGTTCGCAGCCTCTGTTGTTTTAGTATCATTCGCCATAGGACTTACAGAAATCATATTTTTCTAAAATCCTGAATTCTCCAATCTTATCCGTAAACCTTAAGGGATTAGGCTTCTTCCCCGCGCGTTTCCGCAACTCTTTTATATTGAAGTTAAGATTGCTTTAGATAGTTAAGCTTTGGTCCTTAGGAGATGTTTGGTATGGCCTATTTAACTACCCAGGCGGGACAGCCAGTCCTCATTTTAAAGGAGGGGACTGGGCGTAGACGAGGTAGGGAAGCCCAAGAAAACAATATTACGGCAGCTCGAATCATCGGCGAGGTGCTGAGGACAACTTTGGGTCCCCGTGGCATGGACAAGATGCTCGTCGACAGCCTCGGAGACATTACCATTACTAATGATGGCGCGGCCATCCTAAAGGAAATTGATGTGGAGCATCCTGCAGCTAAGATGATAGTTGAAGTGGCTAAAACCCAGGATGACATGGTGGGGGATGGAACCACCACCGCCGTGATCCTGGCAGGGGAGCTCCTGAAAAGGGCTGAGGAACTTTTAGACCAGAATGTTCACCCCACAGTTATTGTAAGCGGTTACAGGAAAGCCGCCCAGAAGGCCATGGATGCCCTTGAAAAAATAGGCATAAGCGTGGACCTTGAAGACCGAGAAACCTTGAAAAAAGTTGCAAAAACCTCCATGGCCAGCAAGGCGGTGGGTATCGCGCGGGATCACTTAGCCGACATCGCCATCGACGCAGTGAAGCAAATAGCCGAGCAGAGGGGAGAAAAGAAACTCGCGGACATCGATCAAGTTCAGATTGTAAAGAAGGAAGGAAAGAGTCTATTTGACACTGAACTCGTTAGGGGCATCATTGTAGACAAGGAGGTGGTTCACCCCGCCATGCCTAAGCGGATTGAAAACACCAAAGTAGCCCTGGTGAACGCCCCCCTAGAGGTGGAAAAGACGGAGTTCAGCGCCGAAATCAGAATACGCGAACCCACCCAAATGAAGGCCTTCCTAGACCAAGAAAGCCGTATGCTGAAGGAGATGGTTGAAAAAATTAAGGCTTCAGGGGCCAAGGTTCTCATTTGCCAGAAGGGCATAGATGACCTAGCCCAGCACTTCCTAGCCAAGGAGGGGATCATGACTGCCCGTAGGGCTAAGGAGTCTGACATGGAGAAGCTGGCCAGGGCTACTGGAGGGAAGGTTGTCACAAATCTCGAGGACCTGAAAGCTGAAGATTTGGGCCAGGCAGGGTTGGTGGAGGAACGGAAGATCGGCGATGACAAGATGATCTTTGTGGAGAAGTGTAAGGACCCCCGCTCCGTGGCTATTTTGATTCGCGCTGGCCTTGAAAGGATGGTGGACGAAGCTGAGAGGGCCATGCACGACGCCCTATCCGTGGTCGCAGACGTAATTGAGCATAACAAGATAGTGGCTGGAGGGGGAGCCATTGAGTCAGAAATTGCCAAGGAACTTCGGGACTACGCCACAAAGGTGGGCGGAAGGGAGCAGCTAGCCATAGAAGCCTTCGCTAACGCCATGGAAATTGTGCCAAAGACCCTGGCTGAAAATGCGGGCCTCGACCCCATCGACATCCTCGTGGCCCTAAGGTCGGCCCACGAAAAAGCCAGGGGACAAGTAATGGGCGTAGACGTTTTTACGGGCAAGGTCATAGACATGCACGAAAACGGTGTAATAGAGCCCGTACGCGTAAAGGAACAGGCCATAAAATCGGCCACAGAAGCCGCCTCCATGATCCTGAGAATCGACGATGTTATTGCAGCAACGAGGCCCAAAGAAGAGGCTAAACCGCCTGGAGGGCCCCCGGGAGGCGAAGAAGGGGAATACTAATAACCCCCCTTCATCATTCTGCAACCCTACACATTTAAGTTCCAAGGCATAAAAGATAGGTTGATAAATGCAAAGGCTCCGGTAGTATAGTCCGGTTATATTCAACGGTTGTGGTGAAATCTCCCGCAAACCCCCTTTTTTCTGTGTCAAAACCTTGGAATTTGGGCGAAATACTTAGTGTGTGTCAGGATTTCTCCTTTAATAGCGCGCGCGTGCGTTCATCTACAAAAATGCCATATCTATTACTTAAAACACCTCTGATTTCGTTTATATGCGATTCTTGCAAATAATCTAATTCTTTTAGATCGGCGATTATTTTAGCCATAGCATTAGTAGTTTTTTCGTCGAAATCTGGGTCTGTTATTTTTGGAAATTCAACTGTAATGGGAATAAAGGTTGAAAGCAAATTAGGTCGTGACTGTTTTTTTAGGTTTTCCTCTAATTTTTTGGGATTTGAATCTATAACTATTATCTTTAACCTGTCTGTGCGAGCTTTAATTTTTCTGTCATCAATATCCAAGGATGATGGAAGAATGTCGCCACTTCTTATTCGTTTTGCAATTACTTCTTCGAAAAGGGAACCTATAGTAGGATCTCTCAAGGAATAACCGATAACAAAAATTATACCTTCGGATTCTAATGATCGTCTAAAATTATGGAGCATGTCTAAATATGGACTTTTTATGGACTCTTCATATCCTATTGCTTCCAAAGGGTAGATCGTAAAAACGTCTTTAATGTTATCAGGTTTATCCTCAAAATATCTTACAGGATCTGAAATTTTGAAAATATCTTTATAGGCTCCTCCTCCTTTCGGGCGATCAATTTTAATAAGGTCGAGTGAACCATGAAGAGGCGCATAGTTGAATCCGTTCGATGTTCTTTCGAATTTTCCGACATTTAAAACAGGAAAACTTTGAGAATCCAAATCAGTCCCATCATTAATAGGAATGTTAACATAATCTGCCCAAGTTTTAAAGCAAAGATCCCAATTAGTTGAATAAATACTTATAATGGAGGGTTGTATATTTTTTAGGTCCGTTTTATTTAACACCGTCATTAATGGTCCATAAAATTTATCGAGAAACTGGAAACTTCCCTCCTTTTTTCCTTCTTTTATTGGCCGCATGCATTTTTTGAAAACATAATCCCTTAGTTCTTTAAGGGTAGAAGAAGCTTTATCTTGATATTTTTTTCGAGCTTCATTTATTTTTAAGCCTTGTTTAAGCAATAGAGACGCGGTTGGTATAGAAATTGGTTTTTCGTTTGTGGCACCTGATAAATCGGTTAAAACGGATAATAAAGTTTCCAGGTCAAAGGAGAGTGAAATGCCGATTATATCTCCAGTCTGACTTATTGCATCTTCAATACCCTCTACGAATACGGATATCTCGGTATCATTTTTGATAGAATGCTTAAAAGCCTCAGTAAATCCCATCATTCCGGGTATATCAAACGGAACAGATGAACCAGCACCGAATATTATCATAATTTTAACTGTTATTGACTTTTAATTTATTAAACTTTCGGGTGCTCTCTTGGAGGGTTGAGTTAGTTAGATCCTTGAGTAGTCGATGGCTTTCTCCTCCGCTGCCAGGAGGAAGTAGGTGTCGTTCTTATCGTCTGTCTTGATTTCCTCAAATCTCTCTAAATTTGTAATAAGTTTGCTAATGTATACATTTAAATCCATCTGTTATAAATTTTTAGATTAAAGGCGGCGGCCAAAATATGTGAGGGGGATCCTATGTCAGAGCAGAAGCCCTTAAGAGAGTATCGAGGTACGGGAATTATTCGCTCCGCGCAAGGAACTGAAGTGAGTTGTGAGTTTATTCTCTCACAATTTCCCACAGGAAGGCTGGTTCTTGTGTGCAATTCCCCCGACCCTGTAGCCTTCAGTCTCTTCCGAGAGGATATTCAAAACCGCCCTTTGAAAGGGAGATTCGAGGGTATACTTACTGACTCACAGGCGCATGTTACTATAGAAACCATCTATCTCGATAGAACTACTCTAGATCTAACTCTCAACCGACCCTCATTTATCACATTTGAGTTTATTCCTTTTAGCGCCGCTGAAGTCGAGTACCAGCAAATCCCCAGCGGTGCGCCGGTTAAATACAGAATAGGTCTCACAAATCTCCTGTTCCTTGGTACGGAATGGATAACTCGCGGTTCCCGGCACCTTCTTAATAAGCTTCCGCTGAATCTTCCAAGCGGTCAAATTTTCTTGGACTTGCTCAAACCTTACAATGAGATATCCAGTGAACTTGCTCAAACTGGCGGAACACAGGTTACCGCCGAGCTTGTAGCTGAAGTAACGATCGAGGGAAGAGACCGAATCAGGGATCTATGCGACAACCTGTGTATCCTCCTTTCTTTTGCTACCGGAACTTGGATTTCTTGGCTCTACGAGGACTACTTCCTCAATGGACAACTGGCAAAAACTTCCCTACTATCGTCCAAAACATTGCCTTACCACCATGCAGACAACGTTATCGACATAACATCAGGACATGAACTTAAAGACTATCTCGAAACCTCTTATCCGACTTACGTTCAGCTCAAGGACAGCCTTGGTTTTAACATTGTCATAGAATATTACATACATTCGAAATCAACGAGGATACTTGAGTTAGAGTACCTGATCGCTACAATAGGCATGGATTGTCTGTGCAGCTATCTCTCTGACTACTTCAAAGCCAAAAACAAGAAAGCGGATCTAGGTACGTTTCGTAAAAAACTAGAATCTTTATATGAAGATATCTCCATGCCCTACGCGCCTAACGAACTTGGCTTCATCAAAATTCGTGACAAAATCGTTCACACTGGGAGATTTCCATCCGGAACTAATCGCATTGATGAATACCAGAAATTCATTAACCTCTACGACCGCACTATCCTAACAGCCCTTGGCTACCGCGGAAAGCCATACCTAAACATCACGAAAAGGTATACAAAAGAACCGGTTCCCTGAAAGACATTTGGATGGGCAGGATGGGCGCAGGTCCATCAGAACTCTAGTTTTCGCTAAGAATTGTGTTACTACATCCTTAAAAGCTGTTCTATTTCAATTAACCTTTCAGCAACGTTCCGGCCCTTTTCTGTCAAATAGAACAACCGTGGATAAGGAAATCTGCTCCCGGTTCTTTCTTGGATTAGGTTTAGGTCGTTTAGGGTTTTGAGGGCGGTGTAGATGGCCTTCTGGCCCACCTGCATGCTCCTTATGATCTCGGTTATGTTGGTGCCCTCATGACGACTAATGAAAAGGAGAACCCTTAGAGCAGCCTTTGTTTTGTCCAGGAGGCCCAGCCGCCCAGCCCCCCAAATGCCCAGAGCGTAGGCCCGTGAAAAATATGGGGGAGGGGGTAGGGTGCGAGCCTATAGCCATAGGCTAATAGCCACCCAGCCCCTGGAAGAGGAAGGCAAACTGATCGAGGCGGGCTTTGAATACGTGCGGTACAGCGAGAAAGACGAAGTGGCTATATATCGGAAACGAAAGTAGTATAGTTCAGGGCTCCGGTAGTACAGTCCGGTTAAACATAAAATGGACCAAGTATAGC
>Ga0315306_10001330_pt1 | contig 11818 bp, 9 predicted proteins | sample TDP1_MG_FD_203803 | JGI IMG/M metagenome (GOLD analysis project Ga0315306, IMG submission 203803) | Freshwater sediment microbial communities from Lake Towuti, South Sulawesi, Indonesia - TDP1 | ecosystem: Environmental > Aquatic > Freshwater > Lake > Sediment | place: Indonesia: South Sulawesi... | reverse complement strand
AATTTCAAGGTTAAAATATTGAAGAGACCCAGATTCGTGGATGAAGACAAATGCAATGGATGTGGCATCTGCGCCCAACACTGTCCCGTTGAAGTGCCAAACGAATTCGACGAGAAATTGGGCATTCGAAAGGCGATTTATGTTCCATTTCCTCAAGCTGTTCCCTTAAAATACGCAATTGACGAGGAAAATTGTCTCAAATGCGAATTGTGCATGCAAGTCTGTAAAGCAGGAGCCATTGACTTCAATCAGAAACCCGAAGTTCTAAACCTTGACATTGGAGCAATCATTCTCGCCCCTGGTTTTGAAGAGTTTGACCCTCGCTTAAAGAGCATGTATGGTTACGGGCGATACCCCAATGTTATTTCAAGCATCGAGTTCGAACGAACTCTGAGCGCATCTGGACCATACGGCGGAAAAATCTTGCGTCCCTCTGACGGAACGATTCCTTGGAGAATAGCTTTTGTTCAATGTGTTGGCTCCCGTGACGCCTTGGTTGGAAACAACTACTGCTCATCCGCCTGTTGCATGTACGCCATAAAAGAATCAGTTATAGCCATGGAGCATACTCCAGGCGTTCATTGCACCATATTCTTCATGGACATGCGAGCCTTCGGAAAAGAATTCGACGCATACTACAATCGAGCGCAGGAAGAGTACAAAGTCAGATTTGTACGGTCAAGAGTCTCAAGCGTGCATGAAATTCCTGGAACACACAATCTGATAGTGCGGCATGTGGAGGAAGAAACGCCAAAAGACGAGGAATTCGACCTTGTAGTATTATCGGTTGGAATGAAACCGCCCAAACGCGCTCAAGAACTGGCTAAAATTCTTGGTATAAAATTAAATAAGTACAATTTCTGCGAAACAAACACTTTTTCGCCAGTGGAAACGTCTCATCCAGGAATCTATGTTTGCGGCGCCTTTGCCTCTCCGAAAGACATTCCAGAAAGCGTGGCTCAAGCAAGTGGCGCTGCGGCTAAGGCGGGTGGCATTACAGCGTCGGGGAGAGGCAAACTAACTGTTGCGAAGGAGTATCCGCCTGAAAGAGACATTTCTGGAGAGGAACCACGCATCGGTGTGTTCGTGTGTCATTGCGGCATCAATATAGGCGGTGTGGTTAACGTTCCAGAAGTGGTTGAATACGTTAAGAGGTTGCCCAATGTTGTCTACGCTGAAGACAACCTTTACACTTGTTCGCAAGATACTCAGAAGGGCATTCGTGAAAGAATTAAGGAGCACAACCTTAACCGTGTGGTCGTGGCGTCTTGCACGCCTAGAACACATGAGCCGCTTTTCAGAGAGACAGTTCGAGAGGCTGGATTAAACATTTACCTCTTTGAAATGGCCAACATCAGAGACCAATGCTCTTGGGTGCACATGCAACAGCCTAGAGAAGCTACGGAAAAGGCTAAAGACTTGGTGAGGTCTGTTGTCGCCAAGGCTCGTTTGTTGAAGCCGTTGCCAAAACCCATGATAAAAGTTGTTCCCGCAGCGCTAGTTATTGGCGGCGGCATATCGGGAATGGTTGCTTCGTTAGAGTTGGCGAAGCAGGGCTTTGATGTTCACTTGGTGGAAAAAGACAAGGAACTGGGCGGATACGCTCGCAAGATCCATTATCTGCTCGGGTCTGAAGACCCACAGGAACAGCTGAAATTAATTGTTGAAGAGGCTATGCAAAACAACAAGATTCGCGTTTATCTGAATTCGGATGTAAGCGACGTAAAAGGCTATATTGGGAACTTCAAGACGACGCTTAACAACAATGGTGAAAAGAAGGAGATTGAACACGGCGTCGTCGTAGTTGCAACAGGCGCCATAGAGTATAAGCCAACAGAGTATCTTTACGGAACCGATGAAAGAGTCCTTACACAACATGAGTTAGAAGAGAAACTTGCCAAAGGTGATTTCAACGCAAAAATGGTTACCATGATACAATGTGTCGGTTCAAGAAACCATGAACGCCCCAACTGCTCAAGGATATGCTGCGGTCAAGCAGTTAAAAACGCATTAAAAATTAAGGAGTTAAGTCCCGAAACCGACGTTTACGTTTTGTACAAGGACATGCGAACCTTTGGATTTATGGAAGATTATTACCGTGAAGCAGCAGACAAAGGAGTCATATTCATACGCTACGACGACGAAACCAAACCAGAAGTCACCAAAGAAAACGGAAAACTCAGAGTCACAGCTTGGGAACCCGTTCTAAAAACATGGATTCCAATAGAGCCTGACCTCCTCGTTTTGAGCGTGGCTACGGTTCCAAATCCCGACAATGAACGCTTGGCTGGAATGCTGAAGGTGCCATTGACAAAAGATAAATTCTTCCTAGAAGCGCACATGAAACTTCGCCCAGTTGATTTTGCCACAGACGGTATATTCTTCTGCGGCATGGCGCATTCGCCCAAATTTATAGATGAAAGCATATCGCAAGCATGTGCAGCCGCTGCTAGAGCAGCAACTGTGCTGTCCAAAACGGCTCTAGAAATGGAAGGAAGCATAGCCAGCGTTGATAAAGAACTCTGCAGCGGATGCAAAATCTGTGTGTCTGTTTGTCCCTACAACGCCATCGAAATGGAAGAGAACAACGAAAAACCAGTGGCAAAGGTTCTTGAAGCGTTGTGCAAGGGCTGCGGCACATGTGGTTCGTCTTGTCCAACTAAGGCAATTACCTTGGGGCACTTCACAAACGAGCAGATTCTGGCACAGGTTAAGGCTGCATTAACGGAGGAAGTGAAACATGACTGAAACCAAGTTTGAGCCAAAAATTGTCGGCTTTCTATGCAACTGGTGTGCTTATGCAGGCGCCGACTTAGCGGGTGTCAGCAGATTGCAGTATCCCCCAAACGTAAGAATAATACGAGTCATGTGTAGCGGACGAATAGACCCTGTGTTTGTTCTTGAAGCGTTTAAAGACGGCGCCGACGGCATATTAGTCGCAGGCTGCCACCCTCCATCAGACTGCCATTATCTTTCGGGCAATTTCAAGGCTCAGAGAAGAATCTTTCTTTTGAAGAAGGTTTTAGAGCAGTTTGGCATTGAGCCTGAAAGACTCAGATTAGAATGGGTCTCAGCCTCTGAGGGAGACCGATTTGCCACAGTTATTAGAGAAATGGTGGAAGAAGTGAGAAAACTCGGTCCAAGTCCATTAAAAAACGGAGGAAAAAGTCATGAGTGAGAAGAAAGAAGCGCAGTCAAAAGAAGTCGAAACGAAAGCGACTTTGAAAATTTCAGACATTGACATGCAGTTCAAGAATGAAGTTAAAAAGATTCCAGGCGGAGAACGCCTCATGATGTGCTTCCAATGCGGCACCTGCACAGCCGACTGCCCAATCGCCAGATTCAGTGACTCATACAGACCTAGAAAAATTCTTCGAATGGCACAGTTAGGATTAAAAGACAGGGTTCTTTCAAGCGACCAACTTTGGCTCTGTGCCGCCTGCTACACATGTGTTGACCACTGCCCGCAAGATGTGGAAATATCCAGCGTTATCAGAGCTCTCAGAAACATAGCCGTGAGAGAAGGTTACATGCCGCCTGTTTTCAAAGAATTAGCAGGAGCCATTTTGGAAACAGGCTTAGCCTACAAGATTCCTGAACTTAGGCTAAAAAAACGGCAAGAAGCGGGATTGCCTCCATTGCCAAAGGCTGACATGGAAAGCGTTTCGAAGCTGTTCAACCAAACAGGTTTTGCAAAATTAATGAAGAAAGGAGGAAAAGCAGATGCCTGAACTTAAGTATCTGTTGTTTCTCGGATGCGCCATACCTTACAGAGCGCTAAGTTATGAAATCTCAGCCAGAAAGATTGCTGAAAAACTGGGCATAGAATTGGTTGAGATGCCCGACTACAACTGCTGTGGGCTCCCATTAGACCCAGCCAACCACGACATAATGCTTACACTCGCAGCGAGAAACCTTTGCATCGCAGAACAAAAAGGGCTGAATATCATGACCCTCTGTCCCGGATGCGCCGGAACATTGCGCAAGGTGAACAAAATGCTCAAAGAAGACAAACACGAGAGGGAGAGGGTCAACGGCTACTTGAAAGAAGTTGGAATGGAGTTTCAGGGAACAATCGAAGTTAAACATTTAATGCAGGTTCTCGCCGAAGATGTTGGACTTGAAAAGATTAAGGAAACCATACAAAAACCGCTGACCAACCTAAGCGTTGCAGAACATAACGGATGCCATGTTGTGCGCCCACAGAAACTCATAGGCTTCGATGACCCAGAAAACCCTAAGATTCTTAAGAGCCTCATAGAAGTTACTGGCGCCAAATGCCTAGATTATCTGGATGAAACCGAATGTTGCGGTGCGCCTGTAATAGGCGTGAACGACAAGATTCCCCTTTCCCTAGCACGAGACAAACTCTCTCACATGAAAGCTGTCAACGCGCAAGCAGTCATAACCGTTTGCCCATTCTGTCACATGATGTTCGATACCAATCAGTCAAGAATTGAGAGAATGTTCAACGAAAAATACGGAATGCCAGTTTTGCACTATCCCCAACTGTTAGGTTTAGCCATGGGCTTCAGTCCAGAAGAACTTGCCCTAAAAGAACTGAGAGTTGACGCCTCGAAAGTAGTGAGTCTAGTATGAGCGCAAAAAAACTGAAATTTGCCTTCTACTGGGCGGCGAGCTGCGGTGGATGCGAGATAGCTGTTCTCGACGTTAACGAGAAGATATTTGATGTTGTCGCCATCGCAGACATTGTATTTTGGCCAGTAGCAATGGACATCAAGTATAAAGATGTTGAAGCCATGCCCGACAAGAGCATAGATGTTTGCTTCTTCAACGGCGCCATTCGAACCGAAGAAAATGAGCATATGGCAAAACTTCTGCGAGAAAAAGCTAAGGTTCTAGTTGCCTTCGGTTCGTGTGCCCACGAGGGATGCGTTGTTGGACTCGGTAACATTTCAGACAGAAAAGAAATGTTCGACAGAATCTATCTTCAGACGCCTTCAACAAAGAATCCAGAGGCAGTGGTTCCTAAGACATCGTTCAAGGCAGAGGAAGGAGAATTAACCTTGCCAGAGTTTTTCGACACCGTGAAAACATTAGACCAAAGTGTAGATGTTGACTATTACTTGCCAGGTTGCCCACCGCCTGTTAAACTTATTGCCAACGCTGTCGAAGCCATTGCCAAGGGTCAACTGCCGCCGAAAGGGTCAGTTTTGGCTCCAGAGAAATCCGTATGCGACGAATGCCCAAGGAAAAAAGAAGAAAAGAAAATTTCAAAGATTTACAGAGTCTATGAAAAAGTTCCTGAGCCTGAAAAATGTCTCTTAGAGCAGGGAATAATTTGTATGGGACCCGCAACTAGAGGCGGATGCGAGGCTCAATGCCTAAAGGTGGACTATCCTTGCACAGGCTGCGGTGGACCATGTCCCAACGTGACCGAACAGGGAGCAGCCATGATAAGTGCTTTGGCATCCATTATGGGCGTAAATGAGGAAAAAGAAAAGACGTTTGATCCACAAAAACTGATTGATCAGGTTAAGGACCCGCTTGGCACGTTTTACAAGTACTCTTTGGCGCATTCGATTCTTAGGAGAAAGGTGGAAAAATGAGCGAGTTAAAGCAAATAACTATTGATCCTATTACGCGGTTAGAGGGTCACGGAAAAATAAGCATATTTCTCAACGAAGAGGGCAATGTTGAAAACGCCTACTTGCAGGTTCCAGAGCTTAGGGGATTTGAAAGGTTCTGTGAGGGAAGAAAAGCTGAAGACTTGCCTATACTTACTACTCGTATATGTGGTGTTTGTCCAGTTGCGCATCATTTTGCTTCCACTAAAGCCTTAGATGCAGCCTTTCACGTTGACCCGCCTTCAATAGCGAAAAAACTTCGAGAGTTAATGTATAATGGATATTTTTACTACGACCATACGTTGCATTTCTATTTTTTAGGCGGACCAGACTTCGTGGTTGGTCCAGATGCACCAGCCGCTGAAAGAAACATTTTGGGCGTCATCAAAAAGGTCGGGCTTGACGTTGCCAAAGAAGTTATTAAGAATAGGGCTTATGGACAAAAAATCACTGCTATTCTCGGTGGAAAAGCAACGCATCCAGTTTGTGGGTTGCCAGGAGGCATAAGTAAACCACTCAGTGAAGAGGATAGAAAAGAAATTGAAATGATGGCGAAGACAGGAGTCGAATTCGCAAAGTTCTCGTTGAAAGTCTTTGACGATGTTGTGCTGAAGAATAAGAATTATGTGGACTTGATTGTTAATGGACCCTACACGCATAAAACGTATTATATGGGCTTGGTTGACAGAAACAATAAGGTCAATTTCTACGATGGGCAAGTTAGAGTGGTCGACCCACAGGGCAAGGAATTCGTGAAGTTTGGAGCTTCCGAATACTTAAACGTAATTGAGGAACATGTTGAACCGTGGACCTATGTTAAGCTTCCCTATTTGAAGAAAGTAGGATGGAAAGGTCTGCAAGATGGGTCTGAAAGCGGCGTATATCGGGTTGGTCCGCTTGCAAGGTTAAACGCTTCTGAGGGAATGGCTACGCCGTTGGCGCAAGAGGAATACAAACGAATGTATGAGGTGCTTGGCGGGAAACCCGTGCATTCTACGTTGGCTTTTCATTGGGCTAGACTCATTGAATTATTATATGCAACTGAACGATGCTTAGAGCTTAGCCAAGACCCTGAAATAACAAGCAAAGACGTGAGAAATCCGCCAAATGAACCCGGTGAAGGCATAGGCATTGTTGAAGCAGCACGGGGCACATTAATTCATCATTATCAGCTAGATAAGGAGGGTTTGGTTAAGAAGCTGAATTTGCTTGTAGCTACAACGAATAATGCTCCAGCTATTTGCATGTCCATAAGAGACGCGGCTAAAGGCTTGATTAAAGGCGGAGTGGTCAACGACGGCTTATTAAACATGGTTGAGATGGCTTTCAGAGCCTACGACCCATGCTTTGCATGCGCCACCCACTTCGCCATAGGACAAATGCCCCTACAAGTCAACATCTACGACCAAAACAAAAACCACCTAAAAACAATAAAAAGATAGTCTATCCAAAATAGCGACTGATTTAACATTTTTTCACTTTAATCTTTTTCAACTTTGAAATGTAATTCGTTGATAAATGATAAGTCCTTGCACCTTTAATAATGGTGTCCATATATTTCCGTGATGGCAAGAAAACTCCTTCTTTTCTACAGACTTCGTAAGTAGTAGCACATTGGGTAATCCCTTTTCCTAGCACCACATTCACGATTTTCCGTCTATAGACATTTGGTGCTCCTTCTTTTTCTTCAATCTTGTCTAAGTCATCTTCTGTAATTTGACACAAAATGCCCTCAACCTTTTCACCCTCGCAGATAATGATGTCTGCGACTCCACCTTTCCTTTTAGAACTGTAATGCGTAAAACATAATTTGTGATCAGTCAAGGTTGCCTTTACAGGAGAAATCAATTTAATGGGAGAGTATTTCTTTTTCGTACACCATCGATCTAAGTCTTTCTTATTCATGTTTGAACCATATGCAAAATACCATACAATTCTTTCTTTTCTTGGTTCTCGTATCTTCGACACAGCCAACGGTGTGACCCCCTTTTGTACGTTTATGCTAAATATCATATTCGTTAAAAGATTATTCCATCAGCTTTTTGACCTTTTCAAAAATGTCTTGAGCATAAACTGTGCTTCCACAATGTTCGCATACTGTTTCTGCTCCGCCTTTGGGCATTTTGATTGGTGCACTACAATGTGGACATTTTAATGTTGTTAACACTATTCCTCCTTTTTCTATGTATGTTTTGAGAAAAGAGAAGTCTGTCAGGACAGATGTCTTCTTTTGTTCTAGTTCTCGCCTTCTTTCCTTGATTTGTTGAAGAATTTTTTCTTGGACTTGTGCAACAGCCCTTTGGAGATCCGTTTCACCGTAAACCAGAATTTCTTTAAAGACAAATGGCTCGGTGGCTTTTTTTGTAAAAATGCACAAATCTACTCTTAGGAATGCAGGTCCGCCAATGAGACTGCCGATAGAATCAAGAATCGTTGGATGAGGTCTTGCCTCAGCTCTTGTAATCGATTCTAATGGAATATCCTCCCCCAACTTCAAAGATTCCAACTCTCTCAAAGATTTAGATTGTGTTTCATAAGGTATCATTCTATGATTTGTCAAAGCAACGCCTTTACTTATGAAACCAACGCCTTTTACTCGTGGTGGTATATCACCACCATAACATTCAACAATATATTCCCCATCTTTCAAATATGGCTGTAAAAGCTGTGTTACTTCAACCATATTTGCACCTCACCATTATCTAATACTAGGTTGCATAAAAATCTAAGGAGAAATCCTCTAGAGAAAATTCAGATGCTTTAACCTATCAATCCCTTTACCTTTTCGAATATGGGTTCTGTAAAGTCTTAGGTTGATTAGACTCCTTGCAAAAATCGGTTGATGGCATAGAAGGCTTTTTGCGGAATATTCTCCATATGGTCTACGTTCAGTCATCTAACACAAGAAACAAATAATCAGTCTTACAAAGCTCTTAGTTAGAAAGGTGTGCTTTATGGATTTATCCGAAAGAGAAGAAACAACAAAATATGCTAGAGAAAGAATTGATACTTACCTTAAAAATGATGACTTTATTTCCGCATTACTATTGGCTTCAATCTACCTCAATATTCGGCTTAAATCACTACTTGCCGACCGTTTATCCCCACCTAAAGCTCAATGGAGAAAAACATCAAGAATGCTAGATATTGGCTTCAATAGGCTTGTAAATCTTTGTAACCAACTGGGTTTATTAAAACACCACAATCCAAAGAATTTGAAGAAACTCTGGGATAAGCGATGCAAAGTTGCCCATGAATCAAAACTTTGGAGGGGACTCTCGCAAAGAAATAAAGAAGATATAGACCGTCTCTGTAGGTCTGCCATAGAGTTTTTGGAAAAAACAACCTAAGACTTTACAGAATCTAGAAAAACAAGATTTATTATCAACTTAACTGTTTTGTCACTGTATGTATTTTGAAACAGCTGCAACAGCTCCGTAGACCCCAGCATCTTCACCTAAAGGGAGTTACCATTATTTTTGGAACCCTGTTTACATATTTTTTTGGTTGGAGATAAAATCATTTTCTTGTTTTTAAGAGTCACAGTGCCTCCAACCGTAATTAAGGATGGGTCATATGCGTTTATCGCGTTTGCTCACTCAGGTGAAGACTCACTGGTTTTCCAGACCCTTTTCTCTATCACAGGTCTCACGAAAATCATGGTGCCTGGCGGGACGTCCTCGTAAACGATAGCCCCAGGACTAATCGCCGAATTCGGACCTATCTTCACGCCAACATTTATTGAACAGTTGATTCCCGTTTTCACGTTGTCGGCGATTATCGTGCCCAGCTTTCGTCTGCCGCTGCTGACTACTTTGCCGCCGACCTCCATCTTGATCTCCTTTTCATCCAGACGCAGGTTCGCGATGGTCGTTCCCGCTCCAAGGTTGCAATTACTCCCTATGACACTGTCCCCAGCATAAGAGAGGTGCCCGATGTTCGTATGATCCATGACAATCGAGTTTTTCACCTCCACAGCGTTGCCTATCCTGACGTCGTCCCCTATGCTCGTGCATGGTCTTATGAAACAGTTTGGGCCTATGTCACAATCTCTGCCTATGTAAGTTGGCCCCAAGATGTAGGAGCCCGAGCGGATGCGCGAACCCTCGCCCACGTAAACGTTGTCCTCCACGCTAGCGCCGACCTCAACCTTGCCACGAATCTCACCACTTTGACCGCGCAAAAAGTACTCGTTCGCGACGAGGAGATCCCAAGGTCTGCCTATGTCTGCCCAGAGCTTGAGCGGGGAGGTGTATATCGCCTTACCGCTGTTGATCAACACCTGTATCGAGGCCGTCAGATCATATTCGCCCCGCTTAGATTTCTTCGTCCGCTTGATCGCGTTAAAGATCGCGGGGTCAAAAAGGTAGATGCCTGCGTTCGCGAGCCTGCTCTTGGTCCGCTTCGGCTTCTCGACTATCTCGCTGACCCGCTCTCTCTTCAAGAAGACTATCCCGAACTGCTCGGGCTCATCGACCTCTATCGTGGCCATCAAGCCACCGAAGTTTTTTCTCGAGCCGAGTTCCCGGTAGCGCTGCATAAACGCGTTCAGGGATTCTTGATCCACGAGGGTATCGCCGTTCATCACGACGAAGCGCTCCTCGCTGGCGAAGCCCTCTGCCAACGAAAGGGCATTCGCGGTGCCGAGCAATTCTCTCTGATGGAGGTATTCGATTTTCACGCCGAACCTTGAGCCATTACCGTAGCGCTTCATGATCTGCTCTTTCCCGAACCCGACCACCATCGCGATTTTGTTGATGCCGACATTTTTCATCAACGATATGACGTGGTCGAGCGCTGGCTTCCCAGCAACGGGGAGTAGGAACTTCGGCTTCGTGAACGTTAGCGGGCGCATCCGGATACCAAGACCCGCCGCAAGGACAACAGCTTTCACTTTATCTCCTGTTATAATTTAGGGGCGAATTAATAAAAGCGTTTAGTATACTGGGATGGGTGTCCACAAGAAACTTGCCACACGGTTGTAATGGATGACTCACAGGTTGCTTTGGATAGTTTCCTTCAAAACTTTTGCTGATCTTCCAGCTATCTCCCGCGCCCGCCCCGGAGTCTTCCCTTCCGCTGTCACCCGGATGTACGGCTCCGTTCCTGAGGGCCTGACGAGCACCCATCCATCCTCTAACCTTAACCTGATACCATCGATCTCCAACACCTCGATTAGCTTGGGGAACTCCTTCAATCGCACCCTAATCTTCTTCATGACTTCAGCCTTTCGTTCATCGGAGCACGCCACCTTCTCCCTCTCCATGTAGTAGTCTGGCAGCGCGTCGACGAGCTCCGAGAGCGGCTTGCCCGTCGAGCTGAGCAACTCCAGAATTTTCATGGCTCCGAGAGGGCCATCGGGGGCTAGACTGACGCTTGGGAAGATCCACGCACCAATGGGTTCCCCGCCGAAGACCGCTTTCCTGCGCTTGACTTCAACCGCGACGTTTACATCCCCAATGCGCGTTCGAACCACTTTTCCGCCACGCTCACTGACGGTTTCATCTACAACGCTTGAGGCATCCACGGTGGTGACCACGATATCCCCCTTCTTCTTCACTTGGTGGGCCGCGATCACCGCGAGCAATTCGTCTGCCTGCACGGCTCTGCCTGTCTCGTCTACCGCCGCTACTCTATCGGCATCACCATCGTGTGCGACCCCCAAGTCGGCGCCAATCGACTTCACGGTCATGCATAGATCGCCCAAGTTCTCCGGTGTCGGCTCAAGTGGGCGCCCTGGGAAGAAACCGTCGAGCTGAGAATTGAGCGTGGTCACCCTGCACCCGAGCCTGCGGAGCAGGTACGGCGTCACTACTGAACCAGCTCCATTGCCGCAGTCAACGACGACTTTGTACTTACGGGTGAGCTTGACGAAACTCGCCACTGTTTTGATATAAGTCGGCAAGACTTCGATCTCCCCAACGCTCCCTATTCGATCCCATGTGACTGGCTTCATCCGCCTGCCGAAGTAGATGTCTTCGATCTTCTCCTCGAGTTCAGGGGTGTAGGCCATTCCCATATAGTCCCAGAATTTTATCCCGTTGTACTCAGGTGGGTTATGGGAAGCCGTTATCATAATACCGGCCTTCGCTCTTAGGTGCCTCACCGCGAAGCCCACGACTGGAGTCGGCACTATACCGAGGCGTTTGATGTCGCATCCCCCGGAAAGGAGACCCGATATCAAGCAGCCCTCAAGCATGTCGCTAGAGGTGCGCGGGTCCTTCCCCACG
>Ga0315306_10001329_pt1 | contig 11825 bp, 17 predicted proteins | sample TDP1_MG_FD_203803 | JGI IMG/M metagenome (GOLD analysis project Ga0315306, IMG submission 203803) | Freshwater sediment microbial communities from Lake Towuti, South Sulawesi, Indonesia - TDP1 | ecosystem: Environmental > Aquatic > Freshwater > Lake > Sediment | place: Indonesia: South Sulawesi... | reverse complement strand
CTATTCCTCTGTATTATGCAATCTGCCAAAATACACACGCCTCAGCAACATTTATTGATTTTGTTAGGTATAGAATTTTGATGAAGTAATATGATAGTTGGAATAAGTGGGAGTCCAAGAAAACAAGCAACCGAATACGTTTTAACAGAAGCTTTGAACATGTTGGAAAAGATGGGTTTCGAAACAAAGTTGTTCACCGTTAGAGGCAAAAACATTAGCTTTTGCCGGCATTGCGACTACTGTTTGAAAAACAAAGAGTGCGCAGTTAAGGATGACATGTATGAGCTTTATCCTTTGCTTAAGGATGCTCAGGGAATGATAATTGCCACACCGGTTTACAACGGTGGAGTTAGCGCACAAACAAAGGCCGTCATGGACAGATGTAGAGCCTTAGGCGCGGCAGATCGTAACTTTTTCAGGCACAAAGTGGGCATGGCTATAGCAGTTGGAGGAGACAGAATCGGCGGACAGGAACTGGCGATACAGCAAATCGTGACATTTTACATTCTAAACGGAATCATACCGGTCAGCGGCGGCCCCTTCGGAGCAAACTTGGGGGCAACCTTTTGGTCAAAAGACACTCTGGAGCGCGTAAAAAAGGACGAAGAGGGATTTAGAAGTTTGAGGAAAACTGCTAAAAAGTTTGCCGAGTTTTTGAAGAAGTTCGAGGTTAGGAGACAAAATTAAGGTGTGGAAGCATGGTCAGGGAGGTCGTGATGGAGAAAAAAGAAGAGAAGAAGGAAAAGAAGAGGAAAGTCGCTTGGGGAATTACAGGCAGCGGAGATAGATTAGTCGAAACAGTTGAGATTATGAAGGAAATAAAAAAGCAGTATCAGAACGAGGTTGACATAATAGTCTATCTCTCCAAAGCAGGAGACCAAGTTGTGAAGTATTACAGGCTGGCCGACAATTTAAAGGAGAGTTTTGACAGGGTTTGGGTTGAAATTAATCCGAATTCACCATTTCTGGCTGGTCAACTACAATTAGGAAAGTTTGAGTTTTTGTTGATTGCCCCGGCGACATCAAACACCGTTGCGAAAATTTCGATGGGGATAGCAGACAGTTTACTTTGTAACGCGGCGATTATGGGTCTAAAAGCCTTTGTTCCCTTTTACATAATGCCTTCTGACTACGAAGAAGGAATTATAGTAACTAAACTCCCCAATGGACGAGACATGAAATTGAGGATAAGAAAGGAAGATGTGGAGCATGTCAAAAAGCTGGCCTGCATGCAAGATGTGTTCATACTCGAAAAGCCTGAAGAAATTCACCAAGTTTTCAAAAAACATTTCAATCTCGAGGAAGGTCAATAAACATTAGACGAGGGCGCACGAGCAATGTTCAACAGCCTAAACATGATTTGGAACCCAATAATAGTAGAATCTTGTCACTCTATTCCAATTTTTGTTGGAAGACTACGCTTTTCTTTCAATGGCCCTTCCACCCGGAGTGAGCAATTGTTGAACTTGGCTTTGGCTTGCGCGCGCGATTGCCCCTCATGGTGGATTACGGAAGCCCGTGGGACGCCAAATCTTCTCCTTCGGTAAAGACGTGAATTATGTCGTTGTGCATGCTCAGGTCTATAAGTTCCTTGTTTAACGCAAGCAATTCAACCTCGACAATGTAGTTCCCACCTTTGGCATTAAGGCAGGCAAACATATGGGAAAGCACAACAACTTTTTCACACCAGATTCATTAACTCACACCTTTTTTTTATTTGCTCCAGTCTTGTACGTATTTTTCCATTTTCTCCCAAAAACTTAACAAATTCGTATCGCCCCAGTAGCCCGCTATTCTGCTACTTGATCGGAAAGATATTATATGACATACGTCATATTTAACTATTTTGTGCTACGCCAACGCAAAACAGGAGTCCCCAACTTAAGTAAAGGTAGCTATAAAAAACAAACCAAGTTGAAAGAAGTTTTAATGTCACTGACTCGGAGTCGGTCATATGGGTTCGGGCTATGAAGAGTGGGACCGCATCTACAGAAGATATCCACTAGAAGTCTTACCTTGGGAACTGGGAAGACCAAGGAAAGTTCTAGTTGAACTGGTTGAGAAGGGACTGATAAAGAAGGGAAGAGTCTTAGACATATGTTGCGGGGCTGGAACCAACGCAATTTACCTAGCCAAAAAAGGGTTTCAAGTCACTGGAATAGACATATCTCCCAAAGCCATAGAAATCGCAAAGGAAAAGGCCAGACAAGCAAACGCAAAGACTCAATTCCGAGTGCAGAATTTCCTTAACTTGCCCTTCAAAGACGAGGAGTTCGACTTCGTCTTCGACATGGGCTGCTTTCACCACGTGAAGGTCAAGGACAGAGGAATCTTCATAAACGGCGTACACCGAGTTTTGAAGAAAGGCGGCTCCTATTTTATATTCTGCTTCAGTGATAGAAACGGTCCCGCATGGAACCACTTCACCAAAGAACAGATAATTCAACTCTTCTCAAACCTTTTCAAAATCAAAAACATCGAACAAGTAGCCTCCGTTGAAGGAGACGGTTACACCCGATACTTTTATTCAGTTCTAATGGAAAAGAGGTTGCCGTCCTAGTCGAAAGTGAAGGCGGAGGGACAGAGCTTGTTCAACACGCATATTCTACACTTTGGTTTCTTTGCCACGCAGATTCTTCTACCGTGAAATATTAGCAAGTCTGTTATTCTTTTCCAACGGGTTTTCGGAACCAGCTCTGTCAGGTCGTCCTCTATATCATTCGGATTTTCATGCGCTGAAAGCCCAAGCCTTCTGGCAAGTCTGCGGACATGGGTGTCCACGGCTATTCCTTCAACAACGTCATACGCATTCGACAAGACAATGTTCGCAGTTTTTCGAGCGACACCTGGCAATTCAAGCATTTCCTCCATTGTTTTCGGAACCTGCGAGTTGAACTTTTCAACTAGAATCTGGCAACATTTCTTGATGTTTCTGGCTTTGTTTCGGTAGAAGCCGGTGGATTTTATGTCCTCTTCAAGTTCCTTTAGATCCGCATTGGCGTAGTCTTCTGGCTTCCTGTACTTTTTGAAAAGGACTTTCGTGACAATGTTCACCCTCTTGTCAGTGCATTGCGCTGAAAGGATTGTTGCCACCAAGAGCTCCAGAGGGTTCGCATATTCTAGGGCTATTTTTGCGTCTGAGTGTTCCTTCTCCAACAGTTCAATGATCGTTGGCACTCTAGTTTTGTTGTGCCGTTCTGTATCTATAGACTTCGATTTCTCGTTCATTGCAACGTTTCCTCCAAATAGTTTCGACTACGAAATCTCTCTCCCAATATCACGCGATCAAGATCTATTGTTCAATTGTAAAGCTCAACTCTTTTGCGATTCCCTCGGCTCAATTATTTTAGCTATTTCCTTTGGATCCTCAACTGAGGTGCATTTTCCTTCGAAGCAAACGTACGCCCGCGGTATTTTGGTGATAGGATATTTTAGGTTTGTCAACCTCTCGGTATCTTCAGCGGGATCTAAAATTTCGACTACTTTCAACGGATTGTAAACCTTGAAACTTTCATCTAGGAAAACACGAGTTACCAAATCTTTCTTGGGACCCACTATGTGTATCTGCACCGGACGCAAGTATAATTCAGCGGCAAGCCCATAGGCGGCTGCCATGATGCCGTATCTTCGATAGGTTGGGCCAAAATGCTCCAAGCTTGTCTTAGCTATTTCTAGATACTTTTCGTTACCTGTCAAGTAGTGAAGCCTCAGGAAAGCATCGGCGGCTACACTGTTTTCGTCAAAGGGCTTGCTCAAGGTTCTTAAGGCTCCTAAGGCTTCAGCTTTCTTGGGTCTGTCGTAGAACCCTCCGGCTTCGTCCCACAAGTTGTTGAGCATGAATTTGGCGACCATTTCTGCGTAATTCAGGAATTTTCTGTCTGAGGTTGACTGATAAACGTTTGTTAGACACCATATCATGGAAGCCTGATCCGTGAGTAAGCCTAGACGATGTTTTTTGCCCTCAAAGTAATAATGGCACATTCCCCTTCGCGAACTGAAACTCTTCTCAAGTAGAAGATCAACTGTTCGTAGAGCAAGTCTCCGATATGATATATTCTTGAGCACCACCGAAGCCAACAGATAAGCTGAGATCATCATGGCGTTCCAGTTTGTGTAGAGCGTTGTGTCTATCCTTGGTGATTTTCTCTCCCGCCGTTTCAAGAGGCTTAGCTTGTAGTATTCTTCGTCAGCGTCTTGACTGCCGTAAAATCCGCCGTTGTCTTGGTCACTGAGGTTAGCGTTGACGTATGATAGGATTCCATGAGCGGTTTCTTCGAAGACATCTTCTCTGGTGACTTGATAGGCTTCCAGATAGTTGACAAGCAACTTGGCATTTTCTTCGCACATCTTCTCGTAATGGGGAACACTCCAGTCCCTTGTTGTGGAGTAACGGAAAAAGCCTCCTTCCTCCCTGTCATATATGCCGCCTACACTCATCTTTCGTAGAGTCTTCGTTACGACATTTAGGAGGGCCTTTTGTCCTCGTATCTGATATTCGACGAGCGCAAAAGCCAACGCCTCGCTATGAGGAAATTTGGGTGCATCACCAAAGCCTCCGTGCAACGAATCAAAACTTGAAGCAATTTCTAACGTCAAACTATCGATGACGGACTGGAAGAAATCGTGATCCAAACTGGGTTCTATCGAATGCGTTTTTATCTCTTCTTTTTCTAGTTCCCCCAATTTGGCCTTGATTTTGTCTTTGTTTTCCTCATAGAAGCTACTTATGCGTTGAAGTAAAGGTTTCATCTCTTTCGGTGGAATGTATGTAGCGCCCGTGAGCACCTCTCCTTCGGGTGTCAAGAAAGCCGTGGTCGGCCAACCACCCATATTGTATCGCTTGTCAATGTCCGGTCGCTGGTCTCTGTTCACTCTTATTGGCACAAACTTTTCTTCAATCAGTTTCGCGACGTCTCTGTCAGAGTATGTTCTCTGATCCATCACATGGCACCAGTGACACCAAACCGCACTGATGGCTAAGAGGATGGGTCTATCTAGTTTCTTCGCCCTCTGGAAAGCCTTTTTACTCCATGGAAGCCAGGAAATCTCCGTTTCGGTCATAAGGAGCCTCACTTATACCTGCCGATAAAGCATTTGTTTTTATAACATAAGTCTCGCCGGCTAAATAGTTTGCAGAAAGCCTTTACGTCTGTAATGAAACAGTATTTTTGGGGGTGATGCTGTTGGATGTTAAGCTTTTCGTTGACGGTGAGGAGATCGATTTGAACGAGTTCGTTGTAAAGATATTAAGTGGAGCTCTCGTGGGGGCGGTGACCTCCTTGCGCGGAATAAAGGAGAACTGGAAAGAAATCGAGGTAAAGGTGACAAGATAAAAGGCGCGCGCATGCTTCATTGGATACCTAACTTTAAAACCATTGTAACCTTAAACGAAATGGAATTCATACATTTCCTTTTTCCAAAAGCCTTAGGGTTTCGCCACAGAAGTCTGGAAGGTCAGCTGGGAAACGGGATGTCACTAGATTTCCGTCCACCACAACCGATTTATTCAAGTAAATTCCACCTGCGTTCCTCAGGTCTGTGGACACAGAAACGTAGCAGGTAGCCTTTTTCCCTTTCACCACTCCGGCCTCTATGAGAAGTTGGGGTCCATGGCATATAGCGGCTATCACTTTCCCCTTTTGGAAAGCCTCCTTGGTTAAATTGACCAGCCCATTGTTCGTTCTCATGCGGTCTGGGGCGCGCCCCCCTGGGATAGTTATTGCCTCGTAGTTTTCAATGTTAACGTCCTGAGGGGAAAAATCGGACTTCATAGTGAGCCCATACTCGCCGTTGTAGGTGACTTTGGCTTCGGGGCCCACTACCTCCACTTTGTATCCTGCTTCTTGGAAGCGGTAGTATGGATATATTAATTCTCGATCTTCGAAACCGTTTTCAACGAAAAGCAACACTTTTCCCATGGTTTCTAACTCCTAATACATTCAACAAAGATTAGTCTGGAGCATTGTCTTAAGTTCCTTTCGTAAACCGCTGCACAATTAAGTTGGGTCGCTCTCCAACTCTTCGTGTTTGATTTCTAAACCAAAAGGGTTATAAGAACGATATGAATATAATTTCATATGAAGTCTATTTCATTTAAGTGGTTGCTAACATGAAGCAGAATCTAAGCGAGACGTGCGGTCAATTCTTTTCAACGTTGGCAAACCCGGCGCGATTAGCGATTCTGGAGCTTCTTCGCGATGGACCGAGAAATGTAACTGAAATCTCTGAGGCTCTAAATCAAGAACAGAGCATGATTTCGCATAACCTTAAACCCCTAGAGAGATGTAGGTTTGTCTTTTCGGAAAGAAGGAAGAAGGAACGTCTCTACTCTTTGAACAAAGAAACGATGGAGCAGTTATTCAAGATATTTTCCTACCATGCCGAAAAATACTGCCCAACAGAAGGAAAATGCCTCACTAACAGAGAGCTTCAAGAACAAAAGAAGAAAGACGCTTCGAGTTCACTATACTTTATGCGTCATTGAAGGACAGTGAAGAATGAATGGTTATAAGAAGCATAGTCAAAATCGATGAAGAAAAATGCACGGGCTGTGGATTATGTATCCCTGCTTGCGCAGAAAGAGCTCTCAAAATCGTAGACGGAAGAGCTAAGCTAGTTAGCGACAAATACTGCGATGGCCTAGGAGCCTGTTTAGGGGAATGCCCACAAGGAGCCATAACCATCGAAAAGAGAGAAGCGGAAGAATTCAATGAAGAAGCAGTGGAAAAAGACCTGAAGACAAAACCATCAGTTCCCACAGTTCACCACGCCCATCCGACTCATCAATCCTGCCCCTCAGCGCAAGTAATACATTTTGAAAGAAATCAGACAGAGAAAGAAACTGCAAAAATTCCAGCAGAAAGGGAGTCCATGCTCACCCATTGGCCTGTGCAACTAACGCTGTTACCAACCAACGCCCCATTCTTCGAGAATGCGGATCTGTTAATAGCCGCTGATTGTGTGCCTTTCGCCTACGCAAACTTCCACAACGAACTCTTGAGAGGCAGGAAACTCGTGGTTGGGTGCCCTAAACTTGACGATGCCGAGGTCTACGAGAAGAAACTAACTGAAATATTCAAACAATTCAACATCAAGAGCGTCACTGTGGTCAACATGGAAGTTCCATGCTGTTTTCATCTATACCGTCTCGTCAAAGAAGCCTTAGATTGCTCGGGAAGGACCATATCTTTGAGACAAGAAACAATTAGCATAAAAGGAAACAAAATCACAAGAATAAGAAGAAAAGTCTCTACTCGGAATGACCAGCCTGAGATCCAGGTTGACATTGCACCTAGACAGGTGAAGGACCTTGTTTAGATCGAATTCTGAAACTTGTCCTGGCATAAGGAAGTTTGTCAGACCTTTTCCTGAATATTTTCAATGCCTCAACTGCGGAGGAAAATTAGAGATTTGGAGCGACGAAGACGTCGGAACATGTGACACATGTAACAAAGAATCTAGTAGACCTGAAAAAGAACAGTCGTGCCTAGACTGGTGTGAATACGCGGATCAATGCAGAGAAATAATCAAACGCATGAAACGCGAATAGGAGAGTCCTCCAAACCTACGCTCCGGATGCGCGCGCGCTAAGAAGTTAGCATCATAATTGGGCAGCAAGTGCGAAAGGTAACGGAACACTCCAATGAACAGAACTAAACACGTTTAGTTGTGGGAAATAGAAATGAAAACAAAAATATTCACAGTAAGAACTGAAAATCGAGAAGCCGGAATTCGAAAGCTTCTAGATCGTTTTGACCTTAGGGAATTCGGCGGAAAGAAAGTTGCCTTCAAAGCAAACTACAACAGCGCTGACCCTTTTCCTGCCTCTACCCATCTGGACACTCTGCGAACATTGGTCAACGGTTTAAAGGAGGTTAGAGCCGAAAGGATAACTTTGGCCGAGCGCAGTGGTATGGGGAACACTCGAACAGTCTTGGACCGATGCGGCGTTACTGGACTTGCGGCTGAACTGGGATTTGAGATTCTGATCTTAGACAAACTCACTGAAGGAGGATGGGTGCGACTTAAGCCAAAAGACTCCCACTGGAGGCGAGGCTTTCTCTTAGCCAAGGTCTTCCATGAGGCGGATAAAGTTGTTCAAACCTGTTGTTTGAAAACACACCGTTTCGGGGGCCACTTCACTATGTCTCTGAAAAATTCTGTGGGTCTGGTGGCTAGATTCGACCCTCAAGATGGATACGACTATATGGCTGAGCTTCACTCCTCTCAGAATCAAAGGCTAATGATAGCAGAAATAAATCAAACCTATGAGAACGACATGATAGTTATGGACGCCACAGAAGCCTTCGTCAGAGGAGGCCCAGAAGGCGGGGACTTAGTCAAGCCAAACGTCATGCTGGCAGGAAAGGATAGGGTAGCCATGGACGCAGTTGGAGTGGCCATTTTGCGCCTTTTTGGAACAACTCCAGAAGTCTCGCAAGATAGAATCTTTCAACAGGAACAGATTGCAAGAGCAGTAGAACTTGGCATTGGTATACAGTCAGCAAAGGACATTCAGCTCATCCCTCTAGACGCAGAGAGTGAGAAACTCGATCACAAAATAGAGAAAAACCTTGCAGAGGAATGAGAAGGTTCTTTGTTCATGAGCCTAAAGAAACTCACTGAAAAGGAAGCTATCGAGCTTGTTATCTCCATATTGAAGGAAACGGGAAAGCCTCTTACAACGCGAGAAATTGAAGAGAAAACCCGGAAACTAATGGTCTCTTGTCCAGACAAGACCCCCGTATTCCTAAACAAATTGCGCTTGAAAGGAATAATTGAGGGTCGGCTTTCCGCGGAAAAGAGAGGGTGGATTTGGTGGATCGAAAGAGAAGGTTAGATCCAAGAAACTATTCTAGCGTATTCATCCATCACAAGTCTGACCCAATCTCTGTAATCAATAATTTTGACCCCTTTCTTTATCTTTTTCATTAAACCTCGTGCCTCGCAGTCCGCCTTTAGAGCGTAAACATCGAGTCCACCGTCTACAAGTTTCTTAAAATACTTGTCTGAAGTTAACGCCGTACAAGAGTCGTGAATGTGCATTACTCCAACTTTCTCCCCTGTCTTAACTACTCTGAGTGCCATATCGAGAATAGCCGCATAATCGCCAACGAAAGGAGATTTACCTAAAATTATCAACAAGTGCTATCTCTCCTAGAACGCGATCGCTGCCTCGTTTTCCATGATCAGTCTTACAGCCTCATCTGTCGACAATAGTTTCACGTTCAAGCTTTCGTCAAACTCGATAATCTTCAGATTTCGCTTAGCCACGGAATCTCTCAGAGCATACAATCCAACCAAGTCTGCAATGGTCTTTAGCCGCTCATGGTAGGAACTCAGCCCAACGGCCTCCGGCCTTTGATTCTTTAGCAGGCAACGCACTCCATCGTCTATGAAAAGCAGTTGTGGAAGAACATCCATGGCGATCATGGCAGTGGCTACTCGAAAACCTTCGGTCGCCATCAAATTTCCATAAGGGGAACTTTTTATGACTAGAAGAATTTTGCCCGACACAGACGACACCTCAAACGCTGAACGCCATAACTCTGTCACATCGATCCATCAATAGAGCTAATTCGCCCAGACTGCTATCCACGGTGCCCTTAATCAACGCCTTCTTAGAATCGATACCTCTTAGCCGCGCACTTTCCACACATGCCAGAAAATGAACTCCTCTGTTGATTAACTCCGCAAGCTTTTTCGCAGGCGTTTTCTGATCTGGCAAAATCTGGCTTGCCATCAAGTTGTAAACGGCATCCACGTCACAGAACACCGTGACTTCGTGACTTTCTTCCACTGCGGCTTTGGCAAACTCGTAGACGGTGTTTGTGTTCTGGAACTGCATCGGCGAAGAAAACAAGATTATCAGCAGTTTTCCCAAACTTTTCACCCTGCACTATTAACCATTTAACAGATTTCCACTTAAAGACCTACGTTTCCAGTAGTCTAACGTTTATCTGGGTTCGTTTCTCGCTTCAAGTGAATTTAGATTAATATGTTGTGAAGGAATAGATCACAGGAATGTACATAGAAAGTCTAAGTCTCAAGTACTTCGATGGCGGCCGTCGGACAGCTCTTGACGCAAGCAACGCATCCTGCGCACGTTTCCGGTATGTCGCGGCATTCTGAACAAAGCTGTTTCGCCCTAATGCCTAAACAGGCCTCGGGATTCGCAACCTTCACTTTCCCGTTGAGAAGTTCTAACACGAATGCTGGACAAAACGCGACGCATGCTCCGCAGCCATCACACAACTCTAAGTCGATCTGTATTTTGGGCATTTCTTCTTCATTAACTAACCTATGGGAACAACCTAAAAAACATTTCATCGCTAGGTTAAATTATCGCCTTAACATTCATAGGATGGTAAAACTCGCGATGCGCGCGCGCCACTTTAGGCAACGTAAAAGCATCCGCATTCTACCCATTACTTTTCAATTTTTGCGGCACAAAAATTGGTGCCCGAATGACAAACAAAGCATTGTTGAACGTCAATCGTTGGATCGGAGAGTTTACATAGCTCGCACATCATCCCTTTTTGTCTGACGATTTCGCAGGCTACGCAAAACTTTGTCACAAGTTCGTATTTGGACATACCCCCGTTAGCCAATGACGCAACGATTTCTTTGATTGCTGGCTGAACTTCTTCTACTTCTTCGATTCTTAGAACAGTTCCTCTAACATGCCGGGTATATTTACTCACGGCAGTTTGGGTGACGCCTAAAAGCCTCGCCACATCCTTTTGTTTCAACTCGTAAGTTTGTGTCAGTTGTCTCGCTATGACAGATCGAAGGGCTGGAACCAGTGATCTCACCGCGACTTCGCATGGGAGCAACATGTTCCTCTTCACCGATCATACTATTGCTACAGAAAGGTATATAAGCATGACGTATGTCATGTTTAGTATGACGTATGTCATAGAGGGGTCTTAACGAGGGGGATGCTCTTGCCTTCATTCTTTTCTCCTTTCTCTCTTTCAATAGGGCCAGAATCGATGATCCATCCAGGCTTCTTTATGACATACGTCGTTGGGGACGTTAACAATGGTTCTTGAAATAAACTCCTGTCAATGGTTATCCAAGATAGTAAACAATAGTGCAGAATTGGTAGAAATTCTCAAACAAGCGGACAAAATTTGCCAATACTGCGAGCCTATCTCTCCCATGATTTGCGTTGAGCGTTGCGAGATATGGAGAGCAAAAAACGAATTTCTTGAAATGAATGGAATGTTGTGCGCAGACGAGCATGTGCATGACCTGCTCAACGCTGTCAAAAACGATAGGCGGCAAACAGTAATCGAGGCACTGGCTGAACGCCCTCGTGGCATAAAAGGATTACAAGAATACCTGAAAAGTAAAGGATATTATCACAGCCAGCACACCATAGCCAGCGAATATGTTCAACCATTGATAAAAGCAGGTCTCGTCAAAAGAGATGATGTCAAGTATAAACTAACGTTGTATGGCCAGAAATTTCGCGACGTATCGAACAGATTCAACGTTGAAAATTCGCTGCCACCCCATTCTCGTTGCTACGAAGAAATAGTGCTGAAAAAATTGAAGGATGGACCGAAAGCCTATGCGGACCTCCTTGAATCACTAACTCAAAAAAGTTTGTCTAGGTCTCTAAGCAGGCTTACAGAAAATGGGTTGATAACAAAGAGCCAAACCCCAGAATACGTATTCTATTTCAGAACAAAAAAAGTGCCGAAGAAGCCATTTTCACCCACCGAGAAGAAAGTCTATGAAACCATCCCGGAAGTCGGTATATCTGCCCGCGAGCTTTCTGAGAGGGGGGGTATAAACCTCAGAAGAACCTACAAATA
>Ga0315306_10001327_pt1 | contig 11848 bp, 12 predicted proteins | sample TDP1_MG_FD_203803 | JGI IMG/M metagenome (GOLD analysis project Ga0315306, IMG submission 203803) | Freshwater sediment microbial communities from Lake Towuti, South Sulawesi, Indonesia - TDP1 | ecosystem: Environmental > Aquatic > Freshwater > Lake > Sediment | place: Indonesia: South Sulawesi... | reverse complement strand
ATACAATTCAAGGAAACCTACAAGACTAGCCGAAGATCAAATGTGATCCCCTCGGAAGGCGTTAATGATGAAGGTTAATGCAAAGTTCTTCGCTTCAGTTAGAGAGATTACGGGAAAGAAAGAGGAGCTGGTAGAGCTAGAGGACGGTGCCACTGTAGGCGAGCTACTTAAGATTCTCACGGAGAAATACGGGAGAAAGTTCAAGGAATACGTATTCGATGAGAAGTCGAATTCGCCGAGAAACACCCTGCAATTCCTAATGGATGGGCGAAGCGTTACTACGATGAATGGGTTGCAGACGAAACTCTATGAGGGTTGTCAGTTCGCAATAATCCCTCCGGTAGGCGGAGGATAATAGTAGCCTCGCATTCCGGCCATTATTGATAAAGGAATACTCGATGGAGTGTTCAAAATCAAACTGCCAAGACGCCAGCCTTCTGATGCAGCAGCCCGCCCATACAGTGAAGACTTGCTCTATGGGAACCGGAAGCAAACTCGTCTACGTCGAGAACTATGGATGCGCATCCAACAAACACGACCTCGAAATAATGTTGGCTCTGCTCTCGAATGCTGGATATCTAAGGCACGCAGAAGCCTCTTCTTCAGATATCATTCTCATGAATACGTGCGCTGTAAAGAAGCCGACTGAAGACAGAATCCTTTCGAGACTCAGTCTCTTGAGTCGTTTGAACAAGCCGATCGTAATATCAGGTTGCCTGCCAAAGATAGATCTTGAGGCTGTTGAGAAAGCCGCGCCAAACTATGCGGCAGCAATGGATCCGTTCTCCATTTCGCAAATAGTGGAAGCGGCTCAAGCGGCTTCAAGGGGCGAGAGAGGAAAGAGATACTTCTCAGATCGGCCAGCGATCAAGCCGCAATTGCCTCATTCAAGACTTAACAGATTTATTGAGATCACTGAGGTCGCTGAGGGCTGCGCCGGAGTCTGCGCCTATTGCTGTGTAAGATTCGCAAGAGGCAAGCTCTGTTCTTACCCTCAAGAAATTATCGTCGATAGGATTCGAGACGCAATTCAAAATGGAGCTATTGAAATCTGGTTGACAGGTCAAGATGTCGGAGCTTACGGGAAAGACATCGGAGCCAAGATTACGGATCTAGTTCGGAGAGTGATCGAGATTCCCGGTGAGTTCCGTGTTAGACTTGGGATGATGAATCCGAATTGGGTTGGAGAGATGCTGGAAGAAATCTTGGATTTATACAAGAGCCCGAAGGTCTATAAGTTCGCTCATCTTCCAGTGCAATCAGGTTCGGACACTGTTCTGGAAACGATGCTTAGGCCATATAAGGTTCGAGACTTTGTAGAGATCGCAGAGACGCTTAGGAAGAATATTGCTCGGATAACCATAGCTACCGATATGATTGTGGGTTTCCCGACTGAGAGAGATGAGGATTTCGCCCTTTCATTGGAGTTGGTGAGGAAAACCAGACCAGATGTAGTCAACATATCGAAGTACGCTCCTCGCGCTGCCACTGTGGCATCTAGAATGAAAGAACTGCCTGTTTCGGTCGTGAGTGAAAGATCGAAGCTGCTCTCCAGCATTTGCGCTCAGATGAGTCTCAAGAACAACTTGAGGATGATCGGCTTCGAAGAACGCGTCTATGTTACCGCAAGGAATTCGAAAGGGAAATCGATCGGCAGGACAAGCAATTACAAGATAGTTGTTCTTCAAGATCCCAGCATTCTCGGCAAGAGTGTTCTTGCAAAGATTATCAAGGCCTACCCACGATATCTGGAAGGCACAGTCCAGTAATCAGAGAATTGATGCGTGACAATCACACGAGACAACATAAACACAATGAGTCCGAAAACACTGAAGGCCGCTGAGCAGGATTCGCAGATATTTGTAAAGATTGAACGAGGCATTTTGACGATCGGCCGGAGAATGGGCGTCCTTGGTAATCCAGGCGTAATACAAATGAATTACGCAACGCTATATAGGCTCGGACAATTTGTATGCTACTTACCGCGGACTTAGACAAACACAGTCTTTTGCGAGGAATCAATTTGCGGCAGTCAGCCAAAGCGTATCAAGTCGGCTCCATCAAGCCTTCGATACCAATGATTCGTCAACCCGATCTTGCGAGAATCCTTGTCCTTGGAGTAGGCGCCGCAGGCAGCAATACTGTCAACAGACTGATGGAGTCTGGGATAACAGGCGTCGAATGCATTGCTGTAAACACGGACAAGCAACATTTAGACTCGACGCGCGCTCACGTCAAGATTCTGATCGGTAGTGACACTAGGAAAGGAGTCGACGCACAAGAATCCATAATTGAGATATCGCCGCTACTCGATAACGTTGATGTCGTCTTCATCACAGCGGGGATGGGTGGCGAAACAGGAACAAACGTAGTGCCAGTACTAGCCAAGCTGGCAAGGGAGGACGGCGCGGTCGTAGTGGGCGCGGTTACAATGCCTTCCAGAGCTGACGCCAAGAGGCATTTGCTTGCGGTCAAAGGATTGGAAGAATTGAGAGAGGCATGCGATACCGTAGCGATCGTTGAGAACGATAGGGTAATGGAGCTGTTTCCTGTTCCTGCCAACGATTACGCTTTCTCCATGGCTGACAGAATTGTCGCGAATATGGTCAAGGGGATATCTGAATCTCTGGCTGCACCGAGCCTGATCAACATAGATTTCGCAGAGTTTAAGACGGTGATGAAGACAGGTGGCATAGCGATCGCCGCCATTGGAGAATCAAGTTCGCCGTTCAGAGCGGAGCAAGCAGCTAGAAATGCGCTCGGTTCTCCACTTCTGAGAGCTGAGCGCAGTGAGGCTACCGGAGCTCTCATCCATGTGTCTGGGGACGAGATGTTGTCTCTTGCCGAGGCGTCGAGAGTGGCTGAGGTCATTGCTGAAAGTTTGAGGCCTGGAGCATTCGTTACATGGGGCGCAACAGTAGATTCTTCGATCTACGATTCTCTCCGCGTTACGCTTCTTCTGACTGGCGTAAAGCCTGCTAAGTTATTCAGCGGATTTGGGGTGATTCCAGTGGAAATGTATAATCTGGAGCCTGATGTCGGAACAGATCAAAACCTTGACTTGGACCTAGACCTATACCAGCTGGAGAACAGCTAGATCTTTCTGTCAAAATTCCAATTTCCGCTATAATATTTCCCACATTCGGAACTGTTTTTCAAAAGTTCAATTCCAATCGGGCTCGCTAAATAGATACACACACAAAGTTCATAATTCGAATTCAGTCGGACGCAGCAAGGGGCATTTCACCTCGTCTCGCTAGGATCAGGAAGGCAACGAACAGAGCTGCCGCAACCAAGCCACCGAGCAGGTAGATCGTGCTCGGAAGCAAGTTGAGCGAGGTCGAGACGAAAAGGACAAGGGCTCCGGCAAAGAGGAATACCCACAGCGGCTTGCTGTACGTGTAGACGGTCTTGCCCTCGAGGGGCTTGAACGGGAACGAGGAGTAGTAGGCGTACATTGTGGCTATGAGCAAGCCCGCGTCTCCCATGACCTTGTAGCCCAATACAGAGAAGGCGTAGAACGGTACCATGAGGGCAAGGTCGCAGAGTATCTTCAATGCCGCGATGAGACCAGCCTTCCTTAGGTCGAACTTGCCTTCGTAGTCGGTCCTCCCCGGCGAGCCAAATGGAAGAAGGAACCCGAACCCCGATACGACTAGGGCTGTCAGGCCGTACAACCAGATTCTGAATTCGCACCAGACGCTGAGGATCGCCGCAACAGCTGAGGCAACGATCTCTCGAACTACGAAGAACAACACAACAGTCGCCAGGACATAGGGCACAACTGAGAGGAGTGCCGTGGGATAGAGGAACTTGGGCAGGCCGTTCAACTCTACGTACGAGAACACCGCGACCAAGACCAGAGCAGAGACTGCCAAGGATAAGAGCTTCTTGCCTGAGAGAGTCTTCCTGCGCCTCCGGGCCTCCAACTCCTTGCCGGTCAGGTGCTTGAAGGTCTCCTCCGCGTAGAACTTCAGGAAATCCTTGATGGAGTCCGGGATCTTCATGTTTGACACTGCTGCGTTGAACTGTTCCCCGAGCCCAGTCGCACTGACCGCAGCTGTCAACCCTGCCGAAACGACTGCGCCTACTGCCACGGCAACTGAAGCGGCCTGCAAGGACGGCGTAGTTCTGACGAATTCGGCCTCCGGCGTCGGCTCGGTCTCAAGTAAGGTGTAAGGGCTTGAACTCACATGAAAGGTGTAGTTCGCCGCATCTGGGGCCAGGTCAATTTCCCAGAACTCTATCGTGAAGGGACTGCTCTTGCCGGCTTTGATCTCCGGTATGTCAGCATAATATCCACCAAGGGGCTTACCCTCCCGATCGTAGAAGTCGGCCGCAACGACAACGTCGGCTGCATCCCGATCCCCTGTGTTTGCGACCTCACCCTCCAAGATAAGGTCCCCATACTCATCCATGTGAGTACTGTGTGACAGGATCTTGAACTCCTTGTATGGAACCAGATCCCTCACAATGCAGATGGGAATCAGCTCGTAGGTGACATCCTCCTCGATTTGAGCGGAGTATGTGGCGAAGGCGATCTTCTCGCCAGGAACGAGGATATACATAGGAGCAGGATAGTATTCGGTGCCCACGATCTTCCCCGCGGAGTCGTAGAAGGCAACGTAAACGGATACGAAACTAACATACTGCTCTCCGGTGTTCGCCAGTTCCCCTATCACCCTCACGCGCCCCCAGCTCGACCACAACCTGTGGCTGAGCACATAGAGTTTCGTGTAGGGCTCTTGTTCCGTCACTTCGTACTTCACAGAGATCTTGTAGGACGCAACCTTTGCGCTAGCTGCCTCATCCAGAAGCACAACGTTGAAGGGGAGCTTGTCGCCCGGGGCCAACAGGCTATAGAATATATCCACATCGTCTTCATGTATAGAGTGGCCCAGCAAGTTCGCGACCGGACCTGCAACAATCCGCTCTCCTCGGGAGTCATAGAAAGTCACTTCTACCCCTACATCTTTGATGTTCTTAGCACCCGTGACTTGGACGACCCCGATTACGTGGAGGAAATCTCCCTCGTGATCCCCTTTGACTTCAAAGTGACCGTGCTCTATGTACGAGTTGTGGGTAGCAACCACAGCCTCTTCTCCCTCGCCCTGGGCCCCGCTGAACAGTGGCAGGAAAAGGACAGCGATTGCGATGATCAGTATAGTAGGAGCGATGAAGGCGAGGGTTCTTTTCATTTTCTCCCGGCGTATGAATCTATTGCTGCGAATCCGCATATAAGACTTGACTGATAGGTAGAAGGAAAATCTCACAAAAGTGTGTGTGCTCACTAAATAGACCACACGCAAATGGGGAGGGTCCCCTAAGACCCCTCTTTTCTTTCGCGACTTGAGGAGAAGGTTACTTTACGATATCCCCGCAGCGGACGCAGTACTTAGCCCAATCAACTTCGTAAAAGTCTTCAGACTCTGTGATCAAGAGCGTATTCCTCAACCTGTGGCCGATCCCACTGCAAATTCTACCTAGCAGACTCGTCTTCGAACACTTGCAAGGAACACTGCTTTTGAGCGTTTAAAGGGGTTTAAGCGGGATGGCGATTTATGAAATTTTGAGATAAGAGTGAATGTTGTATTTCACCAAGATGGTGGTTTCAATCGTACCCAGATTTCATCGCCGTCGCGGAAGTTCCACATCCCATTTCTCCCCGCTCACACATAATATGGTAACACTATGATATTCATTACAGTCAAACCCGTGTTATTTTTCGCATCTATGAAGCTGAGGATTAGCTTATCTTTATGCTGGTTTCAATGATACAGGCAAGCGCAGAAGAATACGCTAAGCGCAAGAAACACCTCATTTCGAATCCCGTATGAAAAACAATCAACCACAGCAACATTGCGCCTGGAATGCCAAGTTTCGACCTCAACAAATCGAGCTGAGGGGTTAGGGTACATTAATGTTCCCTATTAAGAACATTAATATACCTGATCACGAAAAAATAGATGTCCAAAACTGGGAGGTACTTCAAATGGAAAAGAGAACTGTCGCTACGATTGCCTTGCTTGACATAGGTGTCGGCGCCGGAATAGCATCTTTTGCCCTACAACGCAAGCCGAAGCAATAAGAGACTAGCTTGAACCATGAGCGTATTTCCAATTTTGCTTTGAACTTTCTCATGTGACCAGAGGTATGAAACTAGTGAGACTATGTGTTAAAAGACTGATGCCTCTTCTCCTATTCATATTTCTCATCTCCTTTCCATATGCAATTGCAACGGAGCAGCAGCCTCCATACGCGTACGTCACTGACGTCAATTATCCAACCAGTGTGAACGCGAATGTAACTTTCTATGTGAGCGTTACAGTTGAATATTGGGTTGTTACTGGCACTACTGGTCCAATTACAGACTTCTTGGTATCCATCAACGAAGCGGATAACCGCACCAAGGGAAGTGAATATCTAGATGAGGATCTTGCTCATGTGAGAGATCAATTGAGACAAGGCAGAGGAACCAAAACATATGATTTCACCTTGACCGCGCCAAATGCCGGAAAGATCTGGCAATTGGTAGCTGAAACTTACATTTGGGGGTTTCTTCATCGTGGACTCCGTCTTTTCGACAAGAGAAACTTCAACATAACAATCTTGAAGACTCCGGTTCCACTTCCAACAGGTCCAGACATTCTGGTGAACGGAGGTTTTGAGTCGGATTTTGACGGATGGGAAAGATATCGCTACGGAGATGGCGTAGCTAGCCTGTCTGCTATTGTGGTTCATCAGGGCAATCATTCGCTAGCAACATCAAGCAGATTCTCGCCGACGCGCCTAGGCAGACCGAATGGTGGAGGAGTATATCAGGTCATTGAGCGTCCCGATCTGAGTTTTGACATGAACTTCAGTTTCTTGGTCTATCCGATGTACGTGATAAGAGAATCTACCACTGACGTTCGGGCGTGGATTGTCTTCCACACTAATGAAAAGGTGTTCAAAATCTACTATTACATTTCTTGGCACGACAAGTCGGCTCTTCTTGATGGATCTGACGTGACCTTTTTTCTGTTAGAAAATTGTCGCTTAGGAGTTTGGAATTTGATTGAACGGAACCTAAAGTCCGATTTTGAAGCTGGCTTTGGGGCTTCTTCTCAATATCGCCTATTGAAGATTGAAGTATACTTGGATCTAGCGCTGCACTACTTTTCGATGCTTTGTCCTTTCGCCTATTGGGATGACGTTGCCATAACAAGCACACGATTCCCACCTTCCACTTATATGGCGACGGTCTCGATTATTGGTCTACCATCAGCCTACTCTACTCATGTTATGGTTGACGGAGCTTCTGCCGGTTCGATCAGATATGGAGAATCAAAATCATTTGAATTTGGTCTTGGAACATCCCACACTTTGACTGTAGACCCCTATGTCGCTGGCCCTTCAGGGGTGCGATACTATTGCTCATCCAGTTCTTCGACATTTTCTTCATCTCGCTCCCATGCATTTGAGTACAGAACACAATACCATCTTACAGTCATCTCCAAACATGGTGAGACCAAAGGTTCAGGATGGCATGATTCAGGTTCAACAGTTGTTTTCTCAGTTGCTCCATCATCTATTGAAATGAGCGGGGTTGAAGGCGCGTTAGGAGCTAGATACATCTTCGATCATTGGGAAGGTGATTCAACCGCAACCACGCCTGAGGCAACTATCATCATGGATACTCCTAAGAGCGCGGAGGCAGTTTGGAGAATAGATAATACTCCACTCTATTTGGTAGCTCTAGCCATCATAGGCACTCTAGGCATCATCGTCATAGTGAGTGCCATGGTCATGCGTAAACAATAAAGATAGGGATTCTTCCCCTAAACTATGAGAATGAATTTTGTGTGTGCGCCCGCCAAATAGACAGACGGCGAAAAACGAATGAGAAACGCACAAGATTGCAGGGAACCTGTTGACAGAACATCTGAAGCACGATTTCCGAATTGCTTAGGACTAGAACTGGGCTTCCGCTACGCAGCCATCCGATACTTGTACTCTTCTTCTCTTTCGTTTCCTGCTACTTTGGATTCACTCGATAGAGCGGGTCTTGAAAACTGCTTTTCTAATCCTTCTAGTTACTTCAGGATGGCTTTCCACGGTGACGCCATCTTGAGTTATCACGAACTTATGCAAGTCATGTGAATGGTCGCTTCCCCTCATCTTTATGACTTCTATCCTCCTAGTGCGTGTTCTAGTCCAAGACTTGCTTTCCTGTAGCAAGTTTTGGAAGTTTCCGTCAGCAGGGTTGTCATCGAGAGTGGTCTCCTCAGAGATACTCTCATCCAGCGCATGTTGAAGCATTATTATACCATCAGTAATGAACTCTTCAACTCCGTACCGGCTAGGGGCCTTCCCGTCAAACGACTCTGAGATCAGTAGAGAGGTGCATTCGAAAGACTTTAAGATCATAGTTAGCTTGAGAAGAGACTTCCTAAGCTCCTCCATATCCTTTGCGTGTAAACCCATCGCGTCCAGGCAGTCGATCACAACTCTCTTTGCTTTTATCTTCTCGATGCATCGGTCAACCTCGTAGAGTAGCGCATTCAAAGTGAAGGGTCGGGGAACAACAAACTTCTCCTTGCTACCGAAACCGACTCTACTGGAAGACGCGTCCAGAAGGATTAGTTTCCCCTCGTTTTCAAGCTTCTTCAAATTCCATCCGAAGCTGAACATGTCCCTCCTCAGCTGCTCAGGAGTTTCCTCCAGAGTCACGTACACCCCGTTTTCTCCGTATTTCACGGCCCCGTTGTGAATAAACTGCGTTGAGAAGATTGTCTTGCCTGTCCCAGCTGAACCGGCCGTTAGATATGCTCTATTCCTTATCAAACCTCCCTTTGTCAATTCGTCAAAGCCTGGAATCCCAGATCGAGCGCGATTCGAACTCGCAAGTATGACTTGTGAGACTATCCCTTCTCTCCTCTTAGTTACTTCACCTTCAGTCTCCGTTTCTTCCTTCACCCCCATATTCCTTCTTAGTGGGAATATCACCGTCTTGGAATCTAGCTGAGAAAGACGCAGATAACCCAGAAATTCCTCGCCACGATCAACGCGTATAACGGAATAATTGATGCTATTCCTAGAAGTAAACCGAGCTTAACGACTCTAAGAACCAACTCATATCTATTCTTGCCGACTGGGTAATGTACGGCCATGAAAGGAATAACAAGGATGATAAGCTTCATGAATACAGCTGCGGCAGGTCCAACTCCATTCATGCTGTGGAGGAGGGGAGCGAAGATCCTATTCGTCTCGTATACAAATGGAACGGTCTTCAATCCATAAATTGTGCTTACAATGTCGAGGAGATTCAAAGTGATGAGCGTGGTGAAAGCTGTCCAGAGCGCCAACTGCAAGCTTCGGGAATCTATACTCATTATCAGCTTCTTCTCACGATCATATCGGGCTTGACCCGCCTTACGTATGCGCGTGCACATCTCAAGTATGGATCTCAAGATCATCATCAGCCTATCTCTCTGAGTTTTCTCAGGGGGCGACGTGATGACTGTGAACTATAAGCATCGATCTTCTCCGCGGCCACAAGCAAGATCTTCTCGTTCCGACTCCATCTCTGCGCGTGAGCAGGGTTCACCAATCGCACTATGATTCCGCTTTCGTTGCCTCCGACTATCTCAGCCGACGCTAAGCCTAGGACCTCGTCGCCAAGCTTCTGGCGAATCCGCTGGCATAATCCTTCGTTGACGCATCTGGTCAACCTAGGGCCCTCCCCTGTTGCCGGCATATAGCTATACCGCTACGCACATACTTAAGCTTCACGGCATATCAAGGCATACGAACGCTTGGACATATTTGCGGAAACTACCTACAAGCGTACCTTTCTGCCAAAATTCAAATTCCTAATCGCTTTATTTCCTAGCCTCAGAACTTGATTCTCGTTTTACGGGGTTCATATAATTAAAAAATTGTCTAGTAATCTGTAAGCTAACTCTTTCATTATTTTCTCTCTGATTCTGCATTCGTCAACTACTTGATTTCTCGTTTTATTCACTCTTGCTATTTCATTGACATATTTTCTTGCCCATTTTCCTGCTTCATTCGAAGTTATTTCTAGATGAAACTGAAGTGCCAAAGCATTCCTATAACTGAATGACTGATTCCTGCAATCTTCTCCTTCGACTAACAGTTTCGCACCTTTCGGTAGGTCGAAAGTATCTCTATGCCAGTGAAAAACCGGAAATCTAGCTGGAAAATTCCTGAAGAAACGACTATTTCTGCCATCAGATGTGAGTTTTACATCATAACCTCCTATTTCCATTACTTTGTTTTTTCTGACTTTTGCACCCAATATTCTTGCTAATATCTGTCCGCCGAAACATATGCCCAAGTAAGGTTTATTCAACTTAACGACTTTCTTTAGATATCTCCACTCTTTTTTCAGAAAATTGTGTTTATGAATTTCGTAAGCAGAAATTGGGGTACCACCTACAATAAAGACGTCATACCTTCTTAAAGAAGGAAATCTTCTGTTAGCATATGCATGAAAAACGTCATACTCTATTTTCCTGTCAATAAGATATTGTTCGTAGAGACCAATTCCCTCAGTTTCACAATTCTGTATTACTAAAACTCTCATTTTTCTAACTATTTTCTTACAACCTCCCTTGCAAGACTATATTTTTCTCTTGATATCTAGTTTTGATTTCCTCAATCTATTCCAGAACGATGTCGCCTCACCGTAAGGCTTCGATCTTCCTTCCTTGACGGCTGAAAGTACGTCTCTGATTGAAGTTGAATCTGAATCCACAATTGTGTATGCATCTCCGACAGTTTCAGGTATGTGCGAATCGCTTCCACCGACTGTTGGGAGGCTGAGCTCTTGCGCTATTCTCTCCGCCCTATGCTTTGCTTTCTTAAAGAAGATGACCGAAGCGTTGATCGTTTCGATTGCGTCAGGTTTCACTCTCAGATTAGCGGGATCTATGCTGGGACTGAAGTAGTCGTAAGGATGAGGTATTATAGAGACTCCTCCTAACCTTCTCACATCGATAATGGCTTCGCTTGCTGGCGAGCCTCTGCTTATCTGACGGCTCACTCCTAGCGCTATCAAATGGCCATGAGCGGTACTGATCTCCATTCCCGGAATCACCAAGGCGTCCTTAACTTCGACTCTAGGAAGATTATCATGCTCTGCTAGGGCTACGCCGTCCAGTCCGCGCCTACTAATAATCTCGGGAAGCAGTTCAGGTCTCGTGTGGGCATCGTATGAAAATCGTGTGTGAACATGAAAGTCTATCTTCAGCTTCATAGAGGTCGCCGATTCATTTAAGGGCCTGAAGCGCTTTCCTCTTCCTCTGGATCTCCTTTGCGTCGACTTTGTGGAATATCGGTTTAGGTTCTCCCATCTTATTCCCTACATGAAGCTGAAGCTTTCCAGCATCCTCCCATCTCTGCGAGTGAACGCTCCCGGGTATTTTAAGAAGGTTCCAGATTTTCTCAGCTGTTGAAGGCATGAACGGTTCAAGCAGTATCGCCAATGAGTAAACCAGTTGAGCCGAAATGAAGAGGGCGGTAGCAGCCTTCTCTCTATCGGTCTTGACTAAATGCCACGGCTCTTTTGTGCTAAGGTACTGGTTCCCCTTCCTAGCCAGGTCGACGATCGCTGTTAAGGCGTCTCTCAACTTGAACTGCTCGAATAGGCCTCCAACTTGTCTAGGCGAGTTCTCCACCTCTTTTAGAAGACCTTTATCAAGGGCGTCCAATAGTCCTGCAGATGGAACTGCGTTTTCGAAGTAGGTGTGGAGGAAGGTCAATGTTCTATGGATGAAGTTCCCTATGGCATCATTTAATTCGGAGTTTATCCTTGCCTCGAACTCGCTCCACGTAAAGTTGG
>Ga0315306_10001326_pt1 | contig 11849 bp, 13 predicted proteins | sample TDP1_MG_FD_203803 | JGI IMG/M metagenome (GOLD analysis project Ga0315306, IMG submission 203803) | Freshwater sediment microbial communities from Lake Towuti, South Sulawesi, Indonesia - TDP1 | ecosystem: Environmental > Aquatic > Freshwater > Lake > Sediment | place: Indonesia: South Sulawesi... | reverse complement strand
AGCCTTTGCAACAGCCATCTGAACCAAGTCTTTGGCCTTCTCCGTCGCCTTTTCTTTCTCGTATAAGTGTACCCAGCTGCAGTGTTCTCGGATGTTGGCCATCTCGAAAAGGTATTTGTTTAGTCCAGCTTCTTCGCAGGCTCTTCTGAAGGTGGGTTCGTGGAGGCGGGGTGAGCAAGATGCCACGACTACACGATTCAGTTTGTGTTCTTTGATGTCGTTCTTTATGAGTTCTTGGCCTGGGTCTGAGCATGTGTATCTGTTATCTTTTGAAAGAATGACGTGGGGGAGGGTAGCTGCAAATTTTGCCACTTCTTCGCAGTCTACTGAGCCCGCTATGTTTAGCCCGCAGTGGCACACGTATACGCCTATCCTAACGTCTTCGGATTGGGCTTCTATCTTAGCCATCACAATCACTTCAATTGTCGCTGTCTGGACAGCAAACTGAATAAAATCGAATTACATATATTTTTTTATTCTAGTGTTGGTGTATGTATAGCCTCTGCTCGCTGGAGGAAAACAATTGGCGCATGAATCAACAAAGACTTCGAAAGAAGACCTTGAAAAGTTGTTGGTCCCTGAGAAGTTAGAGCATTGTTTTGAGTGCGGTATCTGCACTGCAAGCTGCCCTGTGGCGAAGCTAATCTGCAAACACTATAATCCAAGAATACTCCTACAAACGGTCTCGAAGGATTTGGAGACAGCCATAACCGAGACTCAACCTTGGCTTTGCGCGTGGTGCGACAGATGCCATGAAAGATGCCCTCAAGGTTTGAATCTGCCAGAAATTTTCTTGTTAACCAGAAATATTGCCGCTGAACGCGGTTACATAAATAGGTTCAGAGAAGCCGTAGAAACAATTGGAACGGAAATCCCACTCCCTGGAGTATGCGGCTTAGTCTGCTTCAGCAAAGTCGACTACCCGAAGGCTGTTGAAACCCTTGAGCGCTACGTCGCCGACTATGAGCTAAAGAAGAAAGAAAAGGCTGTCCCCGCATCTAAAAAGCGTAGGGAGAAGATAGCCGTAATTGGTTCCGGTCCAGCTGGACTCATGGCTGCCTACGACCTAGCGAGGAGAGGATACCGAGTCACTGTTTTCGAATCTCTCCCCGAGCCTGGTGGAATGTTAAGAGCGGGCATTCCAGAATTTCGGTTGTCCAGAAAGGTGCTTGACGCCGAAATTGAACGTATAAAAGGCTTAGGGGTGGAAATCAAAACTAACACGACGGTGGGCAAGGACTTAACAATTGACGAACTTTTGAAAGACGGTTACAAAGCAGTGTTTATCGCAACTGGAGCTCCAAAAAGCCAGAAACTCCGCGTTGAGGGTGAAGAACTTAAAGGTGTTATGCACGCCATCGACTTGTTAAGACAGGTGAACAGGGGAAAGAAGGTTAAACTGGGGGACAAGGTGGCGGTAATAGGTGGCGGCAACGTTGCCATCGACGCTGCCAGAGCCGTTCTGCGACTAGGAGCCAAAGAAGTCACCATTCTATATCGTAGGTCAAGGGAAGAGATGCCGGCAAACCCTTGGGAAGTAAGACACGGGGAAAAGGAGGGCGTGAAACTTCAGTTTTTGGTAGCACCGAAGAGAATCATAAGCAAGGATGGTAGACTTGCTGCCATCGAGTGTGTACGAATGGAATTGGGGGAGCCTGATGAGAGCGGTAGAAGACGCCCAATACCCATTAAGGACTCAGAGTTCACCATCCCGCTAGACACGATGATACTGGCTATAGGCGAGGCGCCTGACACTTCCTTCCTGCCTAAAGGAATCGAAGTTACCAGTCAGAACACTATAACAGTGGATCCAATAACCCTGCAGACTAGCCTGCCCGGGATATTTGCTGGTGGAGATGTGGTGTCTGGACCAGCCACTGTGATGGAAGCGATAGTTGCTGGTAGGAGAGCTGCCTCCTCTATCGATGAATACCTAACAAGTGGAGGCTCGTAGTAGAGCGGTTATCTAGGGATTTCCGGCACGAGGGTTTTGACTGCTTTCTTCCTAGTTTTCTGCGAGATCTCTTCAGGAGTCTTCAGGGATAAAGCCTCTTTCGGACAGAACAAGACGCATTTAGGATCCCCGTCACACAAATCGCAAACCACCATGGTCTTTTGGGTGGGGTGCAACACGATTGCGCCGAATTCGCATGTTTCGATGCACCACGCGCAACCGTTGCATTTTTCCTCATCCAATTTAATTATGCCCGTTTTCTCATCCTTAGAAAGAGCCTTTTTTGGACAAGCTTTGACGCATGTCGGATCTTCGCAGAGGCGGCAGGCAATTGATATGTTGAAAGTTGGCTCTATCCGCGTAGTGCGGATACGGGAAAGCAATGGATTAAATCCTTTCTCCTTTACCGCTGAACAAACGTACTCGCAGATTCTGCACCCTGTGCACTCATCGGGATCTGAAACAATGAACCTTCGTTGCATTCTAGACACCTTTCTCTAACTTAGTACACCCAGCTTTTAATAATTGACTCCTGTTTTGTCTTGGACTTGGCAGCCAGCTCCTTAGCAGCCGCCTGAGGAGAAGCAAACTTCTCTAGGAGAGTGATCCAAAACGCGGACGTTATGGGTGTGTGCCAAACCCTGTCGACAGTGACATGAATCGCTCCTTCCGGACATACCTTTTGGCAGGCTTTGCAGTAAACGCAGAATTCCCGAGACAACTCCACCTTACCCTTTCTTGACACCGCTATCGCCTTGCTCGGGCATACACCCACGCACACTTGGCAGTTTTTTGGGCATTTCTCTGTCTCGATAGCAATTGAGCCGTCCAAGAATTTGTTGACGTTTATCGCTCCGTAGGGACAGGCATATTCGCAGAGTTTGCAGTAGAAGCAGAGGTTTTCGTCAACTTGAACGCTGAGGATTTTTTTAACCTGACCTTTCTCTTTTTGAACCCTTACCTTTATCGCTTCTCTCGGGCAGCTTTTCTCACATTCAACACCACAATCGGGCCTGCACATCTTCTGAGCAACCTCTATGGTTCTGACCATCTGTGGAATAGCCTCATTTTTAACAAACATAGCCGTTTTTTCTTCGTTAACCCATGCCTCCAACGCGCCTAGTGGACAAAAAACAGCGCACACACCGCAGAGGATACAAGTTTTCGCATCTATGTCGACGGCGGGAAAGTGGGACAGTCTGCCACTTTGTATCACCGCGGGTTTCATTCTCACTGAATCCTTAGGACAAACCTCAGCGCAGATGCCGCAACCGTTGCACAAGTTCCGCTTCAAGACAAGCAAGTCGCGTCTGCCCAGTATCTTTCTCTCAAGTCTAAGTTCCCCAGCGCTTTCTTGTTTGGATACGCTTCCCATCATGGCTGCAAGCCTTCAGCAATTCTGTTGATAGAACCACTTTTACCTTATAAACTTAAGCAAGTAAGAACACAGCAATAAATTATTCAACGTACGCACGTCGTGAACGAGCTGTTGCCCAAATCGTAGGCGCTCACTTCTGCTTCCTGCGTCTCTTACCCTTCAGACCCTTCTGTCGAGTGTAAAGCTCAACCTCTTCTGCAGTTAACATTTTAAATTTCTTAGTTTCAGAGGGGATTATGGCTATCTTAGCCGACAACTTCTCTCCCCGGGTCTCAATGGCCTTAAGGAGACACTTCACAGCAAGCTTAATAGCCTCATTGAGTTTCAAGCCTTCTTGATATTCTTCGTTTAGAATGGCCTCCACCACTTCGCGTTCGGAGCCCAACGCGACAGCTTTGTAAGCCCTGTAGGAGCCGCTTGGGTCGGTCGTGAACAGTTTACTTCCCGTCTCGTCCACACCGCCAAAGATAATTGAAACACCAAAGGGCCTTACTCCCGCGTGTTGAGTGTAAAGCTGCTCTATGTCCACGACGCGTTTCGCGAGGACCTCCACGTTTATGGGCTCGTCGTACGTCAGCTTGTTGACCTGGGCGTAGATTCGCGCCTGGTCGATGAGGATTCGAGCGTCGGATGACAAGCCAACGACTGCTGCCCCAAGGTGCTCGTCCACCTCGTGAATCTTCCAGCCGAAGTTTGGATCCTGCAGGTCCGTTTGAACATGCTCTTCTGCCCCCAAAACAATTCCCTCAGAACAGGCAATCCCTAGCACGGTTGCACCACGGTTCACCGCTTCAAGAGCGTACTCAACCTGCAGAAGACGCCCATCCGGCGAAAACATGGTTATAAGCTGATCGTAGCTCCCAGGCTCTTCAAACATAGAAAAACCCCACTCGCCTTGAAACTAGTCTCTGATCAGGGTCTCGCTCTCCTCCAGTCTCCGCCGAAGATTTTCCACAGCCTCGTAAATATCCTTTTCCTTCTTTGCACCTGCACAAACGATTTTGCCAGTGGAGAAAACGAGAAACACCACTTTTGGGCCCTTCAATCGGTAAATCAAGGCGGGAAACTGCTCCGGCTCGAAGATGATGTTGCCGCCCATTCCCTCTGAGGAGTACAGCCTGTCGAGGTCGATGACCCCGTCGAGGCTAGCCGAAGCGACGATGTTTGTGATTTGTATGTCCGGTTTCCCTGCAACATCAATGCCTCCCTTCTTCAGCTCTTGAACAGCCCTGAGAATTGCCTTCTTCGCCTCGTCCTCGCCCTTGCCTCCAGTGCAAATCATCTTTCCAGTCTTGAAAATGAGCATGGTTGTCTTGGGTTTCTTCAGCATGAAGACGAGGCCTGGAAACCGATTCTTAAATTCGGTATTATGGGGGAAAGCGCCAGCTATCGCGTGGAGGTCGAAGGTTTGGTTAAAGGTCGCTGAGGCCACCACGTTTTGAATCTGGACTCTCAAAGGCTTTCACTCTTTGGCTTTTTTGGTCTTAACCGCCACTAACAGTTTTCCTTCTTCCTTTTCGGTTTTTCCATGCGTTCTTCGGTTCGCAGCTCGGTAGTGCGTTGGGGTAGCTCTCTTTCCTCCTTCTGAACCAGTCAAGTATGCCCATGACAGACAGCCTCCGCCACTAAGACTTTTTCTAGGAACACCCCATATTGCTTAACAGATTCTAACTGAGTGGCACTCCTTGATAGGTGTTTCGACTCCTTTTCTCATGGAAGGCACTCGGACATTTGCAATCGCCCGACAACAACTTATTCCCAAATTTTTGTCGAAAAAAGGGGGATTTTAAAAAACAGGGTGGTTTCCGTCTTTAGTTTCGTCACAAGTAGTCCTAAGCGCTGTTGCTACCACTCTTCTTTCTTCTTCTCTGGCTTCTTTTTCTTCTTCGCGGCCATGTTGGTCACCTCCCTGGCATACCTCAGTATGCGTTGCGCGCACGCGTCTACTTGTAGCGCACTCATTGGCAGAACCCTAGCACTCACTACTGGTTTCTCCTTGAAAATGATTTTCTTCTCGTTTTCAGCGCGCGAACGCACGAATATCTGTTTACCATAAGAATATCTTAATAAATTTATCGGTTCCTAAAGATTTCTTAAAAAAGGATATATGCAAGTGTGGAAATATCTAAATATATTGTTGGCGGCGTATTCGATGTGAAACTGGACGAAATCGATCACAAAATCTTAGAAACTCTGAGAGCGGATGCTCGGACACCCTTCACAAAGATCGGCAGGGCATTAGGAATCTCCGACGCCACAGTCCACGTCCGCGTGAAGAAAATGATAGATGAGAGCATTATAAAGAGCTATACCATAAAGGTTGACGAGACAGTGCTTGGCAAAAACGTTCACGGCTTTGTGTTGCTAAACGTGAAGCTTGGCTCCCTAGAGGAGGTAGCAAAACGGCTGGTTGAGAATGAAAAGGTCAGTGCGATCTACGAGATTCATGGAGCGAACGACCTTATCACAAAGGTCGAAGTAGGTGACCTTAACGAAATGAGGGATCTAATGCTTAAAATTCGAGGGATACCAAACATAACAACCAGCGAATTGATCACGGTGTTCAGGGTATGGAAAGAAGAGGCGCCCTAAAAAACAGGGCCAAGTGATGTCGTCTAGTTCTTTTTCGACCGACCGCTCATGCGCGCTTACGTGGAGCTTTCAGGAAAAAGGAGTTTCTCGGGGCAACATCGCAGGTAGAGCAAACACTAATTTATGTAGTCTTCTCTTCTAAATACAACTCGGAGGTCGACAATTGAGTTTCGAGATGTGGGCTGAGAAGTACCGTCCAAAATCCCTTGATGGAATGGTGAACCAGAAGGAAATAGTGGAGCGGTTAAAGAGCTTCGTCAAAGCGAGGAACATTCCCCACTGCATCTTTGCGGGTCCACCTGGGACTGGCAAGACAACTGGGGCGCTCTGCTTGGCGCACGACCTCTACGGTGAGGGCTACCGTGAGCACCTTATGGAGTTGAATGCAAGTGACGAACGTGGCATAAACGTGGTGAGGGAAACTGTGAAAACTTTTGCTCGAACCAGATCAATCGGGGAGATACCGTTTAAAATCTTGATTCTTGACGAAGCGGACAACATGACTGACGATGCTCAGCAGGCGTTGAGGCGCACCATGGAGCGCTTCACCGAAACCTGCCGATTCATCCTCATCTGCAACTATTCGGGCAAGATCATTGAGCCGATCCAGTCCAGATGTGCACCCTTCCGTTTCACCTATCTGTCAAGAGAAGATCAGTACGCTTACCTCCAACATGTCATCCAGAAAGAAAACGTGAAAATGCTTGACGAGGGGCTTAACGCCATATTCGAGGTTAGCGGCGGAGACCTGCGCAGAGCGGTCAATGCGTTGCAGGCAGCTGCCTCAGCTGGTAAGCCTATTGACGCTGAGACTGTGTACTCAGTGGTGGGTAGGGCGAATCCCGCTGATGTCCGGAATATGATTGGGTTGGCGATGAAGGGCGATTTTGTAGGCGCTAGAGAGAAGCTGAGAGAGATGATTCTGAAGTATGGGTTGGCTGGAAGCGACATAATTCGCCAGATTCACATTGAAATTTTCCGTTTCAATATTCCAGAGCAGTGGAAGATAAGGTTGGCAGACACCATCGGAGAGATAGACTTTCGTTTGGTCCAAGGAGCCGACGAAGAGGTTCAACTAAGCGCCCTTTTGGCTCGGCTCACAGAAGCCAGCTACGAGATGAAAAGGGGAGTTTAACAGGCGTGTATGCCGCCTGGACAGTGAAGCACAAGCCTCGAACCCTCGCAGAAGTTGTGGGAAACGAAGAGGTCATTCGAACACTAACCAGTTGGATAGACTCGTGGAACAAAGGGATTCCTAAGAAACGAGCAGCATTTTTGTACGGACCCCCGGGCATTGGAAAAACGGTGGCGGTTGAGGCTCTAGCGCATGACTTGAAGATGGAGCTGGTGGAGAAGAACGCTAGTGATTACAGAACCGAGGAAGCGGTTCAACGGTTTGCCGGTTTAGCCTCTCAATACGCAACTTTGTTTGGTGGAAAGCGGATTATCTTGTTGGATGAGTTGGACGGAATAACGGGGACAGAGGATCGGGGTGGAGTTCGGGCGGTGATTGAAACGATCAAAACTGCGCGTTGTCCACTCATACTCATAGCCAACAACGCGTATGACCCACGGTTTTCCACCCTTCGCAAGTATTGTCTGCTCATAGAGTTTAAGAAACCCACAATCCTTCAGGTGATGAAACATTTAAAGAAGGTTTGTGCAAGCGAGGAAATTATGGCTGATGAGAGGGCACTGAGACTGATTGCTGAACGGTCTGGGAGAGACGTTCGCTCGGCGATAAACGATTTGCAGGCGTTGGCTCAAGGTCGGAGACGACTTGCCTATGAAGACGTGGCTTGGCTGGCTGAGAGAGATCGAAAGGAAGTGATCTTTCAGGTTTTGAGGAGCATCTTCTATGCAAGGGACTGTGAGGAGGCGAAACGTGCAGTTGATGCGGCTGACGTGGATCCAGACATGCTCTTTCAGTGGGTTTACGAGAACGCTCCTTATCAGTTGACGGATCCACGGGACCTAACGAGGGCTATGGAGGCGCTGGCTAGGGCGGACGTGTATCGAGGAAGAATTCGAGCGACGCAGAACTGGAAACTTCTTCGCTACATGCTTGACCTCATGACAGCAGGTGTGGCAATATCTCGACAGAGAACAAAGCCTTCTGGGTGGGTTCCTTTCAGGTTTCCCGAGCGCGTACAATGGCTGGCACGTACTAAACAGGAGCGGGAGATGCAGAAGATGATTGGCATGAAAATTAGGAGGAGGATGCACGTTTCTTCTGTTCGAGCTGCGAAGGAGATTCTCCCCTACATACGGGTGATCTTCGAGGACAACGCGGAGATGGCGGCTGGAATAGCGAAGTGGCTGGATTTGGATGAAGATATGATCAGCTATATCGCTGGAAGCGAGAGCCAAGTTAAGGCCATTGTCAAAAACTTGGGTGGTTAAGTTTAGGACTGTATGGTCCGAAGGCTCGATAGTCAAGGGGATTGGGCTTCCTTTTTCGCGAATCTAAACAGAAAAGGGGCTTTGCTGGGGCATCCTCCAGCACAAGTCGCTACTTAAATAAGCGCGCGCATCGTAGAGAGAGGACCATTCTGGGTGGGATGAAAATCAGAGTGTTTGAGAGGGTAGCTAGCTTCATGAAGAGGCAGGAGAGGCCCTTCAAGGTGAATATGGTTAGAGCGGGCTTTCAGTACTTCCTCACCTGCCTAATCCAGCAGTATCAGCCAATATACATTGTGGGCTTGGGAGCTAACCCCCTCCAACTGGGCTTCGTGGTCGGTATAGGCGGGATTGCTGGTGCGGCCATCTCCATGCCCGCTGGCTGGCTCGCTGACAGATATGGGATAAGGAGGATGTTCCTCTTGGGGTTGCCCTTAGTAGCCTTAGGATCACTCATCTTCGCCCTGTCCCCCAACTGGCTGATGACTATTCCCGCTCTTCTCATCACTCTTTTATCCCAACAGATTTTGATGACTGTGTGCCCCATGGTCTGCGGTCGGTATCTGAGGATGGAAGAGAGGGCTACGGGGATGCAGATGTGTGATACCTTTTCAGCTACTTTAGGGATGATCTCTCCTCTGATAGCTATTGTAATTATCACGGAGTTTGGAGGGTTGAGTCCTGATGGTATAAGACCCCTCTATGTACTTCAAACCATAGGCTTCCTCCTTCTATTTCTCCTAGTTTTAAGGCATTATAGGGATATCATTGCGGGGCAGACTTCTTCAAGATTTAGCGGTTGGAAGGGACTTCTGGGAGGCATGGGGGATATCTTCGTAAAGGGGACCAATGTGAAGAGGTGGATGCTATACAAGGCTCTATCAGACGTCTCATGGTTTCTAAGCCTAATCTATCTACCCCTTTTTGCAGCGGAGGTGAAAGGTGCAGATCAGTTTGTCCTCGGGGGGATGGCCACCGCCTCCATGCTACTGCCCATCCTCCTCGCTATTCCCATGGGTCGGTTGGCAGATACCATTGGCAGAAAGAAGGTGATCTATATGGCAACTCCTCTCAACTCACTGTCCATTCTCCTTCTCATCTATGCCGCTAACCCGATCATGCTTTTAGTCTCAGGGGCCCTCCATGGATTCTTTACACTTGGGTTTGTAACTGAAGTGGCCATCAGCCAAGAACTTGTTCCCACTTCTCTTTTGGGGACATGGTGGGGCATCCTGAGTCTGCTTTCAGGGATTATGGGCGTTCTGGGGCCGATTTTTGGAGGTCTTACCTGGAGTTTCCTTGGACCTGTCTATGTGTTCATTTTCATACTTTTAGTGGAAACCTCAAAAATCACTCTTCTGTGGCTATCTATGCCTGAGACCCTAAAGGTAAAAAGGGATATAAGAGAACGCGTGCCTGAAACTGCATCCAGAACTGAAATTTCGTCTAAAAGTGATCTTTATTCAATATCGCACGTTCTAACGAAGTGAAAATAATCCGCCGTACGCACATAACACATTCATTCAGTTGACCCGAAAGTTTTAATCATGATACCAACCTTTACACGTTTAGTATGGGCTCCAATGAAACAGAAGATTGGAAAGAAATCAATCGTAAGCTTGATGTAATTATAGACAATCTCTTTTTGTCGAAACTCGATTTTGCGTTTTCTGCTCTATTATCATTGACTATCTTCGCATCTGGGATTATATCAAAGGAAACTACAGCCATGGATCTATTTTTTCCTGTTTCAATTGGTTTTCTATTTCTCTTTGTTTGCACCTTGGTGGGCGAATTTTGGGCAATTTTGACCGACGATGCAATAATGCGGTTTGGCTTTTGGATAGCTTTTGTGCCATCTCTGGTTTTACTTCTCTATTCGACCCTTCTCGTTGTGTTTCCATGGGTTTCCGGAGCTGGAATCTTTATGGGTCTATTCTTTATAGGGTGGTTATGGAAGGCCGAATCCCTCTACGAGGGATACCGCAAGAAATTACGCTCAAGGCAACTGCCTCATATTAGTACTATTCATAAACAAATTTTGACGCCCATTTTTTTGGACCTCTTTGCTTTCGGAACGGCTTTCGGTGTTGCTTTGGTCGCTAGGATACTCCTCTAGCAAGTTTTTTGTGCGCATGTATGCAGACAACTAGTTACACTAGTACCCAACGAAACAACCCAAACATCACATGCAGTGCCGTTTTGAGGGCGCTATGGAGTTTGTTAAGTCGCACGTTTGACCGATCAACCAAACGTTAAGCAAGACGAATTTTTGCTACCTTAAAGAAATTTGAGCCGTATTTATTTTTGTGGACTACTGTTTCCAGTGGCTTTCGGGGGCGCGTTTCTGGAGATGGTTTTTCAGCTGGGTAGCCGATGGGTATGATGGCGACGGGTTGGTGGTCTTTTGGGATTTTGAGGAGTTTGTTGAGGAAGCTGGTGTTGCTTGGCGTGTAAGTGAGGGTTCCGAAGCCTTGGCTCTCCGCTTGGAGCAGAATGTAGGCTATGGATATCCATGTGGACTCGAGCCAGTAGGGGACCTTAGTGCATCCGGCTACGACGATTAGGGCTGGAGCTTCTGTGAGGAAGCTCTTTTGAGGGGTTATTCCCTGTTTTTTAAACCAGTTTTTCAGGGATTTTGGAGCCTTACAATGAAAACTTACTTCCACCGCTTCAGCTTCCTTTCTGATCTCTTGCTTTAGCTCGCTGTCGGTGACCAGAATGTAAGTCCACGGTTGTTGGTTGGCGCCTGAAGGGGCGAATCTCCCGGCTTCCAGCACCTGAAGAATTTCTCTTGTGGGGATTGGTTGTTTCTTGTATTTGCGGATGCTTCTCCGGTTTCTCATTAGGTCTAACAAATCCAACTGTGTCTTGTCACCTTTTGCTGTTAGAAGAGGGAGGGCTAGTGTATTTTGCTTCCTACTGCCACATCTTTTTCCGGTTTTATCAAAACTACGTTTCCCTTGTTGTCTTCTGCCGCAAAGATCATGCATTGGGATTCTATGCCCATGAACTTTCTTCTTTGGAGGTTGAGGATGAAGGCGTATTTGTTGCCCACCAGCTCTTCTGGCTTGTACCATTGTAGTAGTCCGGCGACGCTTTGTCTTTTTTCGGTTCCGAAGTCTACTATCATGCGGATGAGGTTTTTGGAGCCAGTTATCTGTTCTGCTTCAACGACTTTTCCAACTCTCATGTCTAGCTTCATGAATTCGTTGAAGGGTATTTCTGCCACGCTAGATCACCAGTCTTCTTTCCCATAGCTCTTACGATATTAATTTTGCGTAACATGTGGAACAGAAAAAGATGGGGTTTTTGCGGGAGGTTTGTTAGAGTGCTGTCCATCCTCCATCAGCAAATATTGTTTGTCCTGTGACGTAGTTGGAGGCTGGAGATGCCAAATATATGAGAGCTGCTTTCAGGTCTAATGGTTCTCCTGTTCTTCCTAGAGGTGTTCTGGAAAGGATGTGCCCTAACGCCTTTTCGTCTTGGAATATTGGTGCTGTCATTTCGCTTGGGAAGAACCCA
>Ga0315306_10001325_pt1 | contig 11851 bp, 10 predicted proteins | sample TDP1_MG_FD_203803 | JGI IMG/M metagenome (GOLD analysis project Ga0315306, IMG submission 203803) | Freshwater sediment microbial communities from Lake Towuti, South Sulawesi, Indonesia - TDP1 | ecosystem: Environmental > Aquatic > Freshwater > Lake > Sediment | place: Indonesia: South Sulawesi... | reverse complement strand
TATCCTGCACCAGCATCTAACACTCGAGCCCGAGTATGGTCAACAGGTATCTGCATCTGCTCAAGATGCTCCACGTCAACGAACCTATCGCCGTGTGGATTTTTCCCTCCTAATGTACACTGGTCATCAAGCATCGAGTCCGACGCTAGTCTCTCCCAATACTCGAATGTGTTATCTAGCTTCTTCTGTTGCAACTGGGAGATCACCGTCCTTTAACCTATAAAGACCGCGTTCTCATATGCGAGTTCTTCGGAAGCGGAGGGGACAGCGTCTTCATCAGATGGCGGTCGTCAGGGGTAGGGTTGAACACGAAGAACCTACTCAAAACTCCCCTCAAGGAATACGCCCAATTCCAAAGCTGTCTCGGCATGAGCTCCCAAGGTTCTGAACAGAGACCCATGTTGATACATACTCTCCCCTTATGAGTCATTGGCACATAGTACCTACGATCGGGGACTGACTTGAACCCGTTATGAATCTTAAAGTCGTCCAACCCAGACATGTAGCCCATGTGCCCGTATATCAGAAAGCGTATGTCTTTGGCACAGAGCTCTTTGACAGCGCTCTCGATTAAGACGTTGCCAACTCCGGGTATGCGATGAATCGTTACTAGCATTGTCTCCACAATCGCGCCCAGCTCCCCTATCCTCAGTTTCATGAAGCCGACAAGCTTCTTGTTCAAGTATGCGCCGAGCATTATGCACGAGTCCGACTTGGCCAACATTGACCGAAGAGCGGAAGCGGAATAGCTATAGTAGGGAACGAACTTCATGTCTTGACGCCGATCCGTCTCATGGTACAGAGAATAAGCAGCTTGTACATCTTCCTCGTCTCCCATGCTGAGCCTAGCTTCCACTCCTAGCTTCTTCGCTCTTCTCAACGTATAGCGTTGCTTCTTTCTCAAAGCACAAAACCAATCTTCACACGTAGTCAGCCTCAAAAGGCCTAACACCTCAGTACGTGATGGAAAACTATACCGACTAGATCCATCCGAGAAAGCACGTTCGGGAAAGCTAACCACGTCTACAGGGTCGCTGATGAGACCCAATCTCATAGCAGGATGATCTTTGGCTAAATACTCGTCTATAAGCCTCCCCTCTTTCAGTAATCCCCATCGATGAACAACAATGACATCCTTGCGTGTTCTCGATACGCGGCGCGGCGTGAGCAAGGAACCGCCGTTAATCATGGCTCCTCCTTAATAACGTTGGCTCAGAATTCTGCGTATAGCGAGCGCCCCCACTCTAAGCCTTATCTTAGAATCACTGTGTTGCAAAGTCATGATTGCGACGAAATTTAGGAGTCTTGATATCGGCGGTGTCAGTACTATCAGTCGGAGAGCTAGACGACCCATCTTTGCGAGCGCAATACCATATACGCTAAGAGCCAGCACTTTCACTACGCGAGTGCCTGGGCGGGTGCCAATGCCTAGTCCATCGTAAGGCCATTTCTCCAGGTATATCGTCCCCACAGTCTGAAAACCCGCGCCAGAGTATAGGGATGCGGACCGCAGGTTTTCGGGATTCATTATGGCAATAAGGAAATGTGCATTTTGACGCTTAGCCTCCTCACAAACCATAGAAAGTAGATTCTTGCCTATACCCATACCTCGGGAAGAGCGTTCTACGAAAATTCTAATGGTGTTGTAGCCGGATCGAACTTCGCAAATTCCGGTCAATTTTCCGTTATGAGAGCACGTTGCGGCTATTCTAGGGAATTGAAAAGGCGGACGAAACATGTCTATCCCTGGCTTATATTCCCGATTAGTTGTCAAGATATAGTCAACCAGTTCTTTCTCTTGTGCTAGCCTGAACTCAAATTCCCCTGTACCTACTTCACTGTTCATCTTCAATCTTAATCATCATACTGCGTGTTTTTTAATCTCAGCCCTGAGCCTGACCAGTCCGAACCTGACACGTAGGTTGTGGACTACTGCCTCAAACGCCTTCATCAAGCTTTGGCCTCTAGTCAAGATCAGCAGTACCTCGAACAGGAGGAAAGAGATTGCCCAAAGAAAAAGAATCTCAATCCTTGACATCCTATTGGTCCTTGCCACAGCCGTATTCTGATTAAGGACGCTCCAGTCAAGCCGGCCCCTTACGTAACCCCTTTTTACAGACATGTCGTATAATCTCGTGCCTGGAAACGGTGTGCAAATCGAGAAGACCGGATAGATAGGAGTTGAAAGGATGAAATGCCAAGTCTGCAGAACATCAATGAAAGTTTCGTTCCAGCTTCCGATAAGGAAGAAGCACTTGACAATGGGGATCCCCGCATCTTTCGCCAACCTGACCGCGCGCCTCGCCTCCTCAACTGTCAGGGATTTCTGAATGGAATCAAGAACTCTCTGCGAGCCACTTTCGATTCCAAACTCAATTCTGGAGAAATTTGCCTCCTTCATTTTCACGAAGAGGTCAGAGGAAACCAATGGTGCATTGGCCCGCATCTGACAGGCGAAACTCACGCTCTTGTGCAATCGTCTTGACACTATCTCATCGCAAATGTCGACGGCTCTCTTCTGAGTGATGTTTATGGTGTCATCAAACAACATGATCTCGCTGACCCCGAATCTCTTATGTAGATACTCTATTTCCCGGACTATGCTCTTTGGATTCCTCAACCTGAGGCGTCTTTTCCACATCACGGGAGATGAACAGAATATGCAGTTGTATGGGCATCCTCTGGATCCTATGATGCCCCAACCTGGGAAGCACTCGTACTTCTCGACCTCGAACAAGTGGTGCGCTGGAAAGGGCAGTTCATCGAGGTTAGAGATGAAGGCTCTATCTTTGTTGTGGACAATATGGCCGTTCCTCTTGAAGGATATACCATCTATGGAGTCTAAGGGGTGTTCTTGCAGAATCTCCCAGAAGGTTTCTTCCCCCTCTCCTCTGACGACAATGTCGCAATCTTCCAAGCATTCCTCTGGGAGCATTGTAGCATGAACGCCTCCGATGACGATCATAATCCCAGGATCGTGCTGCCTTGCGATCTTTGCAGCGAGGATGCCGAAGGGGGCGTTCAAGGTCAACACGCTTATTCCGAGTACCTCTGGTTCGAAGGCATCAAGTTCTTGCCTCAAACGCTCAACAGTGAAGTTGGAGACTGTAAAATCGATGATTTTCAGTTTTATTTGCGGGTTTCGACTAAGGATGTAGGCAGCCAACTGTGCTATTCCCAAGGGAGGGAAAGAAGAGAAAGCCTCCTTAACGAAGGGCGGGAAGATCAGCATCACCTTGGACTTCATGCTAACCCGTTCATGTCCCTGCTAAATCTTCAAACGCCGCACCGCGCCAAGATGTTCGCTAGAAGCTGACGGTCTCGGGCGTGGAGGCATATGTCTTGAAAGAGGTCAAGCAAGCATCTCTCAGGCTAGTCCAACGCGACGACTCCAGACCGCTCCATTCGGCGGCCTCACATGGGCAGATCAGCCTCATCAAGCGACAGGCGTCATCCAGCAGCGCGGTATTCACTCGACTGTTTTCCTCAATGGAAAAGAGGAGTGAAGCAGCGCAGACGTAGACGTTCATCAAGGGCGACTCAAAACGGAGAAGGGGCGCTAAGAAGAGCCGTCCATGGCTGTGGTAGCAATTCCTCGAATATCTAAGGTTCTCGTATATGCGAACAGCCGGGTCGGCAAACTTCTCCAGAATTGACTTTGTTGGCAGGCGCATCCTGTTGAACGCATAACGAATGTAGTGCTCGAAATAGAAGGATGCCAGCTTCCTTCGATTCGCTATCAAGAACCGCGAAAGCTCCTTCTGCGCATCCGGCGGCTTATGCAAGACCTTCGATACAAAGTACCTTAAGGTGTGCTCGAGTGCTACTCTCGCGTCTAGCCATCTCTCCATCAGGTCACCGGCGCCGAAGTTGAGGTTTGTCAGCTTGAGGTCCGTGTGGTATTTCACCTTCGACGGCAGATCAGGAAGCATCTTACTCAATTCAGGAAAAACTGCTTCATAGCGTCGCGAAAAAAGGTTAGCTCTCTTCAACAGCGATGGGTCATAAAAGTCGCCAAGCAGTGAAAGGGCGTTGCATATTTCAACGAATACCTTGGAACAGACATAGTCAAACATCGGGGCCTTCTTGGACGGCACAGGTTCGCCTGTCAGATATCTGGGATCAAAGTTCATGATGAGGGCCAAGGTTTCTATGAAGAGCGTGTTCAATCCCGCGCACAGCGGCACATCAGATTTCTCGACCTGAATCTGAGCCCTCAGATCCTTCCCCCAAATCACTCGGCTGGTCTCTTTCAGCTCAAACGTAAACATATCAGGGATTAGGTATTTCAACCTGCACGTTCTGATTATTTTCATGTCGATATCTACACCGATTTTCCGGGCAAGTTGCCGTTCCAATGTCTTAAACACCTCGTAGGGCACCTTTATGTTTGTTACTACATAGAGATCGTAATCGTTCATAGGGACATAGCTGCCATCTGGAAGCTTTCTCACAGTACCCTCCCCGCGTCCGAAGCCGCCCGCCAGAATTATGCTGTTGACCCCACCGACTGCTCGTCTAGTTTCCTCTATCACTATTTCCATGTGCCCCTCGACTATCTCATCTATCGCAGGGTTCTTGTGGACTGTATATGGTTCTTTCGTCTCCCGATCACACAGACGTCATTCGAACGTGAAATCCTCGAGTTGATAAGTGTTGGATCCGAACGTTCGACTGGGTTCATTCCCATGTGCCGACACAGCCTCCTCTGAGACAATCTGCGTCTCTGGCGTTACACTCGTGCTACATCTGGAAATCCAATGCTGAGCGACCTCTGAAGGCAATGCTAACCAGCATTCGTTGTCGCTGGCAATCTCTCGCATCATCTGGTCGTAATATGAGAGCAGTGACCCGTTACCAAAGAGTCTGTCGTCAGGATGGATGATCAAGTTGCAGAGACCGCCGATGGATTTGATGTGGCTTCTGAGGGCTTTCCAGAGGCCCAGGGCAAGATCTGGCTTCAGGCCAGCAACCTGCAAGAGCTGGTGATCCTGTGGCATTGTGACTGTTAGCTCTACCAGACCACCCTCCATCAACGGATAGACTGTTCCCATCCCGTGAGAGGCCCCACTAGTACGGCAGTGTACCTCCCAAGCTGGCAATGAAGAATCGTAGAGGAAGCCCGCTTGCGCTACAGCTCGGAGAATTTTGCATGAATGTTGAAGCAGAGGAGAACGGAAGCCCCGCACCTCACAATCCCCAAGCCTTTCAAGCAACACCTTGCAAGTATGAAAGATGTTAACCAACTCATCATCTTCGCAGAAAATCAACCTTCCGTCGTGGCGAAATCCATGCGATCCGATCTCACATCCCTCCGAGACCAGGCTTTCTAAGACTTTGGGGTCCACGGGGTAACGTCCTGTAGAGATATTCCAAGCTGACTTGACACCGTACTTTCTTTCAACATCTCTCAGCCGATATATGCCAAATTCGAACCCATGCCTCGTATCGACGTCATGAGTGATTGTACAGGCATACTTGGCTCCGTCTTTCCAGAAACCTAGAGTTCTGAAGGGCTTTTGCGCTGAGATGACGGCAGCAGCGAGGAGGAGATACCTTAAACCGTCAAGAGAATTGATGTGTGACCGAAACTCCTCCAGTGAAACATCTGCACGAGTAACTAATCTGAGGAGAACGTCACCTAGCCTTCTGGGCACGAAGGATGCGAGTGGGGATTGAGAGTAGAACCTGAAGAATGGAGTCGGCCTAACATCCATGCCCAGATCAAAGAGACGCCTCATCTCATCGACTAAGTCGACACAGAGCACGCTGACCTCTGTCTTGTACACGCGATAAAGAAGGGGAGTTCTCTTGAACGAAACCAGGGGATCGATGGGCCCGCTGAGGTGGAAGAGCCTCGAGATGTTGAAGCTAATCCTCGCCTCCTTTCGAATCGTCAGATCTATCCTCAGTTCCTTGTCTGCACACTTGGTCTGCACATTCATTCCACCAAGGAAGTGGGAAAACTTCTCATTATTGGAGGGAACACAAAGGATAGGCAATCCCCGCCCGCTCGGAACACGAGCGTAGTCGTGGTACAATATTGCCAAATCATGCCCTTGCATATTGTTCGGGTTGATTTCAAAGGGAATCTTGAAGAAATCCAGCACCTCTGCTATGTAGTCTATCTCACTGCCCAGTAAAGCCACATAGCGCCACGGTGACCGAAGCTTCCTTGCCTGAGGTCGGTCTTGGATCATCTATCCCAGCTGTCTAGTCTACGTACCGACTCGTCAGCTGGAGGAGAGCGCTTTCCCCGGAAGGGCAGCAGTTCCCTCGTGAACCTTTCTCCATACAACGTGCTTCTTGGTTCCTCGAAGATGATCTAGTATTCCTATCAGGAGAAACAGGTTGTGTGAAGTAAACGCGAGAAGGTATGTTCTCGTAGGCTTGAAGATCACGAGCAAGACTAGTGGCAAAAGGAGAACTGGATATCGTAGAACTGCGAAGACTGCGAAGGCATAGAAGAACAGGCCGACCAACGGGTTTAACAGGTACAGGTACAGGTCTGAAATGAAGACTGAATATGGCAACTTGAACTCACCGTTAATCGCTAATCTGAGACACCTAACCCAAGTATCTATGAGCGCCCAGGCTCGTGTGGTCTTGCGGCTGACTTTCCCCTCCCAAGTGTAGTAATCATAATACCGAGACCTGGCCTCCGGAATCAATATGCATCTTAACCCTTTCACCACGAGGTCGACTGCCACTGCCTCATCGTTTCCGCTGCGCTCATCAAACCGACCAAGAGCACTGCGTTTGTAGGCTGTTAACCCGCCGTGGAGGATCAGCGTTGAATGAATCTTGGATTCTCCGAGGCGTATGTAATCATGGGCCGTACGATATGCGACCTCAGACCTCGTCGCAGACGACTGCGACGCGTTGATGACCTCCTCAACTCCTGCGACGGCTCCGACGGTTGGATCCGCAAGGTATCGTAGTACTGAACGTAGTACACTGGGTTCCCACCGATCACCCGCATCTGTAGTCACCACGACCTCTCCGACAGATCGGCTGAGCCCAAGGTTAAGGGCCCTTGCCTTTCCAGTTCTCTTCCCTTCTTCAATCACAACCATTCTTGAAGAAGTGTTTTCTTCTGTGAAGTCTGTCGCTAGCTGAAGCGTTCGGTCAGTAGAACCACTATCCACTAATATTACTTTCATCAAATCCTTGGGATAATCTAACATCGCCAAGTTCTGAAGCTTGTCCAGAATGACCTCCTCCTCATTGTACGTAGGCAGAATCACGTCCACACTAGGTGTGTAACTATCATCCGTCTTAATGTTCCACCGGCGAGTTAGAGCAACATGTCTCATCCAGAGGATGCAGATGAGCGGCACTCCTAGGTACATGGAGCCAAGCACTACTAGCCCTGCCACGAAGAACAGCTCCATGGGAACTATCTCGTAGATTGATTCCCTCTGCGTCGGCGCTGTTAGCATCAGGTACTTGATACTACTCTGTTCTCCCTTTGATAACGGCCCAGAACGAGTTATCCCTCCAGACGAACATGTGGCTATACCCAAGTGCACCGTCAAACCTCTTCCACACAGGCACCTCTTTCACCTTGTAACCTCTTTTTACCACCTGGGCGAACAAGTAATTCTCAAACGCATACTTGTCAAGACACTCCTGCGACAGGTTCATATCCTTTACGATGCCGAGACGGAAAGCCCTGAATCCGTTAGAAGCGTCGGTTGCGGGGAAGCCTGTGATCAACGCGAAGCCGAGGGTGAATAGGCGTGTGAGAAACGCTCTGGAGAGGGGCATGTTAATCGTTCTCTGCCCATTAAGATACCGTGAGCCTTGGACGAAAAAGCATTCTCCTCTGAGTATAGGCTCGAGAACCTTCGGGATGTCTCTTGGATCATCCTGGCTGTCCCCAGCCATGATAACGCAGAGGTCAAATCCCTCATCAAGCGCGTATTGGATCCCACGTCTTATTGCGGCTCCAACCCCTCTGGTAGGCCCGTTATCCAAGACTTTGGCGCCTGCAGACATCGCTGCCTCCCTCGAGCGGTCAACGTTACCATCATCAACGACCACTAGAACCTCGTCCACAAGCCCTGATGCGCATTTGAATATTCCTGAAACCAAAGAGCGAATCCTCTTCTCTTCATTTAGAACTGGTAGAATGACGACTGCGCGCACTTTCTTTCTCTCGTTAGTTTGAGGTATGTCCACCAGCCCATCTCGCGACAACGTCACAGACGTAGCGAACCTCCTCATCCTGAAGCTCAGCGAACATGGGTAGTGAAAGGATCTGCATAGCCGCCTCCTCCGCACACCTGGCCCTGCACCAACATCTGTCCCTGTACGCTGGCTGTAAGTGTATGGGCGTCGGGTAGTGGACTGATGCCTGAACCCCCTGCCTTGTCAGGTCAGCTCGCAACTCATCCCTCCTCACCGTTCGGATGACGTAGAGGTAATACACATGTTCTGCTTGAGGAAGGCAGTAAGGCGTCTGAATTCCTGGCCACCCACCTAGGAGTTCATCGTATTCCCTCGCTATCGTTCTCCTCCGCAGATTCCACTGATCTAGGTATTTCAGCTTCAATGAAAGTGCAGCGGCCTGTATTTCGTCAAGCCGAGATGTGTACCCAGGCTCAACATGAACGTTCAACTCGGACCTTCCATGGTTCCGCAGCCTCCTAACCTTTGCATCCAACTCCTCATCGTCTGTGGTAACCATGCCCGCATCGCCGATCGCGCCAAGCGGCTTCGTTGGGTAGAAGCTAAAACAACCAACATCTCCCAGCGAGCCGACTTTCTTACCTTTGTAGATTCCCCCATGCGCTTGGCTAGCATCCTCTATGATCGTTAAGCCGAATTTCTCAGCGAAATCCCTAACCTCGTCCATGTCTGCCGGTTGACCGTAAAGGTGAACTGGTATTACCGCTTTTGTTCTTTCGGTTACCCGGGCGTCTCTAACATCAATGTTGTAGGTTCTAGCATCTACGTCAACGAACACCGGGGTTGCACCTGAATGAGTTATGGCTTCCGCCGTAGCAATAAACGTGTTAGCTGGCACAAGGACCTCATCGCCCGGCCCCACGCCAATAGCTTTCAGGGATAGGAGTAGAGCATCAGTCCCGCTGCCTACGCCTATGGCGTATTTTACGCCAGAGTATCTTGCGAATTCCTCCTCGAACTCCCTCAACTTTTCGCCTAGGACAAACCATCCTTTATCGAGAATCTTTTCGATTTCGTTCAAGAATTCTCCTGTTATCGACTTTGTCTGTCTATCCAGTCCTATCAGAGGTATTCTCAAGCTACTTCCAACTGTCGGGCTCATAAGGCCTGTCTGTTAGCCCAGTCTTACACCTCAAGTCAAACACCGACTTTACGACTCTCGCTGGAACGCCATAAGCCACGGAGAATGGAGGCACATCCCTCGATACCACCGAACCGGCTCCTATCAGAGACCTTTTGCCTATCCTAACATACGGTAGTATCGTGGAGTTCCCTCCTATTCGCGCACCCTCTTCCATCACCGGTCCGCCCATGCACGTCCCAGAACGCTCACATCCTGGATGGAAGTCATTCAGCGTGACCACCCCGGGTGCAATGAACACGTTGTCCTCTACGATCGTGTACTGAGCGAGATAACAGTTGCAGTGGATTTTCACGTTATTCCCTATTCTACACCCATAGTCAACAACGGTGTTAGACCATATCTTAACATTGTTCCCTATCGAACAGTTCTCTCGAATGACTACGTTGTGTCCCGTCTCCAAGTTCCTCCCTATTTTGCTTCCCCCAAGCACGAAAGAGCCCTCACGAATCATCCACCCGAGCTTCTTAGCGTCGTAACCCTCCATGAATTCCTTAAGTTCCAGCATTACTACGCCTGCTCCGTGCTTCTGATGACTTCACATGCTTTGCCCTGAGCAATAGATTCGTGAATAGATTCGATGATGGCGACAATCATGGCTCCGTTCGCTCCGTCACTAATGGGCACCCTACTGTTAGAGGCACAACTGAGGAAATGCCTGGCCTCGTTCACAAGGGTATTCCTCACGTCTATCTCACAGGATTCCATCGGGTATAGTTGAATGACTGCTCGTGAAAAGCTGAATCTGCGGATGTGCAAGGTCAGAGACTCCTTGTTCGAAAGGTCCTCACACCACATTGCTCCCTCGGCACCTATGAGAACGATCCTTCTGTCCCTTATGTGGTCTAGCCAATCCAAGTAAAGTATCGCTGTTGCGCCGCCTGGAAAACATAGGCTAGTGGAAACCACGTCTCGACTACCGCCAAATTCAGATGAAGGGGTGCCGCTGAGCGCGATCACCCTAGAGGGCCACTCGCCAATGATGTAGCTCGCTATTGAAATCGGGTGAGGACTCAGATCCCATATGACGTCAGCGTAATCGCGTATATTCTTTCCAACCCACATGTCCAAACTGTCTGTCATACATAAGCGCATATACCTTAACTTACCTATCGCATGGCTGTTCGCTAGATACTTAATCGTCTGTATCGCCTCGTTGTACAAATAAGTGTTCCCGACCATCAGAGTTCTGTCCCTGCGCTCAGCCAACTTCGTGAGTTGCCATGCATGCTTGTAGTCCGCAGTTATCGGTTTCTCCACAAGAATGTGCTTCCCAGCTAGCAAACATTCGCTTGCTATCTCATAGTGTGTAGAGGGGGGAGTGGCGATATATGCTGCCTCGATGTCCTCCCGGTCAAGTATGGTCTTGTAGTTCTTGGTCAGTGTCGAATGCGGGGCCGATTTGCCAGCTCGTTCTAACGCTCTTTCGTCGATGTCGCAGCAAACCTTAATCGTGGCTCCTATGCTCTCGAATATGTCGATCCACCTCATTCCCCAGTGGCCGCAACCTATTACAGCGAGGTTCATAACCTAAGGGAGCGTTTTTGAGAAGTCGTGCCACTCACAGTGTGTTGAGTCTATTATGAACCCAAGTGTAAGTGTTTCTCAATCCATCTTCCAGACTTATCCTAGGATGCCAACCGAGCGAACTCTGAGCCTTGGCGATATTCGCGGCTCTGCCTATGGGCCCGACGGGCTTTGCAGGGTCATACTTTATGGTTATGTCTTTCCCGGAGATCGCGGCAATCTTCTCGGCCAACACCCTTATGAGGATAGGTTCACTGGAACCTACATTGACTATTAGGGGAGGGTTCGAAGCCCTCTCCTCAAGCATTAACAGAGCATCAATGCAGTCAGAAATGAACGTGAAGCAACGTGTTTGCTCACCATTTCCCCAAACGATAAAATCGTCTCCAGGATACATTATAGCTTTAACTATCAGGGCTGGGATGACTTGAGCCGTCTTGCCTAGTGCTACACACGGGCCGTAGATGTTGAATATCCTGGCGATAGCTATGTCTATGCCTTTCATCCAACACAATTGTATCTCGCCCAAAAGCTTACTCCAGCCGTACCCTCCCTCAGGATTGTAGTACCGCAGATCATCTTCACTGAGAGCCGCATCTGGCTTCTCCTGGAGGTCGATCGGATATACCGACACGCTCGAGGCGTAGATGATTCTCCTTATCCCCTTCTCCATACATGCCCTAAAGACGTTCGAATCTACCGCCACATTGTCTTGGAGTTCCTTGAGCTCGGCCATCTGATCCCCGTGCAGATACTCTACGCTTCCCACTCGAGCTGCCAGATGGTAAACCACATCAGCACCGTCTATGACCTTCAAAGCTTGGCAGTAGTCTCTTAGATCCACACTTTCACATTCTAGTTCGACGCCCAGATCGATAAGGTTGAGTCTGCTACCCCTGGAGAAGTCGTCTGCAACCGCAACATCTCTACCATGATCTAAGAGGCTCTTCACTAGATGGCTGCCGATGAACCCTGCTCCTCCAGTCACAA
>Ga0315306_10001323_pt1 | contig 11858 bp, 11 predicted proteins | sample TDP1_MG_FD_203803 | JGI IMG/M metagenome (GOLD analysis project Ga0315306, IMG submission 203803) | Freshwater sediment microbial communities from Lake Towuti, South Sulawesi, Indonesia - TDP1 | ecosystem: Environmental > Aquatic > Freshwater > Lake > Sediment | place: Indonesia: South Sulawesi... | reverse complement strand
CCCACATAAGATTGCCTTTCCCACAGCCAGGATCTTGCCCTCCAGATTTTCAACTATGACCTCCTCACCCGGCAGTATTTCCTCATCAGCGAAAACCACGTGTCTGGAGAAGACGTTCCTGCCACCCTCGACAGAACGAGATGCTTCATCGGCAACCCTTACCCTGAACCTGTCTTTCTTGAGCAGCCGGCTCAAAGCTACAGCCCCCTTGTAGCCAAGCTGAATCCTGCCGTCTCTATGATTGATCGTAGCTAGCGGTTCCCCGTGCAAATGCACAGAGCGTATTCTCCCCGTCCTCCTAGAGACACCTAAACTCACGTCTCCAGGGAATAGCTTCTCTCCAACCCCCCTGCCGAACTGATAGTCAGCAGTTTTCCTCAGAATCAGCAATCGATCTTTGCCCTTCAGCAAAACCATGGCGAAAGGCTATAATAGGCTGTTCTTTAAATCGTTGTCGTGACTCCGAATTGGCCAACTTCTGCGAGATCTGCGGCAAGAGAATGCCAAAGCTGGGACGTGTGCACTTGGTTGACGGCGCCAAAGTAATCCTCTGCGAATCCTGCTATAACAGGGTCGCCCACTCCACGAGAATACCTGCCAAGCCCGGAATCCATGCCCGCTTCTCAGGAATGCCCGACAAACATACAGCCATCCCCTCGCTCGGCGAGTCCACAGAGCTGGTGGAGGGATACGGAAAACGGGTCCGCGCGGCTCGAGAGAAACTCGGTCTCTCTCAAGAGGACTTGGCGAAGAAGCTGAGCGAGCGCGCCACGCTCATCAGGAAGATCGAGCAGGAGACCTTCCATCCTCCAGATGCGATGGGAAGGAAGATAGAGGACTTCCTTAAGATCAAGATTTTCGAGGAGAGGACAGGCCTTGACACTCAAGGCTTTGAGCAATACGTAGGGAAACCCGCCGGTATGCTGTCGCTCGAGGAAGCCGTGAGGAGAAAGAAGCAGCGGGTAGAGTAGGTCACCACAAAAACTTGGAGCACGAGAAGAGCCTAGCCTCGGGGGGTTGCAGAGCTTCCGCGTCAACGTATATCACAAGATAGTCTGCTCCTTAACACAAAACAAGCCTTCCCCCCACGGGTCGGGTTTGATCGATCGAATTGATCGAGCGCAGAAACATCTTGGCAACCAGATCAGATCGTGCGCTACTCTTCTACCTCAAAATACGATGATATGTTCCTGAGTCTTTCGCCTAGAACACGCGGTGTTTCCAAGCTCACCTGAATGCGTCCGTCGACGTAGGCGAACCGTTCCACTTTTGATCTCTCACAAATGCTTGATAGGATAGGTAAGTTTCTACCGTTGTTCTCAACAAGTGCATGGACCCTAATGTATCCAGGGATCAAGGAGGAAACTTTCGCGAGCAGTTCATCTAGTTCTCGGCCCGTCAAGGACGAAACCGCAACGAATGGGAGGTCCGTTTTGAGGTCGGAGATCTTTTTGTGAAGATCGTCGTCGTTGATCAGGTCCATTTTGTTCAGAACCAGAATGATGGGTATCCCGAATACGCCTATTTCCCGGAGTATGTCGATTGAACACGCAATTTTTTCTTCTATCGCCTCAATCGGTTCTGAAACATCTACTACCAGCAGGATCAAGTTGGAGAGTCCTATTTCCTCTAGCGTTGAATGAAACGCCTCAATCAAAAGCGTAGGAAGGTTCTTGATGAATCCGACGGTGTCGGACAGGAATATGGGTTTTCCATCCGCCTCGAACATCCTCGTCGTCGTCGAAACTGTGGTGAATAGTTCTGTGCTTACCGGCTTCATCTCGCGGGCAAGACTGTTGAAGAGAGTGGACTTACCAGCGTTTGTGTATCCGACGATAGCCACGGTTGGGACGCCATGACGCTCACGATGGGTCCTAGCTATGCCTCTTCTTTTCCGAAGAGTTTCAAGCCGCTCAGTGATCTTCGAGATCCTTCTCTTGATCTCGTTGTAATAGATGTCAGCATCGTACATTCCCAAGCCGTGGAATCCAGGCTCCTCACCCGACTTGGCTGCAAGCCTCACTTTCTCCTTAGCCCCAGAAAGGTCGTATTTCAGCCTGGCGAGCTGTATCTGAAGCCGCGCCTCTGAGGATGAAGCGTGTTTTATGAAGATCTCCAGTATAAGCGACGTCCTAGTTAAGATCTCGATGCCGAGAAGTTTTGCCAGATTGTACATCTGAACTGGCTTCAAATCATTCTCGAACACCATTTTGTCAAGCTGCTTCGCCTTCACTATGTCTACGATTTCCCTGGCTTTCCCCGGCCCTATGTTGTACTTAGGATGCATCCCTCTCTTCTGATATGTTGAATACACAACTTGGTATCCTGCTGTTTGGCATAAACTGGTGAGTTCCTCTAGTTTCGGTTCTTCACCCGAAGAAACTCTATGGACTATTCCCACTTTCTGCATGCCGCGTTTTGCCTCGCAACGGTGAGGCTTTTTCCGTCGCTGACGATGGCTTCACCGGGTCTTAAGCATTTCAATCAATGTGCGTGAAAACCCAGCAATCTGGGGAACATGTAACATTTTTGCCCCACCGGCCAGGCGCGTGGACAATCACACTCGCTCCCTCCCTTGGAAGGCCTCTTGGGAGGGAAGACGGTAAGATCAGTCAATGACAAGGCATCCCAGTCGGCCGGGTCTTAGACAGCGTGAACTACCTTGGCTGCCCTAGTCGTTGCTGTGAACTCATCCACGGGAGAACTCTTGCTCATGATCCTATCACGTTTTTTCCCTTCCTTTGAGGGATGATCCTCAACCTTGCGTCTTTGAATTCCTTCGACAGCTCCAGACCTCCGAAGATCCAGTCTAGCATGATCCCGAGAACGGCGACCTCGCTGGAGGGCTGGTTAGTGACAGCCACATTCATGTCTCCCAGCTCATAGACATCTGGAGGCATCTTCTCTGATCCCACGATGATCAACAGGCCACGTGTTTCTGTCACTTCCCTAATCTCTGCGATTGCGTCTGGAAGATTGATTCCGTACATCGTGCTGACAAGAACAAAGAAGTTCTGTCCCTTCAGTTCCTTAATTTTCCGTCTCCAGTCTGCTACGTAGCTCACGGAAAACGGCCCACCCCAGCGAGCAACCACTTCTCGAACGCTCCGAAGCAACCTCTGATCGTATTGCCCTGAGAAAATAACGCCGTCGGCTCCGTGAGCTCTAGCCACCAGAGCTACGTGACTGCTGATTCTTTGATCCCTCGACACCCGATGCCCCAGTCTCAACACATGGACCTCGAACAAGCCACTCCCTCCTCTCCGGGCAGATAGGCCCTGGAATCTCTCTTTTCCTGCTGATAGCCCTTGCGGGCAAAGATGTTGACGGGGGTTTGGTGTGGAGGAAGAACGAACGCTGAGGGACCCTGCTAACGCGGCCTCAAGACAGTCACGCTTGGAACTGGTTCTGCCGCAGTTGCCACCGAATCCAGATAACGGCTGGGAGAGCCCCTTCGAGATTCGTCGGCCAAAGGGTCGGTGGCGCTATGAGAAACACATCTCAGAACTCATCCTCGGGGTCTACACGCCTCCGAAAACCTAAAAATCTATAACTCCCCCCTTCCTGCAAGTTACGCGCCGAGTCAGATTCTTTGGGGGGTGCCCGGTATCCTCATCATCATCGATGACGAGACTTCAGTTGAGATCACCAAACTCATTGGAGGTCAGCAGTCCTCCGAGATTGTGCAGACCCTCCTTAAGAATCCGGGGATGACGGACGAAGAATTGGCTCTCCAGCTGAGCGTTGATGTGAAGGACATACGCAAGATCCTTCACAGGCTCCACGATCTCTCCTTGGTTTCCTACGAGATACTCAGAGACAAGGATACCGGTCATCGGTTCTTCAGGTGGCGTGTCCAGTCGGATCAGATCGCAGGTTTCACCAGGGCGCAAATACAGAGGCTGATTAGTCGACTCAAGGAAAAGCTCGAGTACGAAAAAAGCCACGAGTTCTACTACTGCGGAACACCTGGATGCAGAAGATACCCCTTCGAGGAAGCCATGAATCATCTCTTCAGGTGCCCGGTTTGCGGGAACCCCATGAACCACTTCGATAATGAGAAGATAAAGAAAGCCATCGAGTGCAAGCTGGGCCAGCTGGAGAAGAAGAGCTGAAATATCTTGATCACAAGAGATGAATGCCTCAAGATCTTGAGGGGGGAGAAATGCAGCCGAGATGTGGTACGACACTGCCTGATAGTGGCATCCCTCTCTAGGCTGATCGCGGATGCCTGTTTGAAAGCTGGGATCGCTGTTAACCCGGAGATAGTTGAGTGTGGAGGTTTGTTGCATGACATCGGAAGATCGATCACTCATGACATACACCATGCGGTTGAAGGAGCGAAGATCCTAGTGAGGTACCGACTGCCAGCCATGGTAGTGAAGATAGTGGAGAACCACATCGGAGCTGGCATCCCGATAGAGGAGGCCATAGCTTTAGGGCTGCCTAACAAGGACTTTTCTCAAAACTCTATGGAGGAGAAGATCGTTGCGTATGCCGACAAACTGATGAGGGGGAGAGAAGTGACCTCGCCGGAACTAGCGGAGAAAGAGATAGTCAAGGCTCTGGGAGAAGGTCACCCCGCTGTTCAAAGGTTCAGGGAGATGCGTCGTCTTTTCTCCGAGATACCTGGTGTGTCCAACCTTGTCTCTCGTGCGGCTGTGTGAGAAAACAGCGAGAAGAGATCTCGATGCCTTGAGAGGGAGGATCAGCGGCGACCTGAACTCTTTCCTTCGATCATCAGGCATTGCAGTTCAAGAAATCACCGTAACGCCCAACGGATGGTTGAACGCGACGGTGGACAACGAATCGGTCTTCACGAAAATCTTGGATCAGAGCCTACGGCTCCCAACCGTGCACTCCAAGAGGGAAAGGATACTGGCCACGGGTCGGATAGGGGAGAGAGCCACCTCGGAAGGGATCGAGATTCTTCTGAGAGATGGAGACAGCACAGGGAAAGTCTTCTTGAAAACGAATGAGCTGAAAGCTTCACTTCCTCTGGTAAAGGAAACCGAAGCCACGGAGCTATTCGACATACTCTGTCTAAAACCTCTGTTTCCAATACAGCTTTTCCTGAGAGGAGAAGTCCGCCTATCTAACTATCAGGCTGAACTCTTCGTTGAGTGGGTTCGATGTGGGTTGGACGCAGTTCACGTCTGGGATCTCACAGAGTCAGAGTTGAGAGAGGCTGTTCCAACAGATATGGCCAGAAGGGTCATCGCAGATATCGAGTCCTACGGGGTCCTAGCCTTCCGCTTGTCGCTGAAGCTGGGTATGGACCCCCAGAATCTGGAGGACTACATCAGAGACTCTTGTGATAAGAAGTGGATTCAAGCTAGAACCGAAGTTTTCCGGGTTAAACAAGCGAGAAAGATCATTTCTCCGTATAACTAGACGGGAAAACACCTCGAACAGATCGCCCCCTCGCCTTCCACTGAGTATGGGAGGAACACCCAACTCTGACCAGCTTTATAGAAGCCTTCATCGCTTGTGGATGAAGTTTACCTCGATGGCCGATGTGGCTAGATTCTCAAGCGTTTCATGCGTTATCATTTTTGTGTGTGGCGATTCATATACACCAAGTTGCGGGTACCCCTCCCCGGCGTGGATCTCGGCCGATCAATGTTACTAGTGCACCCATTGGCGCAGCAGGTTTTTATGTAAGATGGAGAAGGGAAACAGGGCGCGGCGGAACACCATGCGGAGGCGTGGTTGAAGCCACACCACAGATCGGTTCCCGAGCCTGGTTAAGGGGCGGGCCTGCTAAGTCCGTGTCCCTCAAGGACGCGTGGGTTCAAAACGCCGACCGGCGGCGGGAAAATCCCACCCGCCGCGCCAATCCCGTTCTCCGACAATTGATCGAATGCTTTGAAAACTGACATACCCAGAGTTGGTGTTTGTAAATATTTCTGGGCTCTCAGGCCCCTCGGCTGAAACAGCGCCGACACCACAATAGATGGAAATGAGGGTGCTTAATGGCTGAGAACCCTAGTAATGATAGCTCCGGTCTTGGGGCAGATTCCGCTTCAAGCGGGACGGAGCCCACCTCGGCAACCAACACCTCACCTGAGGGTGCAAAGATGGGCGTCAGGCAAGGAAGAGAGCAGAGGAAGGGACGACGCTTATTACCGCTGGAACTACGACTACAACTATACGACAAAGTGCTCCAGCTACGAGAACAAGGACTAAGCTACAGCAACATCATAAAAAGAATCCATAAACTCAGCGGCGTTCGACTCAACAAGTCCCACATCAGCTATTGGGTCCGTGGAAAACACAAACCACTTGGAGGAATCAACACATTCGATGAAAAACCAACACCGGAACTCGCCGGCCTCATAGGAACCATGTTAAGCGACGGCAGCCGACATCCACACGGCAGCAGCAAAGCCTTCTGGCTAGGCGTCAAAGACCGTGAATACGTCCGTGAATTCGGCCGATGCTTAGCGAAGATACTAGGACGAAAGAAGCCCTACAAAATAGGCTGGAGCCGGAGCAAGCAACGCTGGGTCCTCGAGGTCCGCAGCATACTGCTCTTCAACCACTTAGACAAGCCTTGGCAAGAGCTAAAACCCCACATTGAAGCCAATAGGAATTGCCTCGCTCGTTTTCTAAGAATGTTCTTTGACGGCGAAGGAAGCATCAGCGGAAGAACACTGACAGTCTATAACACCGACTATGAGCTACTGCTTTACATTCAGCGGCTTCTTCGACAATACTTTGGCATCGAAACGACCGGTCCACATAAGAGTCAAAAAGCGGGATATCGCTTCCGTGATCCAAAGAGCGGCAAAATCTATGAGACCAAGAAACAATGCTACTACCTGCACATTCGCACAAATAGCCTACCAAGATTCTACAGATACGTCGGCTTCACCATAAGACGAAAACAGCGGAGACTCATCGAAGCCGTCCGAAAATAACCCTCCTCCTTCCTTTTTCACTATTTTAGCCCTTATTCTGGTCCAATCATGGAAGGTGGGCCTGACCGGATTTGAACCGGTGACCTTCTCCGCGTAAGGGAGACGTCTGTTAATCGCTGGAGGCTACCCCCCTAGACGATGCATAACCGCTAGACCACAGGCCCTGTCCAGATCAGGGGCTAGCCTCGTTAAAATCTTTCCATCGATCGATGGTTCTCAATGGACGTGTTTTCCTACCGCTGTTTGCTCCAGCAATGCCAATATGAAGCCTATTCGTTATAAGCGCTGCAGGCAGAACTCGAACGCGTAGCAGGCTCCTTCCCGAAAGTAGAGGGCTAACGATTGCCCGATAATCAGTGGGAGGAGGTTTGACTCGTCTTGGTGGCGACAGTCCCCTTGGATCGATGTACACAGGCCTTGTTCTTGCCCTGGCTTGCCCCTCCGACGTGTTGATCACAGAGCGTCGCTGCCTCGCCTTAGGGTTGCTCGCTCCCGCGCCTAGCCCGCTTCGGCAGGTAAGAGACATCTTGACCTTCCCTACGGAAGACAAGCGTCTTTGCAGCGGCCCCCGTGGGCACGCGTTCACAGGAGCTAACCAGGATGGGATCGAGGTGCATACATCTCTCCTCAGGTTGCTGACCCCCGCATTATGTCCCATTTCGGGTGCAGGGAAGGGCTGGCTCCCCGGTCCTACCTGTCGCCACCGAGAATCGTGTTGCACTGCGATGAATTTAAACCATTCTCGGCAAATCGAGAAAACCAGCCGAGTACCTGCCCAGTCGCGGCGGCAGCTGAGAATGCAGTGCTTGAGGGTTACCGGGGATTTGAACTAGACAGAACACATTGCCCGGATTTGGCTGCCTGAGAATAGATTCCCACTGCGGCAGAGGCCTCTGCCAAGCATACCACCTTCACTTCGCCTCACAAGCCCGTCGAGATGTGGAGTTCCCATGACTTGCCGTCGTTCTCGCTTCACCGGACACGGCACTCAGTATCTCGCAGGCTCTGCACGTTTCTCTGCTGCTGGGTTCCCCGCAGATCTGGCACTTCACGCGTGCCGCTTTCTTCTCTGGAAGGGAGAGTCTCTCTAAGGACCTCAGAGCTGTGAAGAGAGCTCCTGGGTGGCTCGCGTCAAAGTCGCTAAGGAAGGATCGAACTAGGTTTCGAGAAGAGGCGGAGGCATACCTGCAGGCATGGGTCTGGAGGTACATGCCTCTAATGTAGGCGTAGAAGGCGACCTCCTTCTCTGGGGTGAGCCTGAACGGAGTTGCCCGAGGGATGAGATGCTTCTCTGGTCTCCCACTCAAGGGTCTTGTTAAGTCTCCTCGCATTATGTTGAGAAGGTATGTCTGAACCACGTCGTCTAGGGTGTGGGCTGTAGCCACAACATTAGCCCCCACCTCCCTGGCAGCTCGGTCCAGTGACTTCCTTCGAAGGACACCGCAGATTGTGCAGGGATAGACTTCAAACCCTCTCTCCTTTAGAACTGTAACCATTTCGTCGAGGGTGTACCCGAACTGATCTTTGAAGCTCACGACGAAGTGCTCCAATCCTCTGCCACGCGTTTCCACCCTCGCTATCTCAACAGCCTCGTCTCTGTATCCAGATATCCCTTCATCAACTGTTACGGCAACGAGTTCAGCGCGAGGATGAAGTGACTCTACCCTGGCCAGAACATCCATCAATGATAGGCTGTCTTTGCCTCCAGACACAGCAACAACGATCCTATCGTCATAGCGAAACATGCTATACCTCGAGATGGTCTTGGCTACCCTTCTCTCGAAGGTCTTGACAAAACATCTCTGACATAGCCTCTCTCCGGAGTAGGTGCGCATGTAGACAGCTTCGCTTCGATGGCAAAGGCCACAGTATTCTTCCTCAACCAATGGCGAACAAGCCTCCACGCCGCACACGCCACTTCCACATGCAACTTCTCCATCCAGCAAAGCCTGTTTGCTCCAGAGCTCGTCGCCTAGTCAACCTGGTTTCATATTAAGCATGCCGCTCCGAAGATACCTTGTGTCTGAGTGCGAGGTCGGGCTGATCCATGTTGTGGCCAGGTTCAGCGGACGGCCTATGATCTCCTGGGAGTCAGGTCAGGATGTAGGGTATGGCTATCATGGAGATTATGAGAGATATCATGACCACGGACATGGCGACCGTGGTGATCCAGGCTCTCCTGTGACCTATCCTCCCCTTGCCAGCTGCCTCAAGTCCGGCGAGAAAGATTCGCCCCCCATCAAAGGGATACAGTGGAAGCGCATTGGTTATGGCCAGGTTGAAGTTCATAAACCAGATCCAAAAGAACAGATTTGAGAGAACGTAGGCCGCTTCCCCCAGCGGCGACTCATAGAAGACTTTCATCAGATCCGAATACGGCACAAAGAACTGCGCACGTGGAATGGTGGGCACCAACAGGTACTTCAAGATGTTGATGTCCGTCAGCCTGTAGCCTTCAAGCACGGCTTGTAGAGATATTGGCTGTATCGGGAGCAGAGCCTGGGATCTGTTGTCTTCGCTCGGGATGAGTTGGATGACATACTTTCTGTAGGCACTACCGTGGAGAGCCTCTATCACCACTGTATCATTTGGTTTCGAGCGGTCGATAAAGTCAATCAAGTCACCCAAACTGGTGGTGCTGGTGTTGTTCATTTTTACGATGATGTCTCCGGCGCTCAGCCCGACCTGTGGGGCTATGTGCCTCTCGTCGACTGCCAGCACCCCTACACCGTTGGCTCGGGGAGCCAGTGTGCCAACGGTGAAAAGAAGCAGGGCAAGTGAGGCAAAAGCCACCATCGTGTTGACACCGGGGCCCCCGGCCAGGGCGCGGGCTGAATCCTTGAACTTCGCCGCTTTCAGCTGCTCCTCATCTATCTCCACGAATGCCCCTATCCAAAGCACTATAAGGAATATCAGGCCGGCGGACTTTACTGGCAGGCCAAGCGATCTCGCCAAAACCCCGTGCGCGCCTTCATGGACGACGGTGGCTACAATCAGAGCTATCCAGCCGTAGAACAGCGGGATTACCGGGTTCAGCCCTGGGATCAGTAGGTTTGAGAGGAAACCCAGGGATCTACTGATCACCCGGATCTCGGGCCTGGTGATGTATGCGATGATGCTGTTGATAACCAGGTATAGGCTGACTGCTGCTGCAAACGGGACTACGTAGACTAAGACCCACCCCAAGGGCCTCAAGAATCTTGAATGACCCAGCCTGTCTAGGAGAGTCATGCCTCTCTCCGTCTTAAGAAGAATGAAGGGCAGCTGGACCTCGACGTTTTTCATGGCGCTACCTAGATAGAAGGATATATCAACGTTGCCGGGCGGCCGGCATCACCGTCCAGCCCCATCAAGATATAAACACAGGGGCGCGGTTCCAAATAGAGGATTTGGCTCGCAGGTATCCCCTTCACCTCGTTGAGTACGATTCAGCCCATTGGTCCAGACTCAGCTCTCTACGCCAGCGAGCCATTGGCATTATGAGGCCTCTAGAAGCCAGAGGCTACAGAACCATAGTGTACGGCAGCGTAGCAAGAGGCGACGTCTCGAAAAGCAGCGATGTGGACGTATTCATCCCGTACGTTGTTACTTCCGCCATGATTGAGACGACGCTCTTCGAGTCCTCGATCAAACCCCAGCAGAGGAGGCTTGTTCAAGCGACACCCTCTTACGCAGTCAAAGCCTATTTGGATATCGATGACCTCACCTCCGTCTCCTTTCCTTTGATCAAGATGCGGCCCGAGGAGCTGGATTTCTACAGGTTGGCCGGAGAGCTTTCCTATCTCCAAGTTCAAGAAGGTAGGAGAGTGCCTGGAATCAACAAGCAACTGATGCTCGTGATCCCTACTGATTCAGGCCACAGGGAGTTCTCCGTCGTGGAGAGACTGGAGGAGGCTGCTCTCATCCTGAGGGTGAACGCTGAGGCTCTGCGAAAGCGAACACATGTTCTGCTCAGAAGGAGAGAGATCGGCAAGACAGGAGTGTTCAAGTCGATCGTGCTCTCGGGTGAAAAAAACTTTGAAGAAGTCCTCAGACAGCTAGAGGCTGAAAACCCAGCCGTCCGAAGAAGAATAAAGTCCGACAGGTGAGGACAACGGCCCCATTGCACGGGGCGATCGATCACCCCAAAGCTAAATAGCGCGGCTCAAAGATCGATGCCGATTCGTTTGAAGATCCTTTCCCGGGACATCAGGAAGGGGATTCTGAAGCTGCGTCTTGAATCCGCCCTCGACTTGGTTACGCTCTATCGACTCGTGGCACCGGGCGACCGCATATACGGCCGCACAACACGAGAGATGAAGATAGAGCGAGCGGATGAAACTTACGATAGTTGGAGAGTGTCCTTGTCTCTTGGAATAGACGTTGAAAAGAAGCAGGTGGATCCGTTGCTGAAAGAATTGTCCTTCTTGGGGAGGGTCTTCTCCTCGTCCGTTCCAGAGGTCGTGGGCAAGTTCCACTCGATAAAGGTCCAGCCAGGCGAGGTTCTCACCGTGGAGAAGAAGGGAATGACGCAGAGACACCTGTCTCTGCTCACACGACTCGCTGAACGTGGAGGGTCAGAGTTGCTGTGTCTATTGATCGACGACAACTCCTACCTTCTTGCAGAATTGGGCGAGGGAGGTGTGAAGATACTCGACGAGCGAGCTCTATCCCATGGGGGAAAGAGTGAGCCAGCGAACTACAGCGAGGAGCGGCATAACCTGATGCGTAAGGCGTGGTTCTCCATTGAGAACGCGTTTGAGGCTTCATCTCGAGATCTGTACGTGATGGGGCCCTCTGTGTTTGTCGATGAATTCCTCAACCGACTTAGGGCAGAGAGACCTGGACTGGCTGAACACGCCATGAAGAAGGGCTACGCCTCTTCAGCCACGGTAGCTGGCCTGAATGAAGTGTTGAGAGGACCACTGAGCTCCGAGAGAGGACTGAAGCTGAAGC
>Ga0315306_10001322_pt1 | contig 11859 bp, 6 predicted proteins | sample TDP1_MG_FD_203803 | JGI IMG/M metagenome (GOLD analysis project Ga0315306, IMG submission 203803) | Freshwater sediment microbial communities from Lake Towuti, South Sulawesi, Indonesia - TDP1 | ecosystem: Environmental > Aquatic > Freshwater > Lake > Sediment | place: Indonesia: South Sulawesi... | reverse complement strand
GAAGTCCATGTCATTATCCCCGAAAACAGGTCATTCCAAGCCCATACGTTATGGCCTAACTCCATTCAAACGTCACCGATTCCTTCAGGCGGGGTTACCGGTCCCCTGATCTACGCCGGCACTGGAGAACTCGAAGAATTCAACGGAAAAGAAGTTAATGGGAGCTTTGTGCTCATGGAGTTTAACTCGGGACAGGGGTGGTTGAACGCTGCCAAGCTAGGAGCCAAAGGCGTTATATTCATCGCGCCCAGCTTCACAAACCGCTTTGAGGCCATGGACAAGTTCCTCCTTTCACCCCTTTACTTCCCTAGACTGTACGTGTCCTACGATGATGGAAACAGTTTGAAGAGGCTGGCCCTGGCCGCCGGTACGGTTGTTAAAGTGAAGTCAAATATGACGTATGAACCTGTGCAAGGCAAGAATATCATCGCTGAGGTTCCTGGAAGGGAGGTTCAAAATGAAGTTATTGTGGTGGCCGCCCACTATGACACGTGGTCCATTGTCCCCGCGCTTGCCCCAGGGGCTGACGAAGCCACAGGCGTAAGTGTTCTGTTGGAGCTAGCAAGGTACTTCAGTCAACATAGGCCTAGGAGGACCGTTTGGCTTGTAGCATTGTCAGGGCACTGGGAGGGATTGGCTGGAGCCCGAGAGTTTGTTGAACAGTTCGTTTTCGGCGAGGCGGCTGCCGGAGGGAAGAGGATTTGGATGTTCGCAGGCCTCGACTTCTCAACAGACTCTGAACAGGTTTCCATTGTGTACGTTGGTAACTTCTACCGTTACGGCGTGGATCAGCCAGAGACAATACTCCCCAGGTACCAAGGTTGGGTTGAACCTCGAATAAACCAGTACATCATCGATCTTGAAGCCAAACTGAAAAAGTCCTACCGCGAACTAGCCCAAATCGGCTTTCGCACATCTGGATGGTGGACATCCATACCAACGCCGTACATGTTGGATTCGGAACCCTTCTCCGTTTGCCGTGGCGTCGGTTTCACTTTCAGAACAAACAACGCCTACAGATTCAACTGGGGGCATCCCCTGGCAACTTTTGATTTAGTAAAGTTCGAAAATCTAAGGACTCAAATAGAGGTTTCCGCGTACATTATGGATAGGTTCTTAAACGAAGTATCAATTGGCATTGATTGGGGGCTCGCAAGCCCCGTTAGGATCTTCTACGGGGTTGGCGGTGCCGTGAGTCGTGGGGGAGTTGCAGGCTACATAACGGCGAACGGAACAGTTCTCAGGCATAACATGGTTTCGGGATGGTATGAGCCAATAGGAGAGGCCTTCGTCGTCATCTCCAGCCCAACGCCCTATTATCCCTTTGGCTACATAGTAACCAAGGCAGGTTCAGACGGGAGGTTCATCGTTCACGGGTTGGGGCCGGGACCCGTTATTACATCCTGGACGCCTACCGGCCTCGCTGCGGGCTACACCGTTTCAGCCTATATTCTAAATCGCTCAACGGGTCTCATAGAGTATGCGCCTGACCTTGGCATATACGGATCCATGAGGATATTTCCCACCATAACGGGCGAAGTTCACCCCTATCCAGTGTCCGTTGTCGTGTTCAGAACCGTAACCACGGTTATGTTTGACATCTTGTACCCTGATAGATTGAGCCCCATGACTGTGATCGACTATAGGTTTGGCGGGGGATCTGTCGGAGGCTTTAGCTCAAACTGGCAAAGTTTCACCTCTCGTATAGTGCCTTACGACTATTACACCCTAGGGGAATTGAACACCTATGGCTTCGTCCATTTTGCAACGGAACCCGTGGCTATGGTCTTCGTTCCACCGGGTGAGAGGTTCATAGTCTTGTTCAGGGCGGGTCCCCAAGCTAGTCTTGTAACGGCTATTGTCAACGCGTCTAGCGAGTACCCAGAAGGGTATGGATACAGAGCAGAGGATGGTGAAATTCGTCTAATCAATCCAGTTTATAACTACGCAACCAACCTATTGCAGGTCTCCTTCAACCGTTATAACACCCTCCTAGAATCCTTTGTTCGCAGCGAAAGCGCTGACAGATATATCAGAGAAGCTTCACGGCAAGCTTCAACCTCGAGGACCCTGCTTGAACATAGAAGCTACGATGGGGCTCATTGGCACGCCTGGGCGGCATGGGGGTGGATAAAACAAGGCTACGGTAGTGTCATGGGGCTTATTGGGGATGTGGCGGTCACCAGCGCCATTTTCTTCTCCATCCTGATACCCTTCGTGTTGGTGTTTGAGAGGCTTATTTTCTCTGGTCAAGGAGCAAAGAGACTCCTGTCAATAATGGGCGTTGCCCTTGCTTGTTTAGCCGGATTCTACTTCTTTCACCCGGCGTTGAAGTTGATTACAAATGCGCCTGTTGGCATGCTTGGTCTCACCCTGATCGCCCTATTCTTGGTCGTTCTCGCAATTTTCTTCGAGGAGTCGGTTAGAATACTGAAGGAACTCAGGTTGAAACTCCTGGGTCAACACTTCGCTGAACGTGGAACCATGAGCACCACCATTGTGGCGTTCCCAATGTCCATTCTAAACATGAGACGACGACGTCTCCGCACGTTGCTTACGATGGTAACCCTGATCTTAATCACCTTCAGCCTTTCAGCGCTCACTTCGTCAACCGTGATCCCCGGTGCGCGCAGCGTCTCCGTTGCGAGACAGGCTCCCTACAATGGGCTCCTAATACGAGCCGGGCCTGAGGGAAGAGTTACCGAGTATCTCACGGGAGAGCTGGCGGACCTTGTGGGCGCCCTTGCAGGTGACAAAGCCATGGTTTTTCCTAGGGTCTGGTACTATCCTCAGTCCGTTCTGGCTCAGGAGGTAGTTCAGTCCGTTCGGGGCCCAGCGGGAAAATATGGGTTCGCCGCGGCTTTGGGAATAGCTCCAGAAGAGAGTAACGTAACATTTAGAGTCTCTCTCGTCTCAGGGAGGCCTTTCCTCAAAACCGACCTTTTGGCTGCAATTATTCCCCTAAGCGCCAGCAAAGCCACGGGACTTGAGGTAGGCGACACCATAACTTGGGGTGGAATAACACTGACCATTGTAGGCATTTATGAACCCGCGGGTGTGAAAACTGTGGATCTGGATGGTAGGCAGTTCACGCCCGTAGATCCCGCTTTTGTTCCAACCATATTCAGGGGGATTCTGCCTGGGGAGGAGCAATACAACCCCCTACCCCTCTCAGATGTTCTTATAGTTCCGCAATCCTTCGCGGAGCTACTTGGGGGGTACGTGACGGCCATATCGGTAAGACTTGATGATCCTCAACTAATCAAAAACCTTGCTGATGAACTTGCCCGGATTCTTGGAGTCGAAGTCTATGCTGGTTACGCTGGATCCGTCACTTTCTACAGTAGGGCTGTTTTATACGCCTTTCAAGGATGGCAGTACCTAGTCTTTCCCTTAGTAATCGGTGGTTTCATAGTGCTCAACACTATGCTTGGAGCAGTCAAAGAACGGGTCCGTGAGATTGGAATCTACAGTTCCCTAGGGATTTCTCCGGCTGGAGCAGGGGTTCTGTTTGTCATCGAAGCCTTTACCTACGCTGTTATTAGTGTCCTCTTAGGTTACCTTGCGGGGATAGGACTAAACACCGTATTGATCTCATACGGGTTACTTCCGAAAGAGTTTATTTTGAACTATGCCTCACTCTCCGTAGCCGCTGCCATCACGCTGTGCTTTGGAGCTACGGTGCTTTCTTCGAGCTACGCTGTGCTAAGTGCGGCAAGGCTGGTTACACCATCCCTTGAACGTAGGTGGAGACCCAAGACAAAACCTCGAGGAGACGAGTGGTCCATTCCATTGCCTTTCTCAACAAGTGAAGTTAATGAGATCTACGGCGTGCTTGCCTATTTGGAAGAGTTCCTCCAAGCCAGCACAGTCGAGGAGGTGCAGAGATTCACGGTTAGGTCCCTTGAACCATCCTATTCACAGAGGACGCTTGAAGGGGTGATAGCTTTGCCGCCTCTGGAAGCAAACGTCACCCAACACGTCACCCTCACTCCAGTAGAAAGCAAGGAACGGTTTGACTTCGCCTTAGGGCTTCGCCGACTGTCCGGAACCCAGGCAGTCTGGGTCTCCTCAAATTACCTGTTCACTGACACCTTAAGGAAGCAGCTATTGTTGTGGCGTTCCTTAACCGAAAAGGAGCGACTTAGGTATGTGAAGGAGGGTCTAGCTCGCCTTGCCTCTGAACAAGTCGCGCCAGCGATGCCTGCACCGGAAGTAGAGGTCCCTGCTATTCCCCCAAGCATTCCCGTGCCAGTTCCAACGGTTCCAACCCCAACAATTGAAGTGGCTGAAAGAAGAGTTTCAGTAACAGAGATGTACAATAGGCTGTTAGAAGAGTATCAAAAGGCCTATGGATTGCCAGCTAGGGCGCAAATGAGCTTGGAAAAGGAGATTCAGAGGCTTGTCGATAGGGGGGTGAGTAGGGATCAGGCAATCACTGAGCTTTATGAGAGGACCAGAGCCTAGACTGCGTGAGTGGAATAAAGGGAATTGCCAGTTTGGACGGACGAAGCCCTCTAAATGAAAGAGGAGGAAAAGAAAGTGGCTGATTATCTTCTAAACGAAAATTCTTTTACAAAAATTTTTGATGACGAATTCTTTCTCTAAATTCTTTAGTGTCTTCGGAGGAGGTGTTGCGCCCATTTTTGTCAACTAAAAACTTAACTTTTCGTAGGTTCTTCATCATCTTGATGGGTATGCCTCTGAGCACCCACAAAAAAATAGCGCGTGTGTAAAGATTGAGAATACAAAAAGACCCAAATAAACATTTAATATTCAGCGACCTCCACCTGCACAGCAGGTACAGCCGAGCCACCAGCGAAGAGATGAACATCAGGGGGATCACCCGCTCCGCCCGCCTTAAGGGCTTGAACCTCGTGGGCGCAGGTGATTTCACCCATCCCCAGTGGCTTAAGGAACTGCGCGAGGGCCTGGCGGAAATCCCTAACGCAAACCTCTACAAGCCCGCTGGGGATTTGGAGTCCCCCGTGTGTTACATGGTAACCTGTGAGGTTTCCACCATCTTCACCTTTAATGGAAAGGTTAGGAAGATTCACCATGTTGTGTTGACTCCCAGCCTAGAAACGGCCGTTCAGATCAACGATCGGTTGGCAAAATATGGCGATCTGGCCGTGGACGGCAGGCCCATTTTGGACATGACGGCGCCCCAACTTGTGGAGGAAATCATGGAAGTTTCAGGAGAAAATGTTGTAATCCCCTCCCACGCTTGGACCCCGTGGTTCAGCCTCTTCGGCGCCTTCAGCGGCTTCGACCGGATAGAGGACTGCTATCAGGACATGACCCGCCATGTTCCAGCCCTGGAAACGGGACTTTCATCAGACCCGCCCATGAACTGGCGCCTAAGCGCCCTAGACAAGTATGCCCTAATCTCCAACAGCGATAGTCATTCTCCCTGGCCTTGGCGCATGGGAAGGGAAGCCAACGTCTTTGAACTTGAACGCTTCACTTATCGAGAGGTGGTGGACGCTCTTCGCAAAAGGGATCAGAAACGGTTCCGTTTCACCATTGAAACAGACCCGGCCTATGGGAAGTACCACTGGACCGGCCATCGAGACTGCCAGATTTCCCTTCCCCCCCAGGAGGCCATAAGGCTTGGAAACCGATGTCCCGTCTGCCGTAGGGTTCTCACCAAGGGGGTGGAGCAGCGGGTGGAGGAGCTCGCCGACCGACCCGTGGGCTTTAAACCTGAGGGGGCCATAGGTTACGTGCACCTTCTTCCCCTGTCAGAGGTCATCTCCACCGTCATGGGCGTGGCTTACCCAGGAACTAAGGGCGTATGGGACGTATACAACGCCCTGGTTAGGAGGTTTGGAGACGAATACAGAGTGCTCCTAGACGCGCCCAGGGAGGAAATGGCTAAGATCGTGGACCCGCGGATCGCTGAGGCTGTGGTTCAGGTCAGGGAAGAACGGGTGAAGGTTATACCGGGCTACGACGGGGTCTATGGCCAACTCGTAGTCCTTGAGGAGGAAAAGAGGGAAGTGGAGAAAAAGCCTCAGGAAGAAATCAAGCAACGAAGCATAACTGACTTTATGTAAATCGTTATGTTTAATTTGAGGTAACGTCATCCACTAGCTTGGAGATGGTGTAGATGGCGCTCTTGGCCTATGTTTTGGTCACCTTGGAGTCGGGCTCCGAGCGGGAAGTGTGCAGAAAAATCGCCCAGTTCGATGAGGTGGTTGAAGTAAACGAACTCTACGGAGAATACGACGTGATCATAAAGGTGCGCGTGGAAAAGCTGCCCCAACTGGACGCCTTCCTCACCGAAAAACTTAGGGCCATCCCCGACGTTTACTTAACAGCCACCATGATCGTGGCTGAACAATATAAAGAATAAACGAAGCCTTCCATTCAGGGATCCATAGAGTAGCACTATCGTCAATTACATCAAGAACAGAAAGGCTAATTATGATTTCAAATGATTGCTTGCATGGAGCACAGTTACTCCCACCACTTCCTTTCCCCGTCGGTGAACGATTACATCTTCGATCATTTCGCTGTCTGTTGCGTTTTGGGGCTTTTCAAAGCTGATGTAGAGCACATCGACTTCTTCATCATAATCAACCTACATCCTTCTCGACGGCATAGAAAGGAGATACGGAATCGCTTCTGAAATTTTTTGAAGATTTATCGTCTTCGCCACAGGATTCTCCTCCTTAGGATTTTATCTATCTTCGAGGTCATAAATGCTGTAATTACAAACCCTCTTTTATTCATTTTCTTATAAATAGAAACAAATACAAATTGATAGTGAGTAAAAAGGAGCAAAAATCCGAACCGAAAAATCTTGGCAAGAGAAATTAGCAGATAGTAAAGGCCTGCCGAAAGTCGAAAAGATTACTGATAAAATGAGTAAAAGGTGAGGAACTGGAACAGTTGTTATCCCAGCACCAAAAGAAGTGGATGAAATAATGAAAAAAGTTTCGAGGGGTAAACTTATCACAATAAATGAAATTCGAGCGATTCTTGTTAAAGAACACGGCGCCACCATAGGTTGCCCAATAACCACAGGAATTTTTGCTTGGATCGCGGCCAATGCAGCAGAGGAAGAAGCAGCAGAAGGGGAGAAAAACATAACTCCCTACTGGAGAACGCTAAAGACAGGCGGCATCAAAAAGGACGAAAAATACATTGTTGTCGATTTTGAAAAAACTTAGTAAAGTTTATAACGTAATACATTTTGGTAAAATTAGCAGAATTCGGAACTCTTCTTGCCGAAAATTCTTTATTAAGGGATCCGTCCTAAACTTGACCAATAGAGGGTGGATACTTTGCTCAGAGAAGGCGGAACATTAGAGGATGACAGAATATGGAATGTACGGGACGAAAAACTCCACTATCAGCTCCCACGATTTAAGGACAGGGAGGAATGGCTCGATAGGGCTAGGTACCTCCGCCAGCACATCCTAATATGCTGTGGATTATGGCCCACGCCCGAGAGGACTCCTCTAAACCCGAGGATCTTCGGAAGGATAGAGCAGGATGACTACGCGGTGGAGAAGGTCTATTTCGAGAGTTATCCGGGATTCTTTGTGACCGGCAACCTTTATACGCCCCTCAATGGGAGCCCACCCTTTCCTGGGGTTTTGTGTCCCCATGGGCATTGGAAGTATGGGAGGCTTGAAGATTCAGATAGAGGATCGGTTCCTGGGCGCTGCATAAACTTCGCTAAGCAAGGTCATGTCGCCTTCTCATATGATATGGTTGGCTATGTTGATAACTTCCAGATCGGCCATGACTTCGGCTCTAGAGAAGGTGATGCCTTATGGGGGATAAACCTAGCTGGGCTACAATTATGGAACAGCATGCGCTCCATAGACTTCCTCCAGAGCCTCGATAAGGTGGACCCTAAACGCATCGGTTGTACAGGTGCGTCTGGGGGTGGAACACAGACCTTCCTCTTGACGGCCGTCGATGAACGCATCTCCGTGGCAGCCCCAGTCTGTATGGTTTCAGCCCATTATCAAGGCGGATGCCTATGCGAGAACCCTCCGAATCTGAGGGTTGAGACCTTTAACGTTGAAATCGCTGCATTGGCGGCTCCAAGACCCCTCCTCTTAGTTTCAGCCACGGGTGACTGGACGAGGGACACACCAGCGTGTGAGTATCCAGCCATAAAGCGGATATATAGCCTTTTCAATGCCGAGGATAGAGTTAAATACGCCCATTTTGACGCCGGTCACAACTACAATAAGGCGAGTAGAGAAGCGGTTTACGCCTGGTTTGGGAAGTGGTTGCTCGGCAAAGAGGATGAAGCCCTATTCCGCGAGAAACCGTTTAAGGTTGAGAGCCATCCAAAATTGTTGGTTTTCTACGGGATTCCTCTGCCCGAAACTCAGATTAATCCCGATACTCTGCGGAGACGCCTAATCTCGAAAGCGACGGATATCTTAGGGGATCTGAAACCTAAAGATTTTGAGGGCTTGAAGAGATTTCGCGACATTATAGGCGCGGTCTATAAGCACTCATTATTGTCTTCCCAACCTAAGAAAGGCGAGACTGAAATCTCCGTTTTAGATCAACTGAAAATAGATGAGGCGCAAGTAAGGAGGTTAACCTTAAGCCGTAAAGGTGTGGGCGATGGGGTTCCGGCCTTAGAAGTGGAAACCTTTGATGGGGAACCCGTTGCTGGGACACTGATAATTCATGAAAAGGGCAAGGGTGCTTTATTAGGCCTGGAGAGGGGAGAGGTTAAATCGCTTGTTAAAGAACTCATAAGTCTAGGTCAAAGGGTTCTTTTGGTAGACTGCTTTGCCACCAGCGAATACTTGAAGGTTGAGGGAATCCTGGAGAGGGGAAAGAACGTTAGGTTCTTTACGACGTACAATAGAACGGTCACGGCTGAGCGGGTCCAAGACATCTTAACAGGCATAGCATATCTCAGCGATGTAACTGCATCAGGTAAAATCAACCTTATAGGCCTAGGAGAGGCGGGGTTGTGGTGCCTCTTGGCTCGAGGATTAGCCGAAGGCGTTGAGTCAATGGTTGTGGACGTAAATGGATTTAACCAGGACGACGAGGAGGAATGGCTTCAACGCTTATTCGCCCCACTGATGAGGCGGGCGGGAGGATTAGACACCGCCATAGCCCTAACAGTCCCATCCAGACTATTCATGCACAACACTAAGGAAGGGTTTAAACCCGATTTCGCATCCAAACTCTACGAGGCGCTGGATGCCTCAGAAAACCTGAAGGTAAAAAGAGACGAAGCCACCGAAACCGAGATAATAAAATGGATAATGTGAACCTTTTTTCAGGTGAATTGGAGGAGTGGAAAATGGCTGATCTTGAGGAGATCATATCGACTCTTTTTGAAACGCTGGTTTGGCCCGCGGTTTACGTGGGAGTCCTACCGAAGGGGATAAGAGAGGTCATGAGGAAGACCCTTGAGAGTTTTTCCATTACCTTTGAGGACCCCATAGACAGGGATTTGCTCCTAAGGATATGTAGAGACATGGACTATGCGGTTATAGAGAGGGACAGCCGCGTGGAAAACATTTACGACCAGCATGGAAACCTACTGGAGAGGCGCACCGTGGAATGGGAGTTTTCTCCCCGAATCCTGCGGGAAGACCTGATCGTGGCCCACGTGAGCCCCGACTACTCCCAGATTTACATCCTGCTCCTCCTAGACAAAAAGGTTGTAAACTTGACAGAAACCTATAGAAGGATAAAGTATGAAAAGGGAAGGCTTAATTGACGGCATGTAAACCTTTTCCAACGGAATAACCTTAAACATGTTTAGAGGGGGACGCCCTTGAGTCTAACCGTGCCAAAGATGGACTATGAGACGGAAGTTAACAGGACCCTTGGGTTTGTAAGGAAAATGGTGGAGGAGGCTAAGGCGTCAGGCGTCGTCATCGGCCTAAGTGGAGGCGTGGACAGCACCTTGGCGGCCACCCTCTGCGTCCGGGCCTTAGGCAAAGAGAAGGTCTTAGGCCTTTTCATGCCCACATCTTTTACGCCTGAGCAGGATATTAGGGACGCGCAGGAATTGGCAAGATGGCTGGAAATAAGGACAGAGTTCATTAACATCGACGAAATCAGTGAAGCCTTCTTCAAGGAACTAGGTTGTGATCTGAAGGACCCTAAGCAGAGGATTCCCATGGCCAATGTCCGCGCCAGGATCCGCATGATCCTCCTCTACTATTACGCGAACCTCCATAACTATCTGGTCGTGGGAACCGGAGACCGCAGCGAAGCCCTCATAGGATATTTCACCAAATATGGTGATGGCGGAGCCGACTTCCTGCCCATTCGCCACCTATACAAGACCCAGGTCCGAGAGTTAGCCAAGCACTTGGGCATACCTGAAAGGATGGCCCAAAAACCCAGCAGCCCCCAACTCTATCCCGGGCATAGGGCAACCGACGAAATCCCCACGGGCTATGAAGAACTTGACCCCATACTGGTTGGCCTCTTCGACAAAAAACTGCCCCCAGAGGAGGTAAGCAGGCTCACGGGAACCCCCCAAAAGGTCATAGAGGAAGTGCTAAGACGCTTTAAAACCTCCCAACACAAGCGCACACATCCACCATGGATCAGCGAACAGTAACCATCTCAGCAATGAATTTAAATTGTTGCTTTGGCTATTTGGCCATTAGGGAGACTGGTGGATTGAGCCTTGCCATTGAGGGTGGAGAGCCTGTTCGTAGGGACCCTTTTCCTCCCCGGATTCAGATGGGTCCCGAGGAGTTGCAGGCTGTCGTTGACTTAATGAAGGGTTATATGGCTGGTGGGGGGGTCTTTGACCGATATGGGGGAACGCAAGTGGATGCCTACGAGAAGGAGTTTGCGGCGTACCACGGTTTGGCCTTTGCCACCGCCACCAGCTCAGGTACGGCGGCCATCCATGCGGCTCTAGGCGCCCTGCGCCTGGACGTAGGCAGTGAGGTGATCTCTTCGCCCATTACCGATCCTGGGGCTGTGGCGCCCATCCTCTTTCAGAACTGCATCCCCGTTTTTGCTGACACGGACCCCGAGACTTTCAACGTGGACCCTGAATCGGTTAAGGAGCGGATTTCGGATAGAACTAAGGCAATTATCGTCGGTCACATTGCGGGCCAGCCCTGCGACATGGACCCCATCATGGAGATCGCGGAGGACCATGACTTAACTGTTATAGAGGACTGCGCCCAGGCCCACGACGCCCTATACAAGGGAAGGAAGGTGGGCACCATAGGGCATATGGGCGCCTTCAGCCTCATGAGCGGTAAGCACACCACCTCCGGCGGCCAGGGGGGCATGGTCATAACCAACGATGAGGAGCTCTATTGGAACGCCAAGCGCTTCGCCGACCGGGGAAAACCCTTCGGCTCCACGGTGCCAAGCAACATGTTCCTCGGCAACAATTACCGCATGACGGAGCTGGAGGCTACCATCGGCCGGGTTCAGTTGAAGAAGATGCCCAAAATTGTGGAAGCTAGGAGAAGAATAGTGGCCAGGATAGGCGAAGAGATCAGCGACCTCAAGGCCGTCCGCCTAGGCAAGATCATCGAGGGCGCCGTCTCCTCCCACTGGTTTGTCTTCCTCCGCGTGGACGAATCCAAACTGAAGGTGACCATGGTGGACTTCGGCAAGGCCGTGGCAGCCGAGGGAGTCCCCGTGGGCGGCAAGTACGACCACCTAATCTATGAGCAGCCCTGGATCAGGGACCGCCAAACCTACGGCAAATCCCAATGCCCCTGGTGCTGCCCCTTCTGGGGTAAAGAAATCACCTACGAAGGCTCCTGCCCCAACGCCCGAAGGGCCATCGACACCCACATCCTCATGGGTGTCCACGAAGGCTACACAGAAAGGGAAATCAAAGACATTGCCGCAGCCTTAAGAAAAGTTGAG
>Ga0315306_10001318_pt1 | contig 11878 bp, 3 predicted proteins | sample TDP1_MG_FD_203803 | JGI IMG/M metagenome (GOLD analysis project Ga0315306, IMG submission 203803) | Freshwater sediment microbial communities from Lake Towuti, South Sulawesi, Indonesia - TDP1 | ecosystem: Environmental > Aquatic > Freshwater > Lake > Sediment | place: Indonesia: South Sulawesi... | reverse complement strand
TCCCGGACTTTCCATCTATACTACTGAGCCTGAAGGTAGATACGGGTATAATTCGGGCAGCTCTCTGGCATGTTCTCATACAGCGGGACTGGTTGGTCTCATATTGTCGTCCAATCCCTCTTTAAGTAAGGATAATATTGAAAGGATTCTTTATAATAGTTGCGATTACATCAAAGAAGATAACAGTTATGGACGCGGTAGAATAAACGCTTACAGAGCTTTGTTGGCAGCGAAAGGAATAGAGAATATTGACATAGCCATACTTGACCTTGAAGTGATACCGGAAACCCCATTTCCAGGACAGGAAACAGAGATTAGCGTAACTTTGCAGAATCAAGGCAATGTCAAGACTCCGGGTTCAACCCTGAGGTTGTATATCGACGATGTTGCAGTAAATAACGTTACTATTCCATCCTTAGCTCCGAATGAAGTGATTATTAAGAAATTCAACTGGGTGCCGGAAACCTCCGGAAAGGAAACAGGAAATTGAAAACATATTAATTGAAGGGGAGGAAAATTTCCACTTCCCTCGTGGCAGACGGCGAGAGTGAAGGGTAGATAAGAATTTGTGCTTCTGCACCAAATGATATGGCTTGTGGGATTGAGACAATGGAATTTGAGTATTCAATGATAATGGGGAGGCGATATGAAAAGATTATGCACGAGTCTTGTTTTATTAGTAATTTTGATAACAAGTGCGTTTGCCAATGACAAATTAGCACTAAAAGCATCCATTGGCTACGCAAGATGGATTCCAGTATCAGAAGAGTCACACGATAATAATAGAGGAGGGGTGTGCCTACTAGGTAAATTTCTCTTTTATAACTTGAGCCCTACCACAAGCATTGGAATTGAAAGTGGGTTTTTTTTCTGGGGACGGGCAAAGGGTGAAATTGAGGAGGGAGCAGTTTGGGAGGAAACTAAGATCTCAATCCCATTTTTCTTAATTGCCCATTTTAAGATTGCTGGTGATGAAGAAGGACTATCTTATTATCTTGATTTAGGCATTGGAGCTCAGGGCGTGAGGCGTACCCGTACAAACGAAATTCCGTGGACTAGCGGATTTATGGGATTTGTCGTAACCCCTGGGATAGAATTATATCTTTCTCCAGTTTTAAATTTAGACATCTTTGTCGAAATCCAGTATTTAGGTGAATTCGACCTCGGCGGTGGTGATGGGGAGGGCGTAACATTGATCATACCTTCAGCAGGGATTCGCTTTTAATAAAAAAGAAAACTAAACAAAAGAACAAAATTGGGAGAAAATCAAACCGAGTATTGAATTTAATAAAAAGAAGAAACAAACGAATAACATGGCAAAAATCAGAAACTAGGAAATGGAAGGGAAAAGAAGTAGATAGGGATTTCTGGTTCCGTACCAAATGATATAGTTTGGGAAATTCAGACAATAAGATTGAGCATTTCAATAACGATAATGGAGGGACGATATGAAAAGATTATGCTTAACTCTTTTTTTATTAGTAATTTTGACAACAGGTGCGTTTGCCAATGACAGATTGGCACTAAAAGCATCCATAGGCTATGCAAGATGGATCGCAGTACAAGATTCAGACGTGATTAATAGAGGTGGCGGAGGTCTATTGAGCAAATTTCTTTATAATATAAGCCCTACCATAGGCATTGGAATTGAAAGTGGGATTTTTTTCTGGAGAGGGTTAACAAGGCCCTGTGGGAGGAAAATTAAGACCACAATCCCGTTTTTCTTAATCGCACATTTTAAGATTGCTGGTGATGAGGAAAGACTATTTTATTATCTTGATTTAGGTATTGGGGCTCAGGGAGCACTTATAGAGGGATATGGCTGGAGGAATGAGGTTATGGGATTTCTCATAACCCCTGGGATAGAATTATATCTTTCGCCCGTTTTAAAGTTAGACATCTTTCTCGAAATTCAATGTTTAAGCGACTTCGCCATGGACGGTGGGGAGGGCGTAACATTGATCATACCTTCAGCAGGGATTCGGTTTTAATGAAAGAGAAAGATAAACAAAAGAAGAATGTGGAACAAAGTCAAACAGGATTTTTGGTCCAATAATTAGAGGAAATAATCATCAAATGGCAATAATGGGGAAGTTACAAATGGAAGGAAAAAAACGAAATCTTGCCATAGTAATCATAATATTGGTGTTAGGAGTCCTTGTTACTTTTCATATTTCCCTTGCTTCGGGGTCAAGTGGGACTGTGCGGAAGATAAAAGCAGTGGTTGATGGGTTGCCAGGCGAGACCGACATGGAAGACAATATGAAAGAAAAGGAAATCAGCATAAACCCCTGTGGATTTACTGACTTGGCAATCACCGACGTAACCCTTTCTCCAAAATTTATTGTAAATAGTGACACGGTTACCGTTTCAATTAGAGTGAAAAATAAAGGGAATGAAACAGCAAAGGGCATAGAGCTTGTTCTAAGTCAACTGGGAATAAGTGAAGATGGCAGCATAAAAATTATTCTGGTTGGGACAAAAATAATAGAAGAGATAAAGTCTAGTGAGGAACTAAAGAAGGATTTTCCTCTCTGGGTACGGGCTCCGCTCACTGATGGATATGATATCTTGTTAAGCGCAGGAGTTCCCATATTGGAAGGAGATTCAGAACCCTGGGACAACAGTATGAGTAGGGAGTTCTCCATAGAAAGAGAAGATGGCACAATAAGCATAGTACACAAGAAGTTTGTCCATCAATATATTTGTATTCAAGCAGCGAAGATATTCGGGGAGAATCTCTTTGGAGAAGGTGGCTTTGAGGGAGGGAACTATTTGTTTAGGGGTGATTATTGGAGGGACAAAAGTGAGGGAGACACTGTTTGCCGCGGCGCATGGGATGAGGATTGTTATGAGCTTGTATATGCCGAGCCGTGGTATCTCCCTAGAGAGGTCGCTATTGCTTACCGTCATTTTTGGGATGCAGATGAAGGTGATAATTCAAGAAGCCTTGGAGATACATCAAATGCTTATCAAAAAGCAGTTTACTTTTGGAAAGGGGGTAAAGGAGAGGCAAAAGGCATAATAAATTTCTACAACCAAGGGGACAAAGGGCATGCATATAAACATTTGGGACATATATGTCACCTTTTGCAAGATATGGGAGTCCCTGCCCATGCCCATTTGGATCGTCATGTGGAAGAATTTCCTGGCAGTCTTCTTTTCGGTGATGACTGCTATGAAGATTGGATGGGAGAACAAGGATATGATAATTGGAGTTATCAAGATGCCTTAAATGGTGGCGGTTTAGTTCACATTCCCTGGAATAAGATACCCGCTGATGTTTCAGAGGACATATTTCCCTTGTACTATTTGATGTATACTACAAATCAATATGCAGACTATTTTGCTAGCGATGGCGAGGATGGCAATGAGAATGATAGGCGCGGTTGGCTTGACTATTCTGGCTGGCCAGGGAGCCCTACAAAAGAAGAACACCTGGATCCGAATCCTACGGGTTTATTGCCTCCGTGGGATACGAAGGGAAACAATGACTGGGGAGATGATGACGATGATGGTGACTTGACCAGAATTGGTAATAAAGCTTATGTCTACACTTTACGGGCTACGGCGACTCTGTATAAACTGTTTTGGGAGCTGGTTCACCCTGAAGAGCCACCAATCTATATTTATGATTCCTCCTGGCACTATAATAGTGTATCATTCAAATTGTGTAAACCTGTTTCGTATGAATTGACTGAGCCTGTGAAAGTAGATATTAAGTTGTACGACCCAGACGGTCAATTGGTGAAAGTTGTAGTGAAAGAGAAAATCTGCAATGCTGGACAGAACTATGTTTCCTGGACTATTCAGCCTGAAGAGATTCCTGAAGGCGTATTTAAATATGTCTTGGAAACTTCCGACAGTATGAAAGTTCGCTCCAATACTGTGGAGGTAGGACCAGCTGATTTGGCTCTTGAATTTTGTGGTGTCTCGCTCTTTTCTTCGGATGGCTTGCCGTTACTAAACAATTCGCTTCTCGATATTCAGAAACCAATCATAATGGCGAAAGGGAGGCTGTTTGGTTACTCCCAAGATAGGGTAATGGCGAAGTTAATTTGTACAGCAGAGGAACCAGTAGACTTAAATCCCGATGCTGGTGGTTCCTTTGAATTAGAACATAAACTCATCGCTTCTGGGAAAAACAATATTGTTCTATACGGTAGAAATGCTGTTAAAGAAGATGTAGCAGTTAATGAACGCATTGTCTATCGCGTGGGAGTGAGCTACCCGGCCAATAATTCTAATATTTCCGGGATACCTACGGATGTGACAATTCAGGGCAATGCCGATGCAAGTGATTTCCAAAATTTTTCTATAGAATTTGGAACGGGCACTTCACCAATAAAGTGGAATACTATCAGGCAATCCTCTACAAAGGTTCCAGGGCCCCTGGTGGGCAGTTTGTCTGAATGGGATGTGAGAAGGCTGAATGGATATTATACAATGCGGTGTAAAATAAATGGGCAGGAGGCGAATCGTTCTACATTTATCGTCGGGCAAAAGATTACACCAGATAAAGATGGATTGGCTGTTGACCCGGCTAATATGGTGAGTCTTTCGTTTGAGCCTCTTACTTTTAACACGACTCAATATATTACCATTTCTTCTTTAGCACTAAATCAAGATGTTGTTATCTCAAAAATTGTCAATCCCGAGGTGAACTATCTCCAACCCATAGGCCCAATTTATGAGATTAAGCCAGGAGAGTTAAAGCCAGATGATTTTAATAAAAAGGCTATGCTTACTATCAAATATGGCAACGAAGAAGTAGACGTCGATTTAGTAGGTGACGGAGTCTCCCGGAGAGAATTCGTCAAGAAGAATCTGGGAATTTACAGGTGGGATAATAAAGGGGAGAATTTGTCCTTAGTACCAGGGGTAGATGCAGTTAATAGCACTGATAACAACACCATTTCAACCCGGATTGACGATTTCTCATATAATTATTTAATTCTGCCAGCAAACGAATCACCGAAAATATCTTCTTTTTATTGTAGCCCGTTCATATTCAATCCAGTTTTACCTCAGGAATTCCGCAAACAGACAACAAACTATGCCACGGTGACTACAAACTCAGCAAAACATATATGGGTAAGTATTGATGTGAAGGATAAACAGGGTGAAGTTGTTGGAAAGCTGGCTGATAGGAAGTTAGAAGAAATGGGGTTTGTGCAGGAGGAAGAGGTTTTCCGCAAAACTTTGAGTTATTTCTGGGATGGGAAGGATAGCAATGGAGCCACTGTGCCAGATGGAGTATATACTATTCAGATGGAAGTTGAGGATGGTGTAGGTAACTTATCCGAGAGCGACTGTCTGGTAGTAAAAGGCAGAGTGCCACCAGAGATAGCCTCGCTTAATAGTCAGACCACTACTGATAATTTATTGCCAGATGCAGAGAATCCTATCCTCGTCTCAGGACTTGTGGAAATAACTGGTTCTGCAGTTGACCCTGCTGGGTTTTCTGGATATTCAGTAGCTTATGCTCCCCATGGGACAGAGGATTGGAATAGAATTACTGTCCCTGCCAGTTATGTGAATGGTCCTGATTACACTGTCTCTTCAATACAAATTACCAACGGTTTACTTGCGGTTTGGGATACTACCAAGGTTGCTGACGGCAGTTATGACGTTAGGTTGACAATTTATGACGAAAGTGGTGCTACCGATGCTGTAACAATATATAATATCGAAGTACAAAATGGTCTGGATATATATAATTTTACAGCCTTGCCTAATCCTTTTGCTACAAGTACGACCATTGGTTACACCCTGCAAAATCCCGCCGATGTAACCGTAGAAGTGCTGGATGCTGTTTCCTTAACGCTTCTCAAGATTTTGGTAGATAATGAAACCCAGGCCGCTGGCACTCATACTGTCTCGTGGAATGGCGAAAGTGCAACAACAGATATTGGTGATTACATTTGTAAGGTCAGCGCCCCTGGAGCTAAAGCGCCAGGACCGATTACTATTCGGCGTATTGCTAATAACAGCAATATTCGGGCCCGAATCAATTTTCCTGATACAGGTCTCGTCGCTGGCGCTATTGCTATTATGGGAGAAGCAGGGAATAGTATAGAATCCGACTTTGCATCTTACACTGTGGACTTCTCCGTTAGTGGTTCCTCTGTCTGGACTCCAATTTTCAGCAACGCCAGGCCAATTCAGCCATCGGGCATTTTAGTTTCCAGCTGGGATACAAGGGAACTGGTCAACGCCGATTATATTCTTCGCTTAACCGTTAGCGATACAGCGGGCAACACTAAAGTAGTTACTAAAGAAATTACAGTAGCTAATGAAGTTACTCTGGCGGCAGTGCCGTCAGTAATTACGCCGAACGCTCCCGATAGTATAAAAACTACAACTATTACCTATAGTTTACCTAAGCCAGTGTCTTCCGCTAATTTAGGAATATATTTGGGGGCTACCCTGGTAAAGACTTTCGCTACTTTTACCGCCCGAGGGACCTATTCTCTTACCTGGGATGGAACCGATGACAATTTTTCCCCAGTTCCAGGTGGCCAATATGATTGTGTTTTAACAGCCGATACTGAAACTAAAATTGTAGTGATAACCATAGATAGGGGAACGAGTATCATTGGCGCGGAGATTAAACTGGATAATTCCCAGCCTGTCTTTGGGAAGCCTTACTTTGACTGGTCAGCCTATGGGAGCGGTCAGTATGATATCGCTCAATATTTTGATTGGAGAGTAACAGCCAGCGGAACAGAAAGCTGGGTTGAACGGATTACCAAATCTGGTTCAAAAGGAGGTAGTGATGGAGGCAAAAAAGAAAGCGGTACGTGGAAGTTTGCAATTATTGGAATGGAAGACCAGCCACTAGCCAGTGGTATTTATATAGCAACGCAAAAACGTTGGGTTGTGGTTAATATTGATTATGGTATTACATTTGCTAACATTCCTGAACCGAATGTTCCTCTACCTACTCATTTCGTTAACAATAGAGGCCTTTTGTTAATCGGTGGTGGATTTGAGGTTTATGACAAGACGCGTTCTGGTTGCAAAGCAAGAGTATGGGTATATTACGATATCTATAATATTGTTGGACAGCATGTGGCGAATTGGATTTACGACCCCAGTGACCATGTTTTCTCCTGGTCGGTAAGTGGAGATATTATAAAATCTGCAGGGGTCTCCAATTCGACAACTCTCCGTTCGGGGACTGCATATGGGCATTTGCCCCATCAGGCAATTTATAGCGTTACGATTAATCCTCAACACGGAGGGACTGTTGACCCTGCTACAGGAAATGCATGGGTCAGCTATAATAGTAATCCTGATGTTCGCATTTCCTTAACTAAGAATTCACAGCCATCAGGAAAGAGCATCATAGTTTCAGGAAACCTGATTGGCACGGTTCCCCAGGAACCACAATTTGAAGGTAACTGGAGTGCAGGGGACGAGGCTAATCCTCTCTTTAAACAGGATAATCTTGTCTCTTATAATACACCTTCCACTTTCAGCATTTTCAGTAATTTATCATACACACCACCATTCGTGTTAGATAAAGCACCGCATTGCAGTCAATGGAAGGTCTTCGGGCCATATTATCCAGATAGTACTATCACCAATCCAGACCTTATCTTCACCGATATCTACGGAAAACCGGCAGCGAGTCCCTTGTATATTGGGGACGGTAGTACTTTTGTGATAGGAGATTCCGGAACAGAAAACAAGGGTCAGGACCAATTCATCGCCAATTTGAAAGTTCCCTACGAGGGGCGAACCTTCATAAAAATACCGGGAATAGCCAGTACAGGAAACTTCGGGAGATATCGGATAGAGTTCGGTGCAGGCTCCGCACCAACATCTTGGCATACCGTCAAAGAGTCAACCATACCGATACCCGATGGCACTTTGGGTTACTGGGATGTGACCAGACTTAATGGGGAATATACATTACTTTTGACCGTTTACGATGCAGGCAGCATGGCGGTAGGTGCCAGTCAGAAGACTTTCCAGATAGGTCAGCCAATTACACCGTCTGGAGGTCAGGTACAAGATGCCTACAGCACAGTAACAGTCGATTTCCCTTCAGGTTCTTTAATAACTGATAGACTCGTTACCATCTCTTCGGTAAAAGCTGAGGAGATAAAAATATTTAGTAAAGATTTCAAACCCTTCGGACCCATTTTTGAATTTAAGTCATTTCCTGAGGATTTAAATGAAGACGATTTTGCCAAAGATAGCGATGGTAATATAATAAGACCGGCTACGCTAACCTTCAAAGGCAAAGCGTCTGAGCTGGGCATTGGACCGGAAGACGAAAGCAAGATTGGCATATATAGTTTCGACCCATTAACCCGGGAGATTCAATTTATTCCTTGTGTGGTGACCAAGGATGCCAGTGGTCTATTTACAATTTCTGCCAAGATTACGCATTTCTGCTACTATTTCTTAGCTAAAGATACCCTCCCACCTCAATTTACAATTTCTATATTGCCGAATCCAGTAAGTGGCGACAATGTCAGCATAAAAGTGAAGTCCTCTAAGACTTTAGATGGTCTACCTTCAGTCAATGTTCTTACTCCGGATGGTCAAACTCATTCCGTAGATATGGCACGAGATTCGTCTCCTGAAGCGGTGAATAGCTATATTGGGACTTTCCTGCTACCAGCCAGGGAAATGCAAGGTACGGCAGAAGTTAATGTTTCTGGAAAAGACCTCGCAGGTAATCAGGGCTCGGCAACTGCACGATTCAATATTGATACTTCTCTTCCCGTCTTTAATGTCGCTGCCATTCCAGACCCTGCTGGAGTCGGCGAAGTCAGCCTAAGTATATACTCTTCACGCAGATTAGCCAGGCCACCTACGGCAACCGTCACACCCTCTAGTAGGCAGCCACAGATAGTCAACATAAGCGGGGGTGACTGTAGATATACCGGAATTTTCTCTGTGAAACAGGGAATGGATGGGACGGCTCAGGTAGAAATAGTTGCTGAGACTGAAACCGGCAAGGAGGTGACTGGTTCAGGAATGTTTGAAATCATAACTACCAGCCCGGAATTGAGTGTCTCAGTAGCTCCTGAGATAGCTAACGGTGAGGTCGAGATAACCGTGACTTCTTCTCGTAAGCTCGCAGAATTGCCAATTGTTATGGTCAAACCCTATGGCCAGGCGCCCCAGCGTGTAGAAATGTTATACGTTTCAATAGACGAGCATATCTATAAAGGAAAATTTATTGTCGTTCCTGGAATTACTGCCAATGGCAAGGCGTTAGTGACCGTAAGCGCATCGGATGAAGCAGGCAACTTCGGCGAAACCTCCACGACCTTCATCGTGGATAGAATCCCTCCAGAATTGACTGTTTCCGTTTCACCCAGACGAGTCAGTTCAGGCGAAGTGACAATGAGCATCATTGCCAGTGAACCGTTAGACCAATTTCCAAACGTAACAGTTGCCCAGAAGGGAGGCAGCTCTGTGCCTGTTAATGTAGCAAAAGAAGGAGAATTAGCCTACTTGGGCGATTATACAATTGACGAAAACTTTCCTGGAACCGCTATCGTTAATGCATTAGCTAAAGATTTAGCTGGGAACACCACGACATCCACAGAAACTTTTGTTGTTGATACAGAGCCTCCTACGCTGACTCTTTCTGCAATACCTTGTTCTTCTTCTTTGGGCGAAATTAGAATCATAGTTTCATCGTTAAAGGAATTGAGAAATCCCCCAGAGGTCAGCGTTACACTTCCTGGAGAGACTCAGCCTCGAATTATAAATATGGATAGGTTAACTTTTTCTTCAACAAGTAGTCATGTCATGGAACAATACATGGGTACTTTTATAGTTGATAGAGATACCCCCGAGGGGTTGGCGACCATAAATGTTTCTGGAATAGACATAGCAGGTAATTCCAGTAAAACTTCTGGAAATTTTAGCATTGATCATACCCCACCCAAATTTGAAGTTTCAGCTAATCCAGCCTTGTCCAGAGCTGGAACGGTCACCCTTTCTATAGTGGCATCAGAATCCGTAAGAGCTCTTCCTAAGGTAGTTGTTTCTGAATCGTCAGGGGAGAATTCACAGCCCGTAGAGTTGGCGGCTTCTCCCAATTTCAGCGAAGTACTTGATACAGGGGTACTAATGATTGACAATAGTAAACTATGTTTAAAAGTCTTTGAACCTGGCGAAGTCGTCACTTTTCCCTTTGATGATACATACAAGAAGAAGCCCATAAAGATTGGTGAGGGTCTCTACAAAATTTCTGGCCTTAGTGAACATTTCACTGAGAAGCTCGAGGTCGAGGTAGTGGCCAGTATCACAGATGAGAAAGGAGAACCTGTATCAGACTTCTCCTCTACAGGAATAAAGAGCGGTGACATCTGGACAATCTACGCTCTTGACAACAAGTATATAGGGAAGTACGAAGTTATAGGAGGAAGGACTCTAGATGGAGAAAAGACAATTTCTGTCTCTGCTACCGATTTTGCTGGCAACGATGGTTGGGGCAAAGGTACTTTTAGGGTAGACACGACTCCACCTGCTTTCACGATTTCCATCAACCCGAACCCAGCAAAAACCGGAAAGGTTAATATCTTAGTCAGCGCGGCCAAAAAGTTGAAGTTGCCTCCAGAAGTAACAGTTACTCCTTTTAGTCAGTCAGGTCAGAAGGTGGGAATGAAAGATGCGCCCGGCGCAAGCAAACCAACTGCTACAGGAAATGTTGTTGCAATAAAATCTGCCGAAACTGATGATTTCCCAATCAGCTACATAGTAATGAAATTGTATAATTCCGATGAACCTATTACGTTTCCTTTCGATGAGTCGTGGGAAAGGAAGCTGATAAAAGTAAAAGATTCCTTCTACAGATTGGCATACTTGGCGCAAGGTCTCTCCGAAGAGGGTTTGGTGGAGGTGGGTTGTGTCTTGGCTGACCTTGATGGAAAATTGCTTGCCGACCTTGCCAGCACTGGAATAGAACAAAACGACCCTTGGGCAGTATGCAACTATGACTATAGTGGTATTTTTGAGGTAGACCCTTATGCTACCTGTAATGGTGTAGCCAAGATAGAAGTTTGTGGTACTGATGAGGCTGGAAATAAAACTACGGCTTTTGGAGAATTTACAATTACTGGCGGATATGATAATCCTTTAGAACTTATTTCGGAGAAAGTTGTAAATTATCCCAATCCTTTCCATGCTGGTAGAGAAGATACGATTGTTCAATACTACTTGAACAAATCTGCCGATGTAAAAATGCACATTTACGACCTTTTTGGCAATTTAGTAAGGACATTAGAATTTTCTCCAGGAGAAGAGGGTGGTCAAATGGGACGAAATCGGGTGCCATGGGACGGGCATAATGGCAGAGGGATTGTAGTTGCTAACGGCGGATACATCTGCCGCGTAGAAGCTAAAGCTGGCAAGGAGAGAAAGGTAAGGACCAGAAAGATTGGGGTGCTGAAATAGATGACTAATAGATCAAGTATGTGCCAGTTAAAAAAGATGAGGAAAGACTTGCTTAAGTGGGTCATTCTTATATTATTAACTACAATTCTTTCCACCGTTTCGAAGACGTATAGTTATGCACGTTCTCCCGATGCAGGATTACCGGGTGCTTTCTTGCGCTTTGGTGCTGGAGCAAGGTCGTTAGGAATGGGTAAAGCGTATGTTGCAGTTTCCGATGATGCGAGCGCAACTTATTGGAATTCGGCAGGATTAACTCAACTTAGTCAAAAAGAAATAATTGCCTTACATGCTATTCTTTTTGCAGATACAATCTACGACTTTGTTAGTTACGCCCACCCCCTGGAAAAGTCAGGCACACTTGGTTTGGGAATAGTAAATTTACATTCCAGCAATTTTAACTACAATACTTCGGGAGAGGATGAAGGAACTTTCTCTGAAAATGAAATTG
>Ga0315306_10001314_pt1 | contig 11899 bp, 10 predicted proteins | sample TDP1_MG_FD_203803 | JGI IMG/M metagenome (GOLD analysis project Ga0315306, IMG submission 203803) | Freshwater sediment microbial communities from Lake Towuti, South Sulawesi, Indonesia - TDP1 | ecosystem: Environmental > Aquatic > Freshwater > Lake > Sediment | place: Indonesia: South Sulawesi... | reverse complement strand
ATGATCCAGAGTCATCTGTGTTACCATTACACCACTTCCCAGCCGCCAAAATCCTGTGAAAATATTATACAACAATTTAATTTGGGGGGCACAATACTTAATTTGATTCAGTTAGATATTTTGTCCTCATATTTATCTAAAAATCCCTTTTTGCGAAGGTTAGCGGACTCAAAAACCGTTTGAGGGCTGAGCAGGCACGGCTCCTCTACTCGTTTTCTCTGCCGGCGCTGACAAGCCTGGCCCAGGCATCGCGCAGGGTCACGGTGCGGTTAAAGACAAGCTTTTGAGGCGAAGAATCAACGCTATCGCAACAGAAATATCCCTGCCTCTCAAACTGGTAACGGCTTCCAGGCGCAGCCTCCTTAAGGCTCGGCTCCACCTTGCAGGTACTGAGAACCTCCAGAGACTTCGGGTTCAAGTTTGATTTCCAATCTTCGCCTTCTGCAACCTCACTGGGGTCCCTTTTGCTGAAAAGAGTGTCGTATAATCGGACTTCAGCCTCAAGAGCATGACCGGCCGAAACCCAGTGCAGCGTCGCCTTGACTGTGCGGCCGTCAGGAGCATCACCACCCCTGGTGCTCGGGTCATACTTACAGTGGAGCTCTGCGACCTCGCCGCTCTTTGAATCCTTGACAACGTTCACACAGGTAACGAAATAGGCATAGCGCAGGCGAACTTCCCGTCCAGGAGCCAAACGGTAGAACTTCTTGGGAGGTTCTTCGCGAAAATCCTCCCTCTCGATGTAGAGCTCCCGGGAGAAGGGAACTTTCCTCGTCCCTGCCCCCAAATCCTCAGGATTATTGACAGCATCAAACTCTTCAACCTGTCCTTGCGGGTAATTCACAATAATAACCTTAAGCGGCCGCAGCACAGCCATCTTCCGCTGGGCCTTCTTGTTCAGCTCCTGCCGAAGGCAGTCTTCGAGCAGGCCGATGTCGATGATGCTGTTCAGCTTTGCCACTCCGATAAGCTCGCAAAAATTCCTGATGGATTCCGGCGTGTATCCCCTTCTCCTCAGCCCTGATATGGTCGGCATCCTCGGGTCATCCCATCCGCTCACATATCCTTCCTTCACCAGCTCCAGAAGTCTGCGCTTGCTCAAAACCGTGTGGCTCAAATTGAGCCGCGCAAACTCGATCTGCTGGGGATGATGGACTCCTAGCTTCTCCAGAATCCAGTCATAGAGTGGGCGATGAACCTCGAATTCCAGGGTGCAGATGGAATGGGTGATGCCTTCAATCGAATCTGAAAGCCCGTGCGCCCAGTCATAGGTGGGATAGATGCACCATATGTCGCCCGTCCTGTAATGCTTAGCCCTGCGAATCCGGTAAAGGACCGGGTCGCGCATCAAAAGGTTCGGATGGGCCATATCAATCTTTGCCCGCAAGACGCGGGAACCATCCTCGAATTCGCCATCCTTCATCCGCCGCAAGAGGTCCAGGTTTTCCTTGACAACGCGATTTCGATATGGACTCTCCTTTCCAGGCTTGTTCAGCGTTCCCCTGTACTCGCTTATCTGGTCGATGCTCAGGTCGCAGACATAGGCTTTTCCTTTTTTTACGAGCTCTACGGCGTAGTCATAAAGCTTTTCGAAATAACCGGATGCATAAAATTCCCGCGCCTCCCAATCAAACCCGAGCCATCTGATGTCTTCCTTGATGGATTCTACATAACTGACTTCTTCTGTCTCCGGGTTGGTATCATCAAAGCGCAGGTTGCAGAGTCCTCTGTAATCTCTGGCAAGGCCGAAATTCAGGCAGATGGATTTGGCATGGCCGATATGAAGATAGCCGTTCGGCTCAGGTGGAAACCTGGTCTGGACTCGTCCCTCATTCTTATTGTTCTTTAAATCCTTTTCAATAATCTCTCTGATAAAATTTGATTTGGATTCAAGCTCGCTCATTTTGCGGCTTTCCTCATGCGCTCCAATACTTTTTTCTTGCCGAGAATCTCCATAACCTCGAAAAGCCCTGCTCCTCTTGTTCTCCCGGTTATCGCCACTCGTGTCGGATGAATCATGTCTGCGGCCTTAATGCCTCTTTGCTCAGCAAGGCTGCGGCAGGTCTTTTCTATATTCTCCTTTTTGAAATCTTCAAGCTCTTCCAGGCAGTCGGCAAAGAGCTTTATATTCTGTTTATTCTCTTTTCTTCCAAGGTAATCCTTCTTGCCTTCTTTATCAAAGGAATAATCGTCGCGGAAAAAGCTTTCGGTCAAGTCTATGAATTCGAGTAATGTCTTGATTCTTATCTTGTAAAGGTCGATGAGCCTCAAAAGATAGTCATCACTCTTTACAAATAATTCCATTCCTGCTGCGAAAAGTCGGTCTTTGATGAGCGGAAGCAGCTCTTCTGCTTTTTTTCTCATGATATACTCGCCGTTCATCCACTTGAGCTTTTGAATGTCAAACTTGACCTGGGCGTCATTCATCGCCGAGAGGTCGAAGAGTTTCACAGCCTCGGCCAAGGAGATAATTTCGCGGTCTTCGCCTGGAGACCACCCGAGAAGGATGAGGTAATTGGCCAGAGCTTCGGGCAAAAAACCTTCTTTCCTGTACTCTTCAACCGCAACCCCGCCGTGCCTTTTGGAGAGCTTCGCTCCATCAGGTCCCATGATGAGCGGCATATGGCCAAAGCGGGGCAGCGGAAGGCCGAGCGCTTCGTAGAAAAGAATCTGCTTGGGCGTGTTAGAGATATGGTCATCTCCTCTCAGAATATGAGTGATTCCCAGCTGCGTGTCATCGACCACGCAGGAAAAATTATATGCCGGCGAGCCATCGGACTTGACCATCACCTGGTCCTTTATGCCGTCAGTTTGGAATACCATTTTGCCATGGATGATATCATCGACTTCTATTGTTCGGCCCTTTTCAACTTTGAGAATAAAGGCATTGCCGTCTTTATAAGCTTTCCCCTTGTTCAGAATCTCTGCTGCTATTTCCTTGTAAAGAGCGAAGCGCCGGCTCTGGTATATCGGCTCCTCATCCCAGTCAACGCCAAGCCATCTGAGGTCCTTAAGGATTTCCTCGAGGAATTTAGCGTCCGACCTGGCCATATCCGTATCCTCTATCCTGAGCAGAAACTTGCCTCCTGAATGCCTGGCAAATAGCCAGTTAAAGAGCGCTGTCCTCGCACTCCCAAGATGCAGGTATCCTGTCGGGCTCGGCGCAAACCTTACAACAACCATCTTCTTCTCATTCAAAAGAAATATTTGTTAATCTAAGATATAAATAGGCTCAGGCAAAGTGGTGAGAAGGACATGTGAAAGGCCGAGCGGGCATGGTTCCTCGACCGAAGGTCGAGGAGAGCGAAGCCTTGAACCGAGCCGCTTTTGCCACGCTGGGGCGAAAGCGGCGTGCCTTCGAACCACTTTGCCTGAGCCGTAATCAAACAAATTATTTTTCTCCTATTTTATCATCGGCACTTTTATTCCCTTGACCTTGGCAAAGCGAATCGCTTCCTCATAGCCGGCATCAGCATGGCGAGCCACACCCAAGCCAGGGTCAACAGTCAGCACTCTCTCCAGCCGCTTCTCAGTGGACTTCTCTCCGTCAGCGACGATGACCATGCCGGCGTGGATGGAAAGGCCGATGCCAACGCCTCCTCCATGATGCACAGAGACCCAGGAAGCGCCGCAGACAGCGTTCAAGAGGGCGTTGAGCACTGGCCAATCGGCAATAGCATCTGAGCCATCCTTCATTCCTTCCGTTTCCCTGTTGGGCGAAGCAACCGAGCCTGTATCCAGGTGGTCACGGCCGATGACAATCGGCGCGCTGATTTTTCCCTTCTTCACTAACTGGTTGATGACTGAACCAAAACGAGCCCTCTCGCCGTAGCCAAGCCAGCAAATTCGCGCCGGAAGACCCTGAAATTTCACCTGCTTCTGCGCTTTCCTTATCCACCTCTCCAGAGGCTTGTCCTCTGGAAACTCTTTCAGCACAGCCTCATCAGTGACATAGATATCCTCTGGCCTTCCGGAGAGGGCAGCCCAGCGGAATGGGCCTTTTCCATAGCAAAAAAGAGGCCGGATGTACTCTGAGACAAAGCCAGGGATGTCGAAGGCATTCTGGACGCCTGCTTTCTGAGCCTGGCCGCGGATGTTGTTTCCATAATCGAAGGCCTTTGCTCCTTGCTTCTGAAGCTCGAGCATGGCTTGAACGTGAACAGCCATGGAATGATATGCTCTTTTTATATATTCATCAGGGTTTTCTTGCCGCAGCCTTAGCGCCTCTTCATAAGGAATGCCGTGAGGCACATAGCCGGCGAGCTCATCATGGGCCGAAGTCTGGTCGGTCAAGACATCAGGAGTTATTCCCCTCTTCACGAATTCAGGAATAATATCAGCCGCATTGCCGAGAAGAGCTATGGACACTGTCTCACCCTTTTTCTTGGCTGCAAAAGCAAGCTTAAGAGCCTCATCCAGATTGTCGACCATGGTATCGACATACTTTGTATCCAGCCGTCTCTGTATTCTGTTTCTATCTACCTCGACGATTATGGCCACACCCTCATTCATAGTCACGGCCAGAGGCTGAGCTCCTCCCATGCCTCCCAAGCCTGCGGAGAGCACAATCTTTCCTTTCAAAGAGCCGCCAAAATGGGTGCGGGCGACAGAGGCCAAAGTCTCATAGGTTCCCTGGAGAATCCCCTGGGTGCCGATGTAAATCCAGCTGCCTGCTGTCATCTGGCCAAACATGGTCAGCCCTTTGGCTTCCAGCCGACGGAACTCATCCCAGGTTGCCCACTTGGGAACAACGAGCGCATTGGCTATCAATACACGAGGAGCTTCAGCATAGGTCTTGAAGACGGCAACCGGCTTTCCGCTCTGAACGATTAGCGTTTCATCATTCTCGAGCTTTTTGAGGCTTTCGACAATCGCCCAGAAGCATTCCCAGCTTCGAGCAGCCTTTCCTGTTCCGCCGTAAACAATCAGCTCCTTTGGCTTTTCTCCGACCTCAGAGTCCAGGTTGTTCATCAACATCCTCAAAGCCCCTTCTTGAGACCAGCCTTTTGTATTAAGCTTATCACCGTGTGGCGCTTTGATTTCTTTATACTCTGTAACCATCATCGCCTCCTCTATATTTGAAATGCTCTAGATTTTCATTATTAACATAAGGTTCTATTCTTTAATTTCTTCCCCATAAATTTTTCATTATTTTTTACTGCTTAGCTTTAAGCTCTTATTGAATATACCACAATGAAAAGTGAAGGGTAAATGGGAAGGAAAAAATTCTGCCTCTCAGCTTTGATGCAGAAAAAATATGGGGATTAAAAAATATTAATTAAATCCCTAATTGCTCTATAATGGATTTCAGATATTCAACCTTGGGCGTTATTCGCTGGTTAAAATCGGATTTGACTTTTTCCATGTTTTCTTCGAAGAAGGTGAAATCATCCTGGTTACTCCAGTTTTCGATACTCAATTTCTCGAGTATTTCTTTAAGGAATTCTTTACTCACGATATCTATGGTGAATTTGGGAAGTGTGCAAGATGATTTTTCCAACAGCTTGATACTCCGCATGAAAGCATCCCGCAGTGATTCCTGGTGCCTTATGATTTCTTGTTTAATGAAAAATTGTTCCCTGGGGGAGGTTGTCTGGGAGAGCTTTGTGTAAAGCTTTTTCGTCTCTGTCAAATGCGTGCCCAAGGCCAAGATGATGCACTCACTATCCAAGACCACTTTTTCATTATTCTGGTAATACCAAACCTCAGCGCCTTCCTCTGGCGGATCAGTCTTACGATAGCTTGTTAAAAGCTCGGCAAAATCAGAAGCTCTCCTCTTCTGAGGCACAGCAAACTCCTTTGGCTCAACTTTTTCTTCCTTCTTTTCTGCTGCTGCCTCCTGCCAGTGCTTCTTCCATCTCCCAGAAAACATGGTTTCCAATGTCTCATCCAGCTTGAATTCGGGCTCTGGCCCTTTGGCAAACGCAGGCTCTTCTTTTATTTTCTCCTTCTCCACGGCAGGAGCAACTTTTGTCTCTTCTTTTTCCCTGAAGACTGCTTCTTTGGGTTTTTCGGGCGGAGGGGCTTCTTCGATGGCTTTTTCCATCTCGGCCAGCTGAGTCTCCATCTCCTCAGGCTTTTCTCCTATCACGAAATGAAACTCTTCTTCCTTGGCTTCTACTGTTTCCTCGGCGACTCCAGGAGCAGGCTTCTTCTCAACTTTTTCCTCAACCTTCCCTTCAGCCCTCTCTGTCTCTTGTTTCCTCAACATGTCCTTGAGTTTTTTCACTCGAGCCAGCTCCTCTCCGAAATCTATACCCTCTTCATACTCTGCTTCTCTTTTGGGTGGCTTTTCTATTTTCTTGAATTCTTCTTCAGGCTCTTTCTTAATCGATGATATTTTATCTCTTACCTCCTGGCCGATTCCTTCAAGACTCAGGCTCAGCTCTTTCATCTTCTCAAATTCCTTAACTGTTTGACCCGTCAGGTTTTCTATCTCTTTCTGGAACTTGGTGACCTTGGTAAGATGTTCTTTTATCTTATTTTTAACGCCTTCTACCTTGACTTTAAGCTCATTGACCACATTCTCGATACTTGTCAGAGCCTCTTTCTCTTCCACCGATTTTATCGGCTCAACACTTCTTTTAGGTTCTTCTTTCATTTTCCTTGTTTTGAGGTCAGCCTCCGGCTCGCCCTTTTTCCTGGCCAAAGCTTCCCTTAATTTTCTCTCGATCTCATCGAAGTTTCTGGGGTGTTCTTTTTCGTTGTCTTTCTCTTCTGGCATGTTGCCTCTCCTTTTCCTTTGCAAATATATTATCTCTGCTCAGAATGTCTGTCAAGCAAAACATCTCATGGAAGCAGCTGCAAATTCATTGTATTAATAGGCTCAGGCTGGGTGCTAATAAAACCGTTTGAAGCCTGCGTGTTTTCGAGACACCCAGTCTGAGCCATAACATGGTTTTCCATTAGGCAAGAAGATGCTTTCATCTCTCTTTTCCTAGAGGCATTGCTTTTCCCAGAGCCACTCTCCAATTTCCGCTGAGGTCTTTGAAAAATTCAATTTTCTTCCAGCAGGGATTGGAGGCAAGGAGCGACTTGACTCCATCTTTCTGGCCATAGCCGATTTCAAAAAGAAGATAGCCGCCTGGCTTTAAATAATAAGAGGCTTCTTGAGCGAGCTTTCTTATGACTTCCAATCCAGTCTTCCCGGAAACCAAGGCTCTCATAGGTTCATATTCTTTTACTTCCTGCGGAAGTCGCGTCCATTCTTTTCGAGAAACATAGGGCGGATTTGCAACAATTAGGTCACATTTTCCTCTGAGGCGGAGTTTTTTCAAGGGCGAGAATAGGCTTCCCTGAACAAAATTTATATTCGAAATATTCTGTCTGGAGGCGTTTAAAGAGGCAAGCTTCAAGGCTCGTTGAGAAATATCCGTGGCCACAATTTTTGCCTTGGGCAGCTCCTTGGCTAGAGAAATGGCTATGTTCCCGCATCCTGTCCCGATATCGACGATGGTCACCTCCTCTCGCGGCGCCAGCTCTAAAGCCTTCTCCACGAGCAATTCTGTCTCTGGACGTGGAATCATAACTGCTGGAGAAACCTTGAAGGAGATTGACCAGAATTCTTTATTGCCCGTTAGGTAAGGAATTGGAAATCCTGAAAGCCTTTTCGAAATAAGTCTGAAAAAACGCCTCTCCTCTGCGCTTGAAAGCTCGAGGTCTGGAGAAGAATAGAACTGCTCTTCTGATATCGAAGCGCACTTAAAAAGCAACAACTTGGCTTCTATGTGAGGATGGGGCTTGTCTTTGAGAAAGGCTCTTCCTTTTATAAAAAGTTCCTGGATGGTACTCAAGGTCCGAAAGAGGTGTTTATTCTTTTTTCTATGCTTTTGGTCTGAAAACGAAAAGCCAAAGCCTCGATGATTTCATCGATATTTCCGTTGAGGATGTCCTCCAATCTGTGGAGGGATAGATTTAGGCGGTGGTCGGTGACCCTGGATTGATGAAAATTGTATGTTCTTATCTTTTCACTTCTCTCCCCTGTGCCGACTTGAGCTTTTCGATCTTGAGCTATTTTTTTCTGCTGTTCGCGCTGGATGCTATCCATCAGCCGCGTGCGCAAGATCCGAAGAGCCTTTTCTTTGTTGCGGTGCTGCGACTTCTCATCTTGACAAGAGACAACCAATCCCGAAGGCTTGTGAGTGATTCGAATGGCCGTATAGTTGCGATTGACATTCTGTCCGCCCGGTCCAGAAGCACCAAAAGCCTCAATTTTTAAATCTTTGGGGTCAAGCTGAACATCGACCTCATCCGCTTCCGGGAGAACAGCCACGGTCACTGTTGAAGTATGAATTCGGCCGCTGGCTTCGGTCTGAGGAACTCGCTGCACGCGGTGAACTCCGCTCTCGTATTTCAGCTGAGAATAGACTCTCTCTCCGCGGATGTTGATGATGGCCTCTTTAAAGCCTCCGATAGGAGAGAGACTCGTGTCCATGACTTCAGACTTCCAGCCTTTCTTCTCTGCAAAGCGCATATACATGCGGAAGAGGTCTTGAGCGAAAAGCGATGCCTCGGCTCCCCCAGTTCCTGCTCTTATTTCCAGAATGACATTTTTTTCATCATTGGGGTCTTTCGGCAGGAGCAGAAATTTTAGCTCCCTTTCAACCTTCTGCTCTTTTTGCAGCAAATCTCTGAACTCTTCTTCGGCAAGCCTTCTTAACTCTGATTCCGACTGAGCGTCGGCAAGAATTTCCTCCAATTCTTTGATGTCCTTTTTGATCTTTTGATAAGCTTCGTATTTCTTGACCAGAGGCTCGAGTTCGGCCCGCTCTTTGGCGATTTTCTTTATTTTTTGGGAATCGGAAATAAAGGCTGGATCAGACAGAGATTCAGTGAGTTGGTAGTATTTTTCTTTGATATTTTCCAGTTCTTGAAACATTTCGCCTATTTTTTATTTTCAAGGTCGCCATATTTCTTTCTGAACTTTTCAACTCGTCCGGCACTGTCAACAAACTTCTGCTTGCCGGTGAAAAAAGGATGGCAACGGGAACAAATCTCGACCCGGATTTCTTTTTTTGTGGAACGGGTGACGAAGGTATTCCCGCAGGCGCAGGTTACAGTGCAATCAACGTACTCAGGATGGATTCCTTTCTTCATCTATGATTTCTCCTTCGCAGCTTGTCATTATATCAAATTGATGGCAAAAGAGTAAAGAGTTAAAAGCTCTTCCTTCCCTTTGCTTAGGCTCAAATCAATTTTGACTTAAATTAAATTTATAATAACAAAAATAATTAAAATCAAGTATCATCAATAATGCTCAACAAGCCTTCCTCTCCGATGGGCTGCTCATTCATCTTTTTCTTGAAGCAGTGCCAATCGGCTTCAAATGCCAATTTTCCTTCTTGCTCTCTGGCTTTATCTCTGTATGCTTTGGAATCAAAATAATCTTTCAAAGTCTTTTTTAAAGGATAAATCATTTCCTCCGCCTTCCATTCGTATCTTTTGCCCTTCTTATCTTGAAGACAGCCAAGATAAACAATCCAGGCCAATTGTTTAAAAGAAACATTGGGGAAAGAATTCCTTATAGCCTCGACCTCACCCTGTTTTTCAGGGTTGAGGAAATGGAAATAACGGAAAAAAAGCAGAGCATTATGGAAATAAGCCGGAAAAGCGAGAAGGCCTTCTTTTCCAGTGAGCCGGGCCAAGTCGATAAAAATATCCAGAACCTTTCTTCCCAGGTTGAGGCCAGGATGTTTCTGTCCGGGAAGAGGCGTTCTTTCTCCGGAGAAATCTAGAAGAGGATTCTGGAGGGTCAGCCATTCCAAGATCAAGAATTTATACTCTGGGAGAGGGACGCTTGAAGCAAGTTTTTTCTTGGGAAGGAACGTCCCCTCTTTTATCTTCAGGTCAACGATCAACTTCTCTGGATTTTTGCTCTCGCAGAAGATTCGAAGCCTCTGCAGGGGATATTCTGAGGAGTCGAGGTCAAATTCTAGAGGCCATAATTGCCTCTTCCGGGCCTCCTTCAGGAAATTTTTTCTCCCCAAGGCAGCTGTCACTTCATTCATGGTGTATCTGCCCAAGAAGAGGGAACTCCCTTTACTTCCTATCAGGTTTGAGAGAACTTCCTTTTCGTCGAGGGAACGGGTCTCTCGCCAGAAAGGCGTCTCTTTTGGGCGTGCTTTTTTCATCGTCTCTTTTGACAGCAAATTTGAAATTTTATTCTATTTCCATTGCCTAATCAAAACAAGGAATAAATGAGAAAGCATCTAATAGAAAGAAATCGTGTCTTGACCGATGGTCACCTGCCTCTTCAGCGCAAAATGCTTTGTTTCTAACTTTGTCTTATGATAATGGCGAAGGATAATCTTGCCTCTTGGCTTAATAATTTCTCTCTTCTTGATGACCTTTAAGGGATTTCGCTCTTCCAAAAGTTTGTAGGGCGGGTCTAGGAAAATCAAATCAAACTTTTCCCCTTCTTTGGCGAGCTGGATAACGGCGCGATTAAAATCTTTGCGGAGGATTCGACCTTTTGCCTCAGCACCGCATTTCGCTAAATTGATCCCTATAACCTTGAGCGCTGGATAATAATCATCGACAAAAACCGCTCTTTCCGCCCCCCGGCTCAAGGCTTCTATCCCTAAAGAGCCTGTTCCGGCAAAGCCATCAAGAACAACACTGCCCCTCACCTCTTCTCCAAGGATGTTGAACAATGCTTCTTTAAGTTTATCGGGCATCGGACGGACAAGAGGGCTGACCACCCTCTTCAATCTTTTCCCTTTGTAAATTCCGCTGATGATCCTTATCATCTCGAGCGCCTGAGAAAGCCATTAATAATATTAATAATATAAAATCGCTTTGCCACGTTCCGTCTCGATATTCTTGATTCCATAGGGAAGCTCATACCAATCATTAATGCTTGTGAATTCAGTATTATCGACTTTGGCGGCGATCATTAAGATGGCGTCGAGCACCACCGGCTGGATACGCTGCCCTTCAAGAAAAAGGTCTTCAACATGAATCTTGACCTTTCCCTCCTTCACTTCAAGTTTTGCTGCGAAGAAAAGCGTCATCTCCGGGCGCAGGAATTTTGGTATCTTCTGTCCTCTGAGGTTTATCAATGTCATTCCCTCAACCTTGTTTCCTTTGAATAATTTCAGCCGTAATACCTTCATCACTTCTTCATTCTCTTTTTCTATCCTGTAAGCAATGTAAGAATTAAGCTCACTCTCAGTAATCAGAATTTTTTTGAAAATCGTCTGGTTCCCGGCAGACTGCTCATTCTGGATTTTCTCCAGAGCCTCCACGACTTTCATTGCCTCAGGCAAAGAATATTCTTGAATTCCATAAGAAATTGAGAAAAAGATAATAAGAAAGAAGGAAACGATCACTCTAGCTGAAGACATTTAAATTACCTGCTTTTTCATGCTAACAAAAAGAAAAAGAAATTGCCAGAATTTGAGCGAGGGTTGGTTGTTTTTGAGATGGCAATGGGCTAAAATATATCTCCTTTAAGAGATGATGACACAGAAAGAAGAGGCAAGAAAAGGGAAGATTTCCTCATCTTTAAAAAAAATCGCCGAAGAGGAGGGATTCGCTCCTGAAACTCTGCTCGAGTTAGTCGCGGAAGGAAAGATTGTCATTCCCCATAATCCGAATCATTCTTTCATCCATCCTGTGGGCATTGGACAGAAACTCAGGACTAAGGTCAATGTCAACATCGGAACATCCGTGGACTTTCCCAAAGTGAAGGACGAGCTGGAAAAGGTCAAAATTGCCCTGGATTACAAAACAGACACGGTCATGGACTTGAGCACAGGCGGCGATATTGCAAAAATCCGAAGGACAATCCTCAAGAAAGCCCTTATCCCCTTGGGCACAGTGCCTGTCTATGAAGCGGCCATCGCAGCCATCGAAGAGCGGGGCTCGATCGTCGACATGAAAGAAGATGACCTCTTCT
>Ga0315306_10001313_pt1 | contig 11899 bp, 8 predicted proteins | sample TDP1_MG_FD_203803 | JGI IMG/M metagenome (GOLD analysis project Ga0315306, IMG submission 203803) | Freshwater sediment microbial communities from Lake Towuti, South Sulawesi, Indonesia - TDP1 | ecosystem: Environmental > Aquatic > Freshwater > Lake > Sediment | place: Indonesia: South Sulawesi... | reverse complement strand
CGTGGATCATGCTTGCATGGTGGATGAATCCCTCTTCTACTATGACTCTGTACAGCTCATCAAGGTTTGGAACCTTAACCCAGCTCCATGAACCGCGGAGGTTCTGATCGGCTTTTTCGATCTCTCCCTTTGTTACTAGCATTTTAAACTCGCCATCGTACTCGACAAGTCGGCATATCGTGACGGGTCCAGGTCTAAGTTGGAATTCGCCTGTGCCCAACGACCGATCCAAGCCCAAGGTCTCACCCAAGATACTGTGATACCTCAAAACAACTGGGCATCCCTCACAAGCGAGTGATGGAGGCGCATTCCCACAATGCCAAGCTAGGAAGACGTTTTCTTTCTCTTGGTGTTTTATTGTCCAGTCGATGAAATGAGGTGGTGTTGTCTTTAAACTTGCTAAGTATTGGACGAGCATCGTTAAAGCCCCGTAAACGTCAACCTCACACGATGACATAATACCCTGCTCGGTCAGCCTACCCATCGCATGGCACGGTGAGACTCCGTAGAATTCTTCCATCGCAGTCCAGCACTGTATGCCCATCGCGGTTACCCTATTTTCTGTTGCGAATTTTCGTAGGGCACATTCCAGCTTAGCCATTCTAGCGAGCAGTTTCTCATTTACCTTGGACACATCTGCTCGCGCCTTTACGTCTTTAAGAACCCTTTGTACCTCAGAATCCGCGTCGCTTAGACTGTTGGCGGTATTGAAAATCTCGACGAGCGTGATCGGTATCACTTTCTGTCTAAATTGTTCTATTAATGCTGATTCGTTATAGATGCAGGTTTCGAAGGGACCTGGACGGGGTCCAACCTGGCCTATCTTTGCGCCAATGAATCCTTTTGTTACCGCACAGACGCGGATGAAGTTGTCTACGGCTTTTTTGAAGGCGGCTTCCTCTGGGAAGAGTATTCCGGCGAAAAGGAACGGAATGTTTCTTCGATATAGTCCCGAAGAGATTGAAAGCGTCCCACAGAACGAGTCAGAAAGCCTGTTTCCATCTGGTGTGAATGGACCTTCCTTGGTCCCGAAGAGTAGAACTGGGTATTCTCTAAAAGCATCCGCAACCTTAAGAGCTGAAACCTCGTCTCCGAACGTCATGGTTCCAATGATAGTTCCTGCAACTTCTTCATTCTTGAAGAGTTGGATAACCTTTTCAGCGTCTTCTTCATCCCTGACCAAGCCCTTCTTGGTCAGCTTTTCATCTGGGACAACTAGATCCAGGTTTCCGATTTTGGATAAGGTCCTCAAGCAGCGTTTACGCATCTCTACTGCCCAATTCTCGTTAAATACTGCCCTGTGGGCTGGAACGAAACCTATCTTAACCTTCAATGCCCCTTTGTTTGGCAAAACTAACCCTCCATATCCGAGTATTATGCGGTAGGAGATGATTTATAGCTTTCTAACGACTTGAAGCCGAGGATTCGCCTTGTTCTCAAGACTTTGGCTGATATCCTGCCTGACAAGAATGGTGGAGAACCTTTCCTTTCGTAAAGTCTGCCGGAAGAGGTCGAAAAAGGAAGACGGCCTAGATTCTGAAGACCATGGTTATTTTGGCCTTGATCTGACTCTACTGAGCAAATCTCTTGCCTCTTCTTCAGTAGAGCAGTATGTGCTCACTAGGAGACCTTTCAGTTTGAGTTTTCTCAGCAGAGGTTCAACGTTCTCTTTTGATACCCCTTGCACGACAAGCAGCTTCCCGCTTTCCTGCACCTTCTTGTAGAGCGGGAACCAATTGGGTGATTCCACCGGCTCATTGCCTGCCCCAGGAACCCACTGTATTCCACTGAGTTCGGGTATGTCCAGCAACATGTTTAGGTGAGGGATCTCTCCGGGTCCGTCTAGATGGTATATTGTATTGTCCAATCTCAAACATTGCTCTTTTATGAATGGTAGAGCGAACTCCTCAAAGAGTTTGGGTGAGAGCATGGCTGAGAAGTCACATTGTATGGGATACCATTTTCTAGACGCCCAAAGTCCCATCCACGCGGAATTTCCCCTGCTCTCCCCTTTCAGAATCCGATAGAGCTCTTCATAACAGATGTGCCAGATGTCAAGGATTTGTGAACAAAGATCCCTTACCTTTTCTGGGTGTCTGAATAGATCTGTGATAAGAGTCTGAGACCCGCGTAGTGAGGCGGCGACATCGTTTATCCCGCCTAAATCCGTCATTCCAGCCATGAATTTTCCGTCACTTCTTGCGGAGGCAAACTCCGTTATTTCCCTAGTTGTCCTCCACCACCTATTATCCGGGTTAATCTTTAGTTCTTCGAGTTCCGGCCAATCCTTAGGTGTCTCAAACCAGACGGTCTCAGAGTCAGGTCGGAACTTGGCATCAGCCCCCACATATGCTGCCATTATGCCTGGCCCTAGGTTGACCCATAAATTGGGAAAGGCTTCTCCGCCAAAGAACATATTGGCACACCAATCCTCAAATTGGTTGACTATCTCCTTTGGCTTGTCCGGCTCTTTGGCGAATCCCCAGTCCCACCATGGTGCAAAACTGTATCCTTTTCTAGGCGCAAAAATCTGAATCAAGGGTTGGTCAATCTCATTTTCCCACCAAGTACAAAAACGTTCGCGGGTCTGAGCCCAGTCCTCTTTATATAACATGCCTTCACCAATCCTCGCTCCAGTTCACCAGATATAAATCGCTAATTAACTCGGTCAGTGTTCATGTCTTAAGCCTTTCGAATGAATTCTGTGCTGAGCAATACTACGATGGGCTGTGCGTTTTTCGTTCTTTTCCCATTAGAGTAAAGCGCGCGTCGGGTCAGGGAGAGTTGCCGAAGACCGTCTGAGCGAGATCAGTTATATTTAGCTAGAGGTCCTCAAGCAGCGCTGGTAGCTCGCTTAGACGGTCAATGACTCTGTCTGGTTTAATATCAGCGATTTCGTGCACGGGTCTTTTCTTTATGAGAACAGTCCGCATCCCAACATTCTTCGGGCCCATCACATCCAGATCCAAGCTGTCGCCTACGAAAACCGCTTCTGATGGTTCAATACTCAAGGCCTTTAAGGCCTTTTCGTAGATTTCGGGACTAGGCTTCCGTCGGTTAACTTCACTGCTTATGATCACCACATCGAGGAACCTTTTCAAGTGGAATTCTTCCAGAAGCTTCCATGCGCATTCTGGTATGCCAAAATTCGACACTAATCCTAGTCTATATTTTTCATGTAATGCTCGTAGGACATTGAAGGCATCTGGGTCCAAACTTACATGGCGCATGAACTCGTCGGCAAAGGCCATGGTAGCTCCGATGACAATAGGATCTGACGTGTTTAAGTTGTAGCCTAATTTTTTGAGTGTTTGCGAAACTCGAAGGTTGAAGTGGGGTTCCTCAAGCGTCCTGCGCGATTCTGAGAGTATCTTTTCACGGACCTCAAAATAGACGCGCTCAAAATCCTCAAGACGAACCTTCACATCATTCTTGGCTAGAAACTCATGAAGCCTTCTAAGGCTAGATGGGTAGAAAGCATCTCCCACTTCAATCAGCAGCAAGGTATCAAACAAGTCAAACAACACGGCTTTGACTCGCATTCTATCTTTCCTCGATGTTCACAAGAGTTGTGGGAGTTAAAAACAGTTACTCGACCGAGGCAAGTCAGTGAGATGGTAGATGTGATAAGATATTGTTTGATAGGTATTATAGGCGGTCTACATAAATAGTTAGGAATCAACACTTCAAATGCTTACATGCGGAATATGAGGGAAACTATGTGGCGACGAAGGTAATTGCTCTACAGTCCAGTCCAAACTTAGATGGGTTAACCTGTCAACTTGCGCAAGCAGTCCTGGATGGCGCCAAGAGCGAAGGAGCAGAAGTTGAGCTTGTCCACTTGAACCGGTTAAGCATTGCGTCTTGTCAAGCTCATGACAGGGGCTGGGGAACGTGCGAGGATAAAGGAGAATGTTTGGTGATGGATGACTTTCAAAGTCTAAGGACCAAGATCAACCGAGCCGATGCATTAGTCTTCAGCACACCTGTCTATTTTGGGGATATCAGCGAATCGGCTAAACGTTTCCTAGATAGATGGCGCAGGTGCGAATTCTTCAACCGAGAAGCGTCTCCCTTGAAGGATAAACCTGTCATCGGAATCGCTGCTGCGGGAGGTTCTGGTAGGGGAGTAGTTAGTGCATTACTCAATCTGGAAGGCTATCTTAGGTGGCTCCAGTTCGCCATCTTCGACTTGGTTCCCGTAACCCGGATATCGAAAGAACATAGGCTAGACATGCTAAGAGTGGCTGGCAAAAGATTGGTCAGCTGCCTGAAGACAACGTAAGTTGAAAAGAGCCAGAAAAAGTTGGGGAGAGCTGTCGGCTTCTTATTTTGGTTCTTTTAAGATTCTAGCGTCTAGTGCCTCAATCTTCAACGAGTTTTTTACCTTTTCACCTGAGACGATGTCTTGGAATTCCCTTCCTTTACAGGCTATCTGCACGGTGTCATCGTTGAAGTTCAGTACAAACACTATGTCTTCGCTGGATCCTGACCTCTTCGTCGCTTCAAGTCCAGCTGCGGAAGGGAAGACCGGTTCAATCTTTTTCTTTCCTATCAACCAATCTGCAAGGGTTAAGTAAAACTCTTCGTTTGCGAAAGCTCCTATATAGATGGCGGCTCCTCGGCCAAACTTGTTCACGGTCACTGCTGGTTTGCCCTTGTAGATTCCTGTTTGATAATATGCAGCAACTTTAGCCTTCTTCGGCGAAAGCACTTCAGCCCAATTCCTGCACGTATAGGTGTTTTTGCCGCCTAACTCTGTGCCAACCGTTCTCATTTCTAAAGTCCTTTCGCCAGGTAAACCTGTGTATTCCTCAATGGTCATCCCGAAAAGGTCTGATAGCCTGCCGGGCAAAGGCTCGTCAACTATGTTGTTATTCCAGTCTTTTGCGCCAGTTCTAGGCGTTGCAATTAAGGTTCCCCCTTCCTTAACATAGACTCTCAGATTCTGCTCAATTCTCTGGTTCATTAGCATCAATGAAGGAACAAAGACGACCTTGTATTCCTTCATCATTTCAGAAGCTGGATTCACGAAGTCGACAAGGATATTTTTTCGGTAAAGCGCCCTATAGCCGTCTAAGGCGGGCTGCCAAGAACTTATGCCGTAATAGTTTCTATCTTCGTAGCCAACCTCAAGGTCCAAAGCCCAAATATTGTCATAGACTAAGGAAATGGCAACCTCTGCATCAACGGATGTTCCTACGACATGAGAGGCAACCTTCCTCAGCTCTTCTGAGACCTTTTTAACCTCTGAGTATCTCCTTCTAGGAACACCGTCATGGTCAAGTATGCCGTGCCAATATTCTTCGCATCCGAACCTGCACGATCTCCACCTAAAGTATATTATGCCATCCGCGCCTCGGGCAACTGATTGGATTGTCCAAAGTCTTATCTCGCCCGGTCTCGGTATTGGTGCCCTCTCAATTCTAACCGCTCCGCTCTGGAGTTCCATGATCCAAACAGGCTTTTTCTTCAAGCTTCTCATTACGTCGTGCGCCATGGCTAAAGCAGCACGGTCAACCTCTGCGCCCCATAGTGGATAGTAGTCCCAAGAGACTAGGTCAAGGGGTTCAGCAAGTTTGTAGTAATCCAGGTCCTTGTATAGGCCCATGAAGTTATGCGTTATTAATTGTTGAGGTGCATGTTTTCGGATTATGTCGATCTGTATCTGCTGATATTTGACCCAAGACTCGCTGGAGAACCGTCGCCATTCGAGGTTCAGGCCGGGACTTTGCGTCGAGAAGGGAGGCCTTGGTGGATAGATCTCGTCCCAGTCTCCATACTCTTGCCCCCAAAAGATGAGTCCACACGCTTTATTCAGTTCTACTAGAGTCCGATGTTTTCCCTTAAGCCACTCTCTGAAGGCCCTGATGCAGTTGTCGCAATAGCATTGTTCGCTGGCGTGGCAGCCGAACTCATTGTCGATCTGCCAACCGATGACGTTCGGGTTGTCTTTATAGTGAAGAGCCATCTTCTCAACAATTCTCTTTGAGTGTTCAATGTAATGGGGGTTGTTGGCGCAGTAGTTCTTCCTTGTTCCTTCGGTTGCCCTTCTACCATTCCCATCTGTCCGCAGAAGGTCGGGGTGAGCTTTAATTATCCAAGGTGGTGGAGCAGCTGTCGGCGTCCCGATTATCGCCTTTATGTCTTTCTCAGCGAGTAGACTGATGGCCTTGTCCAGCCATTCAAAGTTGTATTCTCCTTCCTTGGATTCGATCTTGCTCCAGGCAAATTCCACGAGTCTAACCGCATTGAACCCTGCCTTGTACATTAATTCTGCGTCTTTCGTCCACCTTTCTTCCGGCCAATGCTCTGGATAGTAGTCTGCACCAAAAACTAAAGACATAGGTATCTTTCCTACATATTCCTAACATAAAGAAGTTATGTACTAGGAAGATTCTTATAACTTTCCATGTCGATTTAAAAATATATATGCAACAAAACGTTATTAAATCGCAATCTAAGACGTCGGATGATCCAACGTGTCTACGCGATGGGAATCCACGGTTAACTTCGCTCTGATTTTAATTATATTAATGGCGTTTCAGCTGTCCATCTTCAAAGACGCGTCGGCTTCTTCGCTGTCCATCTACGGCAAAGTTGTCGACGCCTATTCTGGAAGCCCAATCTCTGACGCAACAGTCGTTGCATGGGATCTGAACACACTTGAGAAGCCTAAATTTGGCTCAGGCATGTACTTTACTGACGATAGAGGAGAATACAATATATCGGATCGTTACGTAAAGGCCGGTCACACGTATTTGGTTTATGCATTTAGGGGCAATTTTACAGAAAAAACTGTGGATTATATTCCAGCTGTAAAAAGGTTAAAGTTTGAGTCTTCAATAGAGGTTTCTTTCTCTCTAGTGCCTAGCGCAGTAATCGAGTTGGAGGGCATACCATATCTCGTGCAGTCCTCAAGCCCAGGAGGAGGCCGGATGTTTGTTAAAGTCTTGGCTGAGACTGGACTTGACATCTCCTTCATAAACGAGTACGGAGATTCTGTTGACACATGGTTCTTGGGCTTAAATAGGCAGCTTGTAATTGTGCCTGCAAACATTCCAGTAACGCTTGAGGCGCACATATGGTTCTTTTCCGTAGAGCAGAGACGCATAGAAAGACGAGTCTTTCCATTGTATAATGGTTCATCGCCCTTCTTACTCTCTCAGGGCAGTAGAAGTCCTGCTCAGATCTCAAGTTACAGTCTCAGAGGAGGTTTGGAATATGTCGAATCAAAGTTTGTCGGTATCTCCTCTAAGCTTGATGAGGCGCAAAGTGTTGGGTTTGTGGTGTTTGAAGAGAGGCGTCTGCTGGCTGATCCAAAGAATCCGTCAAGCGTGAACCAAAAGATGATAACAGCTAGCTCCATTCTAGCACATGCACAAAATGACCTTGACTATCTTGAGGTTTGGACTCTTCTTCGCGAGGCGCTTGCGGCAATTGATGTAATCTCTATGAGCCTCGAAAACATGCGTCTGGTTGCCAAGACGAGCGCCATTTATCTCTCCGGGATCATGGCCACTTTCGCGGCTGTATTGGCTTTCTTCTTCTTTGAGGAAAAAAGGAGGAAAATGCTCACAAGTATAGCGATCTATGCAATCTTCCTAGTCTGTTTATACTTCTTTTACCCTGGTGCCCATGTGATTATTGATGAAAACGCCCTACTTTTCGTCCAGTCCGCCACAATCTCGTTGTCTGTAGTCTTAGCCATCGTCTTCGGTCTTCCTAGGGTCTGGAAGGAGAGGGAGATTGAGGGAGAAGTATCTTGGAGAAGCGCTACCTCGATAATATTCTCCATGGGGAAGAGGCAGATTAGACGCAAAAAAATACGGGGCACATTCACGATACTGTCCATAATCATCCTCGTTTTGGCCTTCACTTCATTGACCTCCTTCGGAACAGTATTCGGCATAGTCTCGGAAGAGTTGCATACAGTTCCACCTTCTGATGGAGTGACTGTAAAACGCGTAGTAAATGCAACTTCGCTTCTCTTCTCCCCTCTAGGGTCAGACGACCCCGGAACTCTTTCGAAGATATTAAGCATAGACAATGTTGCTCCGATGTATGAGAGCATACCCAGTTCTCCGAACCCTGCGGCTCGTCTCGTGAACACCAAGACTGGGAGCAGCTGGTTTGTCTATGGAGTTCTAGGCATATCCCCAGTGAACGAGTCAACATACACCCATTTGGACGAGATGATTGAGGGCAAATACTTGAGCGAAGACCGGTACGACGAGATACTCGTGAGCAAGAGTGTGGCAAACAAACTAGGCATAGGATCGGGTGAGAATGTGACTTTGGAAGTCTTAGGGACGATAATCTCAGATAAGTTTGTCATCACAGGTTTCTTAGATGATGAGCGATATATGGGCCTCATCGACATGGACGGCCTACCGTTTGGGCCTGCGCGCCTTCTTGAGGACGGATCTGTTAGAAGGTGCAATAGTACCGAGGTTGTTGTGATCAGCTGGAAAGCGGCACAAAATCTCCAAAGAGCGATTGAGGCGCAGCTAGGTGAAGGGGCACCGCAGTTTGCTGTACTCTCGAAGATCGTCTTCCGACCTCGAGGTGAATTGAACATTGACTCGCTTGCTAGGACTCTTATCTTTGTCTTCAACTACGATGTTTTCGTTTCTTCTGAGAGCATTGTTACGCATTACCACATCGGGTCGTATTATGAATTGAAGGGAGCAGCCGAGCTCTTGATTCCCCTAGTTATGGTTGGGCTGAACGTTGGCATGGTTATGATGAACAGCGTATATGAACGGAGGAAAGAGATTAGAACTCTCTCCATGCTTGGGCTGAACCCGACGCATATAGGCTTGATCTTTGTAGCCGAGGCTATAATTCTAGGCATGGTTGGGGGAAGCCTAGGTTACCTATTCGGCTTGGGATTCTATAGGGTCATGGTGCTGTTCGGCCAAGAACTTATGGTCCGAGAGAAGTTGGAATGGTTCTGGAGCGCCATCGGCTTTGGTATAGCCCTGACAGCCTCTGTGCTCTCATCCATAAGGCCTGCAGCACTGGCAGTCAGCACATACACGCCGTCAAAAGTAAGAAGAGTAAAAATGAAAGATGAAAGGGCGAGAGAACGTAAGGAAGAGTTGTTCAAGGCATACCAAGCAAGGCAGTTGAGCATGCCGGTAAAGGTTCCGTTGAACGAGAGAATCTTTTTCATCGGTTTCTTTCTAGACCGTCTTGACGATCTAAAGACAGGCTACATAGAGAGAGTTGAGAACATCGAGGATGTTCCTGAGATAGAGAATGTCAAGGGGGAGCTAATGAAAGAGATCAAGTTCGAGTACCGCTATGAAACCTCTGGTAGAGAGAGAAAAACCAGAAACAACCTAATCTTGACGAAGAGTCCTCAGGATAGCTATTATCGCGTGAGGCTGGTCACAGAGCCCGCAATTCCTGGCATGCCCGAAAACACCATCGACCGAACCATAGATTTTGTACACGACATATGTATATACTGGGCGAAGAACAAGAAAAGGCTCATGGGCGCCTAGCATCCAGCACTCATGGATGATGATTCTTGTCGCCAGAATAATCGAGAGCGATCAGCCTAAATACCTCTTCCTTTCACTATCTCAGATTATATAGTGCCATGCTTCTTGAAGGTATCGGACATGCCCAGGCTGGGAAAAGCCTCTTTTCCTTCCTTATTTTCATTCTTCTACCTGATAGCAGGGATAGTATTACTAGCATCACTTTTCCAGACTAGCTATCCACCGGCCCATGTAGGACTCCTCGGCGTCCTTAGCTTGATTGACTCATACGGGTTGAATAAGACGAAGAGGTGGGCTCTCTTCCTAACCATCTTGACCGCCCTGCTCGGCATATCCTTTGGTTCCGTGACGATCTATGCCATTTACCGGATGTTTGAATTGGGCTTGATCGAGATTCTGATCCTTTGTACAATGATTCTGTACATAGCTTTTTCTGCTGTCTCACTTTTTTATGTGATTGGGAAACGAGACAGATTCGGGTAGATTGGGGGTCTACACGACACTAATGTTTCCTTCAAAGTCGCGAAAGTTTGTTCATCTTGAGGCAGATCAAGCCTTTGAGAGCTTGCTCTATCTCTTACGGGAAAATCTGGGTGCAACCAACATCGAAACGGAAAAAGCAGAGGCTCTCTCTATTAAGGGAAAGATAGGGGGAGTTTTAGGGGTGACGGTCAAAGTTCGAGTTCTACCGGAAGGAGGTGTCAGCGCTTTAGATTTCAGTTTCAGCTACAGAAACCTGCTGTGGCTAATCCTTATCATTCTTGCTGTCGCGTTAGGGTTAAGCTCAATGTTAAGCACAGCGATCACGATGGTCGTTCTCGTGCTCATTCTTCCTCTGGGTTACAGGACGAATGCTACGGTAAGAAGATTCCTAGACATGGTGAACGAGGCTCTGCCCCATTTGGAACGGGAGTTTGCTCGTAGGACTCTTATGGAAGACCGGAAGAGGTGGCAGATGGAGCCGAAGGACAATGAGGACCTTTACAGAAGATTACGGGAGAAACACACCAAAACATGGGGAAATACTAAAGTCTTGGAGTACAAGCTCAGTGAGTACGAGAGCGAAGGGCTAACGCGCAACGAAGCTATAAGAAAAACAGCGGAAGAAGAAGGCATATATTAAAGACGTGTATTTTCTGTCCCGCGGATCTGTTTCACCACGTCTTTTTCAATATGTCCAAACTAGACCTCACTAGTTTGCTTCATCCCATTCTGTACTCGAGCTCTCCCATGTCACCCAAATCTAGGATTCCCCTAGAGACTCGAGTTCTTACTTCTTCAGGAAGAGGCCATACATTCCTATAGTGACTCAGATCACTTAATGCAACCCAATTGCACTTAGCCCCTGAATTCTTCCATTCAGAGCTAGGTCTAGCTTCAGAGTCCGTGGTGGATGTAAGAAACAGGTAGTGAAGGAATATGGATTTCTCAGAGCCATCTTTATTGAGTACAGTCAAGCGGTAAATGGTGACTAACTTCTCAATTCTGACTCCAAGGCCAGTCTCTTCGAATGATTCTCGGATAGCTGTTTCTTCGGGTGTTTCTCCCTGCTCGCTTATCCCTCCCGGCAGAGCGGCAAACCCAGACTGGCTTTCGAAGACTAGAATCAGCCCCTCCGTATTCCGAATGAGTGCAGATGCGACGACTCTGTCTCTTCTCATCAGGATTTTCTGCCTTCTAGATCACCTTAAGTTAGGGGTAGACTCTGTTTATGAGTCTTGGGAAGGCTATGGCGTCTCTTATATGGTCCAGTTTGCATATCCAAGCGATTGTCCGTTCCACGCCAAGGCCAAACCCTGAATGTGGCACTGAACCGTATCTTCTGAGGTCTATATACCAGGCGTAGTCTTTCGGGTTGAGGTTTTCCTCCTTAATTCTCGCTAGAAGTTCGTTCAGGTCATCGATCCTTTGCCCGCCTCCCGTGATCTCACCGTAGCCTTCGGAAGCCAGAAGATCCGCTGAGAGAGTCACCTCTGGCCTCTTCGGGTCAGGCTTGTGATAGAAGGCTTTTACACCCTTTGGGAAGTGGGTGACGAAAAAGGGTTTGTCGAATTCCTCAGTCAGGTGCATCTCTTCTATCCAACTAAGATCGTCCCCCCATTTGAACTGGACTCCTTTCTTGGCAAGTAGGTCAACAACCTCGTCGTATGGAACCCTTTCAAACGGCGGCAACATCCTTTTCAACTCCTCGGACTGCCTGCCAAGAGTTTCTAGCTCCCTTGGCACATCTTCACATAGGACGTTAAGCACATATGTCAGCATTTCTTCCTGAACTTTCATCACACAGTCCAGATTGCACCAAGGCGCCTCTACTTCCAAATGCCAGTATTCAGTCAGGTGCCTCCTCGTTCTAGATCTCTCAGCTCTAAAGGAAGGGGCAATCGTGT
>Ga0315306_10001311_pt1 | contig 11901 bp, 12 predicted proteins | sample TDP1_MG_FD_203803 | JGI IMG/M metagenome (GOLD analysis project Ga0315306, IMG submission 203803) | Freshwater sediment microbial communities from Lake Towuti, South Sulawesi, Indonesia - TDP1 | ecosystem: Environmental > Aquatic > Freshwater > Lake > Sediment | place: Indonesia: South Sulawesi... | reverse complement strand
AGCGCCCATCGCCTTTCCGTTTCTTCCCGCATGATGGCCCGGCGGCCTCATCAGAGAAAAGGCTTGTTCCCTCACTGCAACGATCGCCCCTCCCGCGCTCAGGCTTGCGTACTCGTAGATATTGCTGCCGCCCGGAGAGTCCCCATCGAAGAAACCTCCTTTCTTCACCCTTTCGACCCATGCGCTACTGTGGACTCTTAGCAGGTCATCCCGAGACGCATGCTTAGGGTCAAGAAACTCGTAGCCTCTGTGCTTGAGAATCTCGTAGGCCTTTCTTACTCTCTCGGGATTCTCGATATGTCCGAAGTATGAATATTCTAAGCACTTCTCCGAGAAAACAATCCTTTTCATGCGTAGAAGTCAACGGTTGGAAGATAAATCGGTGACGCTGAGAATGGTTTAGACGTCTTCAAAAAGTGTACGAGTCATCGAATGAGTGTTGATTCAGACTTGTTGTTCCAGTCTGCATTCACTAGCCAATGTCCCGGGGTGTGTAATCCTTGTTTTGGGTCTGTACACGCTCAGGCAACTGGGAGTACCTTCCGTCTGCTGTTCTGTAAACAGCGAGTCTGGCTAGGGTCTGCCATCCGGTATCTGAAGGATGGCGAACTTGAACTGTAAGCACTTCAGCTGTAGGATCGGTCTTCCCAGGCCAGACTGCCAAGCTCAAGAAGTCTCCATTCGGCATTCTGGCGGAGAAGCGAACCTTTGGCAGGGATTTGCTTGACAAGCCCGGTTCACTGAGGCTAGAAATATGATCATCCTTGTGTAATAAATGAACGGTTCTCCTAGCCACGATTGCGATTCATCCCTTCTAGGTGGCAGTTCTTGAGATTGCTTGCTAGGCTTGTCAAGCTGTGGCAAGCGAGGATCGGATGAAAACAGCAGTATGTTCCTGAGACCTTGATCGGTTGTCGTTTCGAGCATGAGGGCAACCGTTAGTCATATTACCTATTCTCATTCCAAATTGATCGAGGTATTTGTCATGAAGACTGAGAAAATACTCTACTATGATTCGCCTGGCAAGGAGAACACAGAGGAGACTCTGAGGGCTGCGCTTGAAAGGGCGCGAGCCTTGAACATCAAGGACATCGTAGTCGCCTCAACGACAGGAGCAACAGGGGTGAGGGCGTGCGAGGTCTTCAAAGGCTTCAATGTCGTCGTGGTGACACATCATGTGGGGTTCCGCGAGCCCGGCGTACCCCAACTCCTGAAGCCTAACGAAGAAAAGATCAAGTCCCTAGGCAGTAAGATCTTCACAGGAATTCACGGCCTCACTGGAGTGGAACGGGCAATAAGGATGAAGTGGAATACGGTTCAGCCCGTAGAGATAATTGCTGACGCGCTGAGGCTTTTCGGCGAGGGCGCAAAGGTCTGTGTGGAAATAGTCATAATGGCGGCTGACGCTGGCCTGATTCCGGTCGATAGGGATATTATTGCCATTGCCGGATCGGGGTCAGGAGCTGACACGGCGTTCGTTGTGAGTCCTGTGCATGCGAACAACCTCTTCAAGATGACAGTGCGAGAAGTAATCTGCAAGCCTAGAACTAGAGCCTAGGCGAGAATCAGGATTTCAGATCAGAAATTTCCGAGCCATCCCTGATCTTTCCCTTCCTCGTCTAGGACAGAGACGAAGGAAACGACTCGTTTCTTCTCTCCACGACCAGTGGTGTAGATGTTTCTGCAACGGAAAGTAAACTTGCGATTGCATCTTTTACATAAGACCAGATACGAAATGGCATTCTCCCCCTCTCCAAGGTTCTTCACCGATCGTTCCAGCAGTTTCAAAGAGGATGGGTCATCATTGGAGCAGTATTGACACTGCTTAAGCTTAATCCGTTCGACGCCTCTTGTCCCAAGCGGGGCCATCACAAATTCCGGAAGCTCGTCTAGCGATGCTTGAGCCGATTCTCTGCCTCTCGTTGGCTCAGCCTCCAGATGAGCCGGATCAGAGAAGCAATTTTCCAATAGAGATCAGGTCGCGCAAGCTGACTATTCCGACAAGTTGTTCCTTCTCAATTACTGGCAGATGCCGGACCCTGTGCGTTCTCATCAGAACAAATGCCTCCGTGATGGTCGTCATCGGTTCACACGTAACGGCAGGTTTGCTCATGCCATCAAAAACCTTCGCAGTTCTAGAATCATAGCCTTTTGCGGCTATTCTTAGGAAATCTCGCTCAGTCAGTATCCCGACGACTCGTTCGCGATCGATCACGACGAGGCTGCCTATGTTCTTCTCTTCCATGATCTTGGCTGCTTCAGCAAGTGTTCTGTCAGGCGATGTGGTCGCTACGTTCGTAATCATTATCTCCTTAACGTGGTTTAGCATCTCAGGAAACATTCTACTCACTCCTCAGCCTGTTCTTGGTAGGGATAGGTTGCATTGAATGTGTCTTTGCCAACGGTATATAATCCTTGTATGCAAATCAAGCGATCTGCAGACAGATATGATCGCTTCGCTGTTGCCTCGGCGCATCGCACAATTCGTCTAAGCTTATTAGGAGGACGCTAGGTCTCGTCGTTCCGAGATGCATTAAGAGGAAACGTGATCAGTCAGTTGTGCTGATATGGTCATCGAAGATCTGAGGAAAGCTGTATGATAGACCTTCCAGGCTTAATCTTGGCATTCACAGCGGGTGTATTCACAGTGTTCTCTCCTTGCAGCTTCCCCCTTCTTCCAGGGTACTTCTCCTATAGGCTGACCGTTTCTAGCAGTCGTGGGAAAACCATTGCAGCCGGATTGATCTGCGCGCTAGGACTTGTCAGTGTATTCTGCGTCATCGCAGTTCTCCTATCTTTCGCGGGAGCTATTCTGACCACTTACATCAGCGCTCTGCCGCTCCTGGCAGGGATCGTTATCGCGGTGTTCGGATCCCTGACGCTGACGGGGAGACAATTGTCACATTCACCCTTCATGTCTAAGATAGAGAAGGGGCAAGACCTTCTCGGAACTTTCGGCTATGGAATCGCCTACGGCTTCGCCTCGACTGCATGCTCGGCTCCCATCTTCTACTCCGTAGTGTTATACGCCCTAACATCAAGAGGCCTTGCCGAAGGTGCAATCGCCTTTACAATCTACTCACTTGGGATTGGCATGCCACTTGTTGTGATCTCAGTCTTCGTGGGGCTTGGAAGATCCGCGATTGTCCGGAGATTCTCGGAGCTTACGCCCATACTCAACAAAGTCTCAGGAATCTTACTCATCGGATTCGGGCTCTATCAGATCTACAGATACCTTTCAACCCCATAGAAAAGCACGCGTGCTTCCTCCACTTGCCGTAACACATCGCCTCCCTAGAATCCTACTATGATTGTCGGTTCCAGAAAGCCCAGAGTACCCCTAGGATTTCTTTGTGAGTCTTGGCTCGAGCAGGAAGTACGCTATGCCTACACCAACCAGAACACAAAGTATTGTAGCGAGGACTCCGCCAACCAGCCAAAGAATCTCCTTCGGGAAGGCTTTTCCAGCTACCGTGACAGATGCTTGAGCCTCGACCTCCAGCCTTTCTCCGTTCCACCAAGAGCCTGCCGTGACGACATAGTTGTCTTCAGTCTGAGGTCCCCACAGTAACACCTGATGTAGGTCACCGTTCGTTCTCCATTCCCAAACCTGCTTGCGGACACCGTTCGAGTCAAAGACCTCCAGCCTGATCTCATGGAAATGCACAACCATGATCTCAACGCATCCTGGAAGCAGATGGACGAAATCGACGCCTATTGTCAAAGTTTCGCCGACATGGCATGTACTCCCATTCACTCGAACGGATATTGTTCGGCACGGTGTTGGTCGCAGAACGATCTGAAGATCAAAATCAAGCTCAGCCAACGACCCTGAGTACTTGAGGGCAGTGAACCAGGCCTGGCCAGTAAAGAGCTTCATCAGTTGAGGGTCCACTTTACCCAGGTCTTCTGGCGAAAGCTGGAACTGAACTACTTGGTCGCTGGGGACATATCGGCCTAGACGCATTTTTGGAGGGATATCGCCTTCCTTGATGGGATCCGAGGTTATCAGGTATAGGACTATCTCAGTTCGTCCCTTCGCGACTGAGGATACTTTCATGGGGTAGTACATGTTTGAGCTTTGAAACTGATACGCCAACGGCTCAAGGCTTCTCGTAGTTGAGTAGAGGTCAACAAGGTCAAACACCCAATAGTTGAACCCTCTAGCCATGTAGTCGCTGAGGATCCATTTGGTTTCCTCAGTAACTGCTACGCGTTTGTCCAATCCGATCTTTTCCAAGTAATCCGACATGAAGCCAGCCAGTTCCGTCAATGATGTCGCTTTCACAATCGTGACATCGTGGGCGCCTATCCTTTCATGAAAGACTACCTCAAGGCCTCCTTTGTATTGAGTTGCAATTGCTCGCGGCATCTTCATGATCATTAGGTTCTGGACAGTTCGGAAAGACTCGAGGCTCGCCTTCTCGACAGTCGGCTGAGACGGGAGAGGTAAAACCTCCAGTACCTTCGTCTCGGCACGGGCGTAAAGGTCTGTTGAGAGGATCAATCGCTCTATCCCTTCGTTCCAAGCAATGATCGCCCTCTGCCCAGGCCCGTAAACATCAACATCCTTGATCGGCAGAATGCATCGGTCCGCACGAGTCCGTTGAACAAGTAATGAAGGCAGGATCAATGACGCTAATAGGGACGCAAGAACGATTGTTGCTGTCTTGCTTCTCAACATGTTTCACCAGTCGAATCGATCAGCCTAGGGATAGATTAGACTACGTTTTGAAACATTGCGTCCACAAGATAGAACACTCAGTTCGTATAGGCTAAATCATGAGTATCGTTTGTTCCCCTTTCTTTCTTCTCGCTGGGCCGGTTCTGACCGCGACAATCAACGCCAAGAGGGCAAGACCCAACATTGTTATTGGTCTTCGAAACTCTGGGATGCCGGCGGCCTCGGATATGGCATATATGACATCAGCGAGGAGGTTCAAAGCTAGGCTTAGGGACTCGCCAACTCGCTCTTGAAAGAGCTGGTCCGCCGGGTTGTAGTTGTCATCCATCCACTTTGCCGCTCGTTCTTTTCCAGTGCTGTCGAAGGTTGTGTCATAGGCCAGCTTCAAGGCACTATCATAGGCAGAACTCTGCTCCAGCTTTCCGTCGAACTTGAGCAGAACTGTGAATAGGCTATCGAATCGGTCGGTCCTTTCATTGACCCAATGCTCATAGTCTTGGTGATGCGTTTCCTCCCCCCAATCCGTTGGCTTCCCCATCACATGGCCGAAGACCGCCAAGTCAGCTATGTAGTGAGTCATGACTCCTAACCATTTCGAAGCACTCCTGTAGTCTCCTGCGATCAGATAAGATAGAGCTTGATCGTGGGCTTCGCGGGCTCGCCGGGCTGATGAGTCATCTTGCAAGTGTCCGTCGGAGCGATAGTAAACGTGATGGAGTTGCGTATCGCCTATCCCGTCGCCTAAGGCTGCGTTCCCATTGTCGGGTAGTTCAGTGCCATAGAGGTAGATGGCTAGGTTGTTCCTGACCCAGAAGCTCATGTCCTCTGGAATCCAATCTAAGGCGTGATGCGCCAGCCAATCGTGCGTTCCGTATTCTGGGTTGTTTGCGTCTGTGCTGAAGCCTCCGTTACTCCAGGCCTGAGCGGGCACCATGACAAGAGATGCTGCAAGTACAACTAGGCAGAAAAGACTCGGCATAGTGCCGAAAACCGCATATGCCGTTGACTCCCTTGTCTTGGACAATCTTGACAAAGCTTCTATTCTTCTCGTTTCTTCGGATCGTGCACAAGAAAGATCGTCATAATTGTGAGGGGGATCGCCGAGGCTGCACATATGAGGAACGGAGTTTGCGGTGAAGCGTAGCTGTATAGGATTCCTCCGAGCAGCTGGCCTAGAGCTGCTAAGATGTAGCTCGCGAATTGTGTGCTACCTATTACTTTGCCTCGGTGTTCCCTGGGCGTGAGGTCAGCTTGAAGGGACTGTTGCGATACAGCGAGCATTGACTGGGAAACTCCGAAGAGCAGCATGGAGACAAGTAGTTTGTAGAAATCTCCGTACACGAACAAGAGCAAGACCGGTAAGAGCAGTAGATGCGAGAGGGCGAGAGGATTTCTTCTTCCATACTTATCAATGATCTTTCCACTCGGGAGTGCTGAGAGCATCCTTGAGACGAGGAGGAACGCCATGAGAATCGCCCACTCAAAGCCCCCAATGGCAAGAATCTTCGTCGCGTAGACCACGAAGAATGAAGAGCATAGTGAAGCGAAGAACTGCAGCAATGACGATACTATGAAGAGGTAGAACATGGCCCTAGGGAGAAGTTTCCAAACGTTAACGCTCTCCATAACCGATTTTGGATATGAGCCAAGAACTGTGGAAACGCTCGGCCGATTGGCGGTATCCTTCAAGGTCTCTCGTAGTTTCATTCTCAGGACTGCTGCTGTCAGAAAGAAGATGAACGCGATTGCATATCCAGCTCTCGTCGCAAGGACTAGGCCTAGCCCCAGATAGAGGGTGCCGGCTATCACCGGCCCTGGGATGCTAGCTACATTAAGAAGCAATGTCTGAACCGAGAAGCCAATGCCTCTCTTTTCAGGTGGAATGGAGTCGGCCGTGATTGCTCCAAGAGCTGGCTGATAGATCAGACAGAGGCTCTGCAGGATGCCTGCAATAAGTATGAGATGCCATGAAGGAGCAAGTGCATAGGCGAGATATGAAGCGGCTACTCCGAAGCTCATTGTCACTATGAGCCATCTTCGTCCATGCTTGTCGGCTAGATATCCACCGGGAAACTGAATCAATCCTAGAATGAGAGAGGACATGAAGCCTATGATACCGATGATAACGGTGGTGCCACCTAGCGCTAGAATGTAGAGTGAATAGTAGGTGTCCGGGATAGCCGAGGAGAAGTTCATCAAGGTCCAGCTTGCGAGCAGAATTAAGAAGTTGCCGTGGATGAATGAGAACTCGCTCGCAAGGCGCCGTATGCTCCTCAATCCTTTCAGGCCACCATGAAGAACTCTGATGGAGGCTTCAAAACAAGAGGCTTCCCACTTCTGTACTCAACCACGGATTACTCTTCAACTACTTTTAAGGGCATATGGCGAGATTTCAGAAGTAATGAGATAATAGCTTTTAGCATGCGTATTCTTGGATTCCCCGTATATGTAGAAAGATCTCGAATTTCGAGCGCGCCTTGGACTCGTCTGATTTTTGACCTTAGAGCGATTTGTCTGAATCGAGCCCACTTGGAGCGGCCTGAGTGAAAGAAAGGTTGAGTAGACACTGAAAGTCTGTAGACACCGATCTCTCGGCATCTGATCGAAGTCATCTTCTCTGATTCGTAGAGACTAGCTTCATGTTGTAGGTCTCAGCATCAGTCCGTAAAGAATTCCAATGACAAGCATTTCTACAAATCCAGTGAGGAGCGCATAGGCCAAGATGATGGCTGGTACGTTGACGGTCATCCATTGAGAGGCAACATACATCACAACTCGGAAGAACCAGATGATGAGTGAGTAGCTTATTCCCTTCATCAAACCAGCTTTGCCGGCCAAGCTTCTGTATAGGAGTAGGAATATTCCTGCCATGACAAAGCCATAGGCAAGGTCAATCACAATCCCTGAAACAGCATCTATCGATGCCTTTGTGATTGGAGCGTAAGCCTCGTACAGCTCTTGAGCGAGAGGATTGGCGTTTATCAAGCCATCCATTGCGCCAAAGAGAATGCCACTGGCAATGCTTACAATGACATACCTGGACATTCCTTGTCTCATGTGTCATGCACTGTGAAGGACTAAGAACCCGTTAATATATGAAAAGTACTGGAAGACAGGAGGAGTTCGGAGGGCTCCTACCCTGACATGAAGAAACGAAATTTTGTGTGCGCGCGCGCCAACAAATCCACACATTCCACTGTTATGTTCTATATTGGAACATAGAATATGCCCAGCCCTGAAAGCGTCAGTTTCTAGTTCGGCTATGATGGCAATAAGACCAATCGTGAAGATGATGAGATACGGTGAAGCTAGGTGGGCCTTCTACTTGATTTCATTCGCTTCCTCATACGTTGCTTTCTTTTCTGCCGCTTTCTCATCCTGAAGCCAGATCTACTTAGTTTATGCGCCGTAGAGATTCCATCAGTGTTATGCCATATACAATGGGTTGGAATATATGTCAACCGCTAGTCTGCGAGGTTGAATCACGAGTACTTGTGGGCTTTGAATGGATTCTTGAGAAAACGAAATCGCATGGCATTCAGCATGTTGGAGTATGGCTGGACCAAGTTCAACGTCGAACGGCTTTAGTGCCAGTGATCAGTTTTGGAACAGAGATTGAATCAAACATATGTGAAAAATTCTGATATGTGCACACACTTCTACTTCATTCTCTCGTTTGGACAAGGCGCCCAAAGAACAACAATGCAAACATTGAGACCGGAATGCGTTAGCTGTGCTGATCCGTCTTTTTGTCTTCTTCTTTCTCTTTCTTTCTTCTCTGCTTCCAGGCCTTTCGGCTATACCGTCCCAAAGTAGCTCGGAGTAATTCTCCAACCTTAGCAACATATGGTTTGCGTATTCTGACCACTCATCCATTATTTTGGGGCAGTTAGGACTTACAGGATGTTCACAGAGGCGGAATATCTTGAAGAGGCATGCCTTCCCTTAGTGCACTTATATAGGACAGCGACGAATACAGGGTAAGGTAGTTCACGAGAACGAGAGTCGAGAGTCGTTTTAAACGAACGATTGCCCGTATGTTCTTCTTCTTGGTGCAACTGACCGAAGTCGAAAGAGGTGAAAATCAAATGGGCTATCGAGCATACAATGCGCCCGTCGAGGAAGGAAAGCAGTACGAAGTCGACATCAAAGAGCTCAGTCGACGCGGTGACGGTCTGGCGCGTATTGAGGGATTTGTGGTCTTCGTGCCAAATGCAAGACCTGGCGACCACCTGAAGATCCAGATTACGCAAGTTCGCGACCGCTTCGCCATTGGCGAACGAGCTGAATAGGCCGCTAACCTAAGCTGAGGTCGCTCCACTTTTTTGTAATGTATGGGGGGAATTTGAAAATGAGAATTGCGGATATCGAGAACGGAATGAGACACGTGAACATTGAAGGCAAGATAGTCAACATGAACGGCTACATGCTTGTGGTAGATGATGAGTCGGGAAGGACATTTGTGAGGTACTCACGGAGAAATCTTGAGAATCAGATTGAGACAGGCAAACACGTAAGGATCCATGATTGCCAAGCGGTATGCTACTCAGGAATCCTACAATTGAGAATGCAACCTAGCGGACGGATAGCTCTGCGGTAGGATCTTTCCACTAGAGCAGCAAGAGCACCAAGAATCATCTTCGGAGAAATCCAGAAAGCGATTGGCCGTTCAAAGAATCAGAAGGCTGTCGTCGCTTGAGTTCTGCTTCTATTGTCTGTTCTTGTCTTTCTTGGATAGAGAAATAGAAGTAAGGTCGCGGCAATAATCTCTATTTGATCTAAGGGGAACTTGCACTGTTCGATCTGTCGTTTCCCTTTCCGACCACTTTTAGTGTTGTAGACTTGCCAACTGAGACCTGGAGTTCTCCCCGAAATCTCTTCAGTTGTGCATTCTCAATGTGTAACGTGTCACCAACTGAAACCACATCTACTTGGGCATTCCAGAGAGGTAGCTTAATTGTGCCACTTCCGTCACTGATTGTTGCTGTCGAGAGCAGAAGTTCCCTGCCCTGTCGCGAGAGAATGATTCTGGGGGTCGACTTCTCGGCGACCTTTGCTTGCAGGTTGAACCTTCTGGTCTCAGAGCTCAAATCTTTGATCATTAAGTCCACAGGTTCAGACCTAACCCTTTCACCTAAGGAGCGGCCTTCAAGTTGAAGACTCCTAAGATCCGTCTTCCCCAGATATTCAAGTAACTTCGAAGTAAGTTTCAGCTGTGTCATGACGTGATCGTTCTGCGTTATTAGGAAGACTCCATCGTTTCCCATCATCTGGCGTCGTTTGATCGATACATGATCGAAAGAAGATTCTCCTTGAAGCCAGGCGGAGTGGATGCTTCTGAGAAGCCTTGGCGTATCAAGCTCATACTTCCTTGAGATCCGAACCAAATAGGCAAACGAGACGAAATCCGAGATGGAGTGCCATGGTGCACTTGGCCTTCCTCGAGTTCCACGCAGAAGATCAGTCGTAAGCACTCTCAATGAAATCACAGCAAGTATAGGGTTACCTTACTCTTTAACCTACGTAGCAAATGAAGGAAAGAACCACCTAGTTAAGGGCCGGAACCCCCATTTCCAGCTAAGGAACTGTGTGTGGCTCGCATGGTGGGCACACACAATTCTGTTCTTATCGCGCGCCAAGAATCTCAGTCCAGCCACTTGCTCATTTGGATGAAATCTACCTTCCACCATTGCTTTCTGAGATAGGCTTCCGGGACGAATCCGAGTTTCAAGTAGAGGTTCAAGGCTGGAATCAGTACAGGCAGCGTGTTTAACGAGATCTTATGACAGCCTCGCTGCTTGCTATATGCGATCACTTTCCTCAGCAACCTCTCACCAACGCCCTGTCTTTGTTTGGACGGGTGGACGGTGATCCCGTACAGGAAAGAGAAACCGCTTCTGCCAAAGATCCGGCCGTTAGCCGCTCCGACAATCTTGCCATTCATCTCCGCAACAAAAAAGTAGTTCTCCCTATCTTTCGGATCAAGGGTCTTCAGATAATTCTCCCGGCTAACACGGCTCATGTCAAACATGTGTGCTTGTCTAGGGTAGTATCCCCTTTCGAATCGATTGAATACGTCCAATGTAGCCTCTCACACAACTCGCACTGCTTCATCGATATCGGTCCTCTGCATCTTTCTGATCCTACATCCCATGTTATCACATGGGAGCATGCGCCGGCGCTGTCTTTTGTAGGTTTTGGAGCCTGAATTTTCTCTGATGCTCTATGGACGTGTTCGAGTAAGGAGAGAAAAACCTCCAGCACTCTGACCCACTTATTAGGACACTATGCTCAAGGTGCTATCACCAGTAGTCTTGATAGGAAGAACCAATCTTCGATGACTTCCCTCGCCGCCTTGCCGTAGTATTTCTCGTAAAGGGCGACTTTGGCTATCTGCGCTTCATCAGTGTGGTCTTCTAGGTACCGTGCTTTCCCGCTGAAGTTCTTCCCACCGATCTCGAAGGAGACTTCACCGTTCTTCTTGATGTTTGTCATCCAGTCTGTCTCCTTGCCTTCGTGGCTCACATAGACCTTGCCATTGTCGACTGCAAACCAAAGCTCAACGGTATGAGGCTTCCCTGTCTTTCTCCCTCTAGTTGTAAGGCGAATATGTTTCTCAGATGCGACTCTTGTCAAATCGTCTTTGCATGTCACTTGCCATTTCCTCCTAACGCGGCCCAGTAAGTTCCGCCGCACCCGAACCCACGAAGGTAACTGGAGACACCTGCGGTTATCCCCATTCCATTACTTCTCTTCTCTCGGGTGGCAGAAGATAGTCATGACAGGCTTAATAGCGCGTGTGCTAGCAAACGATACAGCGTTCTACGAGGTTTGGGCTAGAGTGATGCGGTCGATCAAGCTTTGAGATACGTAACCCAACCGCAACCGCCTTATCGCTCGTTTCACCCAAGTAGGCGCTAGATGGTTGTGGAGGTCTGATGATTGCCGATTCTTGAGTTTGAAGGCAAGAAGCCCAAGATACATCCCAGTTGCTATGTCGCATCCAATGCGACGATAGTTGGCGACGTAACGATCGGAGAGGATTCAAACATTTGGCCAAACGCCGTCATAAGAGGAGACTGGAACAGCGTCAATATTGGCAAGAGGGCGAGCATACAGGACTGCTGCGTCATCCATGTCGATCCGAGTCATCCTCTTGTTTTCGGCGACCGTGTCCTAATGGGGCATGGAGCCATCGCTCACGGCTGCCATGTAGG
>Ga0315306_10001310_pt1 | contig 11909 bp, 12 predicted proteins | sample TDP1_MG_FD_203803 | JGI IMG/M metagenome (GOLD analysis project Ga0315306, IMG submission 203803) | Freshwater sediment microbial communities from Lake Towuti, South Sulawesi, Indonesia - TDP1 | ecosystem: Environmental > Aquatic > Freshwater > Lake > Sediment | place: Indonesia: South Sulawesi... | reverse complement strand
AGAACTTTTCTTGGAAGAGAAAGAATGTGAAACGCTTCTCTCATCATTATGTGAGATTGCTGCTGAAAATAGTTATAATCTCTTAACTGGCGGCTTGTTTAATCGTCGGGGAGAGAAGATTTTCGACACATGCCACATAATTAACCGGAATGGAAGGGTAATCGGTTTTTACGATAAACGTTTTCCATCCACGGCTTTCAATGAAAGAGAATTCTGCAGCCCCGGGAATGTTTCACCAGTTTTCACAGTTGACGACATCAATATCGGTGTAGTGATTTGTGTCGATGCCCTTTATCCTGAACTCGCGAGAAGCCTAGCTCTAAACAATGCCTGCGTCATTTTCAACCCCTCCAATATACCTAAAAATCGAAGCAAGCTGTGGAAACACGTTTCCATAACTAGGGCTGCGGAAAACACGGTTTTTTACGTTTTCGTGAACAATACGAACACGCGTTATCCGGATGGACGGATGGTGAAAGGGCACAGCATTGTCGTAGCGCCAGACGGGGAAGTAGTTCTAGAAGCGGATGAAGAAGAAAAAGTATTCCAAAGCGAGCTCGATCTGGATCAAATAGACACAATTAGAAAACGCTGGCGATACCTAAGCGACATACGTCAATTATAAACTGAAACTGACCATCCAAGATAGGAGGAGTTGCCTTGAAAGATGACTTGATAAAGGCTGTTGATTACGGGCAGAAGCTTGGCGCCGATTACGTTGAGGTTCGAGTGCAGAGACTTTTCAAAACTCTGCTGACGACGAAGGACGGTCGAGTTGAAGCGGTGGAGGAGGGAATTGAAAATGGTGCCGGCGTCAGGGTTTTGGCAAAAGGCGCTTGGGGTTTCGTAACCTGCGGAGGGCTGGATTCGAAGTTGCTAACGAATGCTGTTGAAGAAGCGTTCAAGATGGCGAAAGCAGCGAGTTTTAAGGTTAAAACCCCCGTGAAGCTTGTTGAGACAAAGGCCGTAGAAGACAGAGTGGTGACCAAACCGAGGAAAGATCCAAGGGAAATTCCCATTAAGGAAAAGATCTACGTTGCCTTAACAATTGACAAAGCGATTTTCAGTTATGACAGACGCATAAAGAGTTGCACCATTGACTATCTAGATTTAACAGGAGCGAATTACTTCATCAACAGCGACGGAGCCTACGTTGAACAGGACAAGCTTTATGTCTGGTCTAGAATTCTCGCCTCAGCAAGGGAGGCCGACGTTTTCACGTCGGGGAGGGAGGAAATAGGATCCACAGCTGGCTTTGAAGTGTTTGACGTGGAGACGCCGGAAATTGTGGGAACAATGATCGCAAAACGCATAATCAATCAGTTGAAAGCAAAGGCGCCAACTGGTGGAACATTCCCAGTCGTGATTGGCACCAATGTGGTCGGCGTCTTCATCCACGAGGCCTTTGGACACCTAGCAGAAGCAGACCTCACCTTGTCAGGATCCGTGCTGTCTGACAAGCTTGGAAGAAAGGTCGCGTCAGAGGTCGTCACGGTTTACGACGACGGCACAGTCAATGGCGCCTTTGGATCGTTCAAATACGACGATGAGGGAGTTCCAACGCAAAAAACCCTCCTGATAAGGAATGGTGAAGTGGTCGGGCTTATGCACAACCGTGAAACCGCCTACAAGTTTAACATGAAACCCACCGGAAACGCTCGAGCTGAAGACTTCCGTTTTGAACCCATCATCAGAATGCGAAACACCTACCTTGCCCCTGGCGACTCCACCCTCGATGAACTTCTCGAAGACATTAATTTTGGATATTACCTCAAAAGCTTCCGAGGTGGCCAAGCAAACCTAGACGGAACCTTTCAGGTTGGCATACAGGAGGCTTACGAGATCGTTAAGGGACAGTTAGGCTCACCTGTTCGGAACGCGTCAATAAGCGGAAACACCCTCGAAACACTACACAAGGTGGATGCTGTTGGCAGAGACTTTAAACTGTGGCCCGGAAGATGCGGGAAGGGTCAAACAGCTTTCATTTGCGACGGAGGTCCACATATAAGGGTAAGAGAGGTGATCATCGGTGGCGGAGGTTAAACCCGAAGAATTAATCAACTTTGGAGAGAAAGCCATCAACATCGCAATCAGAAAAGGCGCTGATGAAGCCGAGGCATTTCTAAGCAGAAGCTCCAGCGCGTCGGTAGGCATCGAAAGGGGACAGATCACTAAGAACATCAAGAGGATGGATCAAGGCCTAGGGGTAAGGGTTATTTACAAAAAGGCCGTCGGCTTCTCTTACACAAACATGTTAACCGACAAAACTGTGGAGGACACTGCTGTCATGGCCTTCCAATCGGCTAAAGCCAGCAAACCAGACAAAAACTGGGCGGAACTACCCAGCCCTAGGAAGCTCAGCACAACAAAAAACACGTACGACAAGAGGTTGACCGCCATCTCCTCCGACGAACTGGTGAAGACAGCGTCTGCCATATTGGATGCAGCAGAAGGTTACGATAAGCGAGTCCTCTCCATAGGGGGAGGGATCGGAACTCTCCTTGCATCTAGGGTGGTCGTTAACTCTTACGGGGTAGAGGTTTATGACGAAGGCACCGGTATTGAATGTTCTGTTGAAACTATAGCGAGGGAAGTCGGTGAGGTCACCCCGGTATGTTTTGAAGTCAACGCGGAGAGAGTTTACAACATTGACCCCCAATGGGTTGGAAGAGAGGCAGCTAGGCAAGCGGTTTCCTCTCTTAAAGCCAAAAAAATAGAATCAGAAAGCTTTCCCGTAATATTCAATCAACCAGCATTTCACGATCTTCTTTATTATACGTTGATAAACGCAGTGAAGGCGGATTACGTTCAAAGGGAAAGATCTGCACTCAAGGGGAAAATTGGGAAAGAAGTTGCCTCAGATCTTGTAACGATTCACGATGATGGATTGCTTGAAGGCGGCCTTCTAACATGGAAATTTGACGGTGAGGGCGTTCCTAGCCAAAAAACTCCAGTAATTGAGAAGGGCATTTTGAAGCATTATCTCTATGACAACTATACGGCAAAGAAGATTGGTGTTGAGAGCACTGGAAACGCCTTTAGGGGAGGCTTAGCCCCCTACACGTCCACGCCAGTTTTGGAAGCAACTAACTTCACCTTTGCCCCGAAAAATAAATCTCCAGAAAATCTCATCAACGAAATTGATGACGGCCTCATAGTTTACAACGTGCAAGGCGCCCACAGTAGCAACCCAGAAAGCGGCGAATTCTCAGTGGTGGCCACCCCAGCTTGGAAGATTGAAAAGGGCAATGTAGCTTATGCTGTAAAAGGGGCAATGCTGGCAGGTACAGTCTTCGACATTTTGAAGAACGTATCAGCGCTTGGCAATAACACGCGAAAGATAGGACACTTAGTTGCACCTTGGATTAGAGTAGAAAACGTTAAAGCCATTGGAAAGTGATAAAACCTTTTTATGGCACATAAGCTCACGTCTTTAGAGCCATAAAACTCTAAAAGTCAAAATCGAATGGGGGAACAGCGCAGAAATTGACAGCTAAGGAGGCGGCGTTTAGCTTTAAAAGAGCCATTTTCAGGATAGAAAACGCCAGAAAAATCACCCAGTTTTTTTGTTTTGTGCTTTTCAATGCTGTCGTTTTTGGCTTAGGACCATGGGCGATCCTCCTCCCAGTTGTCTATACTTTAGGAATTCATCAAAAAACCGTTGGCGACGCCTTTGCAGTATTGCAGTGGATGCTTCATGACCTCGTTTTTCCTTGGCTCCCCATAGCCGCTTTCCTTCTGACAGCAGTTTTTTTGGGAAGAGCTCTCTGCGGTTGGGTCTGCCCCTTCGGCTTCGTTCAGGATTTGTTGGGATACATTAAGAGAAAACATACGCAAGTTTCTTGGAGAACCCACGATGGAATGATCAAAGTTAAGTACGTAGTTTTGGCGATTACCCTTTTTATCAGCGTGACTCTAGCCATATCGCTGGCTATGGAAGTGGGTCGGGGCTACGAGGCGGCCTTAGGCGTGTTTGCCCCAGCACCCTTTAACGCATTAAGTCCATCTGACACTCTGTTCGCGATTCTGCCAAGCATGGTGTTGGGTGCTCGTTACTCTAGCCTCGATTCTGTGGTAGCTGGAATCTTTGTAGTGCGACCGCTCCTATGGGCTCGTCTCGCCATAATGGCAATAATCCTAGTTTTAGCCGTTTACATTCCGAGAAGTTGGTGTCGTTATATATGTCCCCACGGGGCAGCATTAGCCCTCCTGAACCGATTCAGCTTTCTCGGCTTGAAGAGAGATCCATTGAAATGCACTAAAATTGGATGCCGCACATGCATAGAGGTGTGCCCAATGAAGGTTCGCATTTTGGAATTGCCGTGGGAGAAGTTCACTGACCCTGAATGCATATACTGCCTAAAATGCGTTGAAGCCTGCACAACGAAAGCCATAAAACCAAAATTCCCATAAAAGTGGGTAGATGCCCTTTTGAAACAACCACAAACACCGCGGCAAATTCCTCGCGCACCGCGCTCACAAACCTCAAAAGTACTCGTAGTAACACATAATTGAAATAGAATTCAAACAATTAATATCTAAATCGACGTTTCAGGACGAGATTAAAAGGTTGCAGCCCACCGAACTCGCCAAGGGCGGAACAGTTGCAGAAAAATCCTTTGTAATCCTTGTGCTAGTGGGCATGGTTGAAGTGTTTGTGGGAATATTTTCCTTAAGCGTTGCTCTAATCGCCGACGGCGTTCACTCCTTCGCCGACGCTGTGGTTTCTCTCATTGTCTGGATTGGTTTGCGCTTATCAAGAAAGGCGCCAGACGGCAAATTCCACTTTGGTTATTACAGAGTTGAAACCTTCAGCAGCGCTGTCGCGGCATTTTTTATGGCGGTTCTGGGCGGGATAATCCTTTATGAGTCATATTTAGTGCTACTTGCTCCAAGGGAGATTATAAACGCAGAGGCAGCTATGGCCGTGTCTCTATCAGCAGCCTTAATAGCCTTGGTTCTTTCCATCTATAAGACTAAAGCCGCTAAGAAATACTCTTCCTTAGCGCTCAAAACAGACGCGTTTAACTCGGTTAAGGATGTGCTCACATCCGTAACCGCTTTTCTAGGCATAGCCTTCAGCAAATACTTCCGCGTTGCACAGACAGACTCTATCGCTGGAATAATAATCGCCTTCTTCGTCTTCACCGTTGCCTATTCTATAATAAAGGAGGCTTCGTTGGTTTTGATGGACGCCTGCCAATGCACAGAAATCCTGTCAGACATCAAAAACATAGCCAAAAGTGTTAAACACGTCAAAGAAGTGCACAGCATCCGCATGAGGAGGTTAGGACCATACTTAATCGGCGACATGCACGTTGTGGTTGACGGCAACATGTCAGTGAGAGAAGCCGACCATATAGCAACCCAGGTAGAAGAACAGGTGAAACAAGAATTCGACGAGGTAACAGAAATAAAAGTGAGAATAGAACCACACGAGCCCGCAACAAAAACAAAAAATTGAAAACGAAAATAAAATTTGATCCTCGCATAGTTATCCTTCATGTAATGCCCCTTTTTACCAACCGATAAATTCACAGAACCGCAAAACAAAATCATTATCAGAGGCTAAATGCATGAGTCAATCAGATTAAAACTTGTTAAAATCCTTTGATGAGGAATGGTGAGATTGATCAAAAGGGAAGTTCCATGCGCAATGACAATAGCTGGCTCTGACAGCGGTGGAGGTGCCGGCATAGAAGCCGACCTTAAAACTTTTGCTGCTTTAGGAGTTTTCGGAACCTGCGCTATAACTGCTCTGACGGCTCAGAACACCATGGGAGTTTACGACATATTTGCTATACCTCCACAAATGGTTAAGAAACAAATAGAGGTTGTCCTTGAGGACATCCAGATCAAAGCGGCGAAAACAGGGATGCTCTACTCCAAGGGAATCATGAACGTGGTTGCTGAAGCCATTGATCACCATGAGTTACGGGTTGTTCTTGACCCTGTTTTCCGAGCTGGCGCGGGAAACCTTCTCATCCGTGAAGAAGACAAAGAAGCCCTAATTCAGGTGGTTGTCCCTCGGTCCTTTGTTATCACCCCAAACAAGCATGAAGCCGAAGATATTGCTCGAATGAAAATAAAAGACGTCGATGACATGAAAAAGGCAGCTTCAAGCATCGCGAAGCTAGGCGCGGAAGCAGTGGTTGTTAAGGGTGGGCACCTAAAAGGAGCAAACGTTATAGATGTTTTACACTATAATGGCGAGTCCAAGACTTTTGCAAAACCTCGAGTTGAAGTGGAGGCTCATGGAGGGGGATGCACTTTTTCCGCAGCCATAGCCGCCTACCTCGCCCTTGACTGCGACGTGGTGGAAGCTGTTACAAAAGCCGAAGAGTTCATGCAGAACGCCATTACGTTCGGTTTAATGGTTGGGAAGGGCAGGGTCCCAGTGAACCCTATGGCAAGCCTGTTCAATGAGGTTGAGAAGCATCGAGTTTTGGAGGACGTTTCCAAAGCGGCTAAGATAATTGAAGACCATCCGGAATTCTTGCTGTACATGGCTGAGGTTGGAATACAGATCGCTATGGCCTTGCCCTACGCTTCCGGTAAGCAGCACGTTGCAGCTGTGGAGGGAAGGGTCGTCAAATTCGGTGAAAGGGCTAAGGCGGTTGGATGCGTCAAGTTTGGAGTATCTGATCATGTTGCCCGCATTATCTTGACCGCCATGAAGTATGACCCTTCAAAGAGGGCGGCGCTCAACCTCCGCTACGATCAGGGTTTAGTGGAAGCCTTCAAGAAGCTTAGACGAGCGGTTTCAAGCTTTGACAGGAGGCTTGAGCCTCCAGACGTGAAGGCGAAAGAGGGCGGAACCCTTGCTTGGGGGATGGAGGAGGCCATAAAGGCTGTTGGAAGGGTTCCAGACATTGTTTACGATCTAGGCGAGGTTGGGAAGGAACCCATGATTCGAGTATTGGGAAACTCAGCGATAGATGCCGTGGAAAAGGCGCTAGCCTCCATAAAGCTGCGAAAGCATGGTAATCCGCACTAGTGGAATGAAAAAACAGGACTGCAGACTCCTTTGCAATCCATATTTAAGGAAACAATACCATAGATTCAACGTGGAGAAGGATCGTGCACAGCTCTAAGCATGTGGAGAGGCTTTCAACAGGCGTGCCAGAAATCGATCAGATGATAGGGGGAGGCATCCCTCGAAGTTTTTTGATAGCCTCTACAGGGGAACCTGGAACTGGAAAGTCAATTTTCGCCATCCATTTTATCACGCAGGGGATACGGGACGGAGACATCTGCATCCTCGTAACCACCGAGGAGAGTCGAGAGTCCATCATCGCCCAAGCCCTCCAGTTTGGGTTTGACTTCAAGAAGGCTATGGAAGATAAAAAGCTGATAATAATTGACGCGTTGATGGGACGGGAAGATCAATGGTCCCTAAAAACTTTGGAAATTGAAGACTTGGTGGATAAGATTATAGATGCGAAAAAGAACCTTGGATACGGGAGGGCTAGACTGGTTATCGACTCCCTTTCAGCTTTTTGGCTCGACAAACCCGTTATGGCTAGGAAATACTCTTATTTCATCAAGAAGGTTCTCGCCAAGTGGGACTTCACGGTGCTTGTTACGAGCCAGTACGCCATCACCACCAGTGACGCTTTTGGTTTTGGAGTTGAACATATAGCAGATGGCATCCTACGCTTTCGACGATTCATCAGAAACGGAGTCTTAAGGCGGTTCCTGCTGGTGGAAAAGATGAGGCAGACACCCCACAGCTTGGTCATGCATGAAATCACGGCGGTAGATGGGAAGGGCTTGGTGGTTATTGGGCCCACCCGACGAAGGAGAGAAGACGTCACTCTGCCAAGGCAAGTTACTGAAAAGATCGTTGCTGCAAAAAGATCGAAGGAGGCTGAACTCAAGAATCAGTTAAAATGAAGATTTTGTGTTTTGAAAGCGTTATTTTTATATTCCCGTTTTAGTTCAGAAGGAATTGTTGATTTTCTCGCTGGAGGAGTTGTTTATGGCCACCATTAAGGAGGTTCCAGGCAAGGTTAGCCGTTTTGAGAGAATTGGCGCCCACACCCATGTGAAGGGACTGGGTCTTGACGAAAATCTGAATGCGATTAAGGTTAAGGATGGAATGGTGGGGCAAGAAAAGGCCAGGGAAGCGGCAGGCCTAGTTGTTAAGATGATAAGGGAGGGAAAGCTTAGCGGCAAGTGTATCATTTTGGCAGGTCCACCTGGAACTGGCAAAACGGCTATAGCGGTGGGAGTTTCGAGGGAGTTGGGTGCCAACGTTCCCTTCATACAGATGAGTGGAAGCGAAATCTACAGCAGCGAACGTAAGAAGACGGAGGTGTTGATTGAGGCTATTCGAAAGTGCATAGGCGTAGAAATCCATGAGCTAAGGAAAGTCTACGAAGGAGAGATTACTAACGTCAACATTGTGACGGCTCCCCATCCCTATAACCCCTATCAAAAAGTTCCTGAAAGCATTCGACTGACACTGAAGACGAAGAAGCAGGAGAAGACCATAGAGGCTGGGGCAACCATAGCCCAACAAATAATACAGCAAAACATATCAGAAGGAAACGTTGTGCAAATCGACGCCGAAAGTGGTAGGGTGGCTAACCTCGGCCTAAGTCTGGAAAGTGAGAAGGGCAAAAAGTATGATGTAGACACACGTCTGAAGGTACCTCGTCCAGACGGAGATGTGCTAAAGGAAAAGGAATTCGTTTACACCCTCACAGTGGCAGATATGGACGAAATCAGCGCCAGAAGCCGATCCGGAGGTTTCTTCTCCACGTTTTTCGGAGGGACTGAAACAAAAGAAATGGACACAGAAGTACGCACAGCTGTGGACCAGCAGGTGAAAGAACTAGTTGACGAGGGTAAAGCCTTTATCCATCCCGGGGTGCTCTTCATCGACGACTCCCACCTACTAGACCTAGAAGCCTTCAGCTTTCTAGGAAGGGCCATGGAAAGCGAACTTGTGCCTATAATCATTCTTGCCACAAACAGAGGCGTAGCGCGGATAAGAGGAACCGACGTGAAGAGTCCACTCGGCTTCCCGCTAGACCTTGTCGACCGAGCTGTGATTATCGCGACCCATGAATACGATCCAGAAAGCATCAAGGAGATACTGCGCATACGATCAGATGAGGAGAAGGTTAAGATAGAGAAAGATGCCCTAGAAAGGCTCACCGAGGTTGGGTCCAAAAGCTCCCTCAGATATTCGGTTCAACTACTCAGCCTAGCCGCACAAAACGCCAAGGCCATGGGACGAGAAAAGGTAAACGTCAAAGATGTGGAAAGGGTTGACAAGCTCTTCATGGATGTCGGAGAAGCTGCGGAACACCTGAAAAAATACGAAGAAAAAATGATGCTTCATTAAGGGAACACTTCTCCACTTAACTTGAACAGTTGAGGCTTCACCCCTTCAATAGACCTCAATCTCTTCAGATTATGTATCCAATAACCAAAACCCTAATAGTCACCGGGATAAGTGGTGTCTAACAACGCATGTTTATATCATTAATAGTTCTACGGGCTTTAGTTTTCTTGTCACTGGGTCGACTTGATAGCCCAATGATTCTAAGCTTGTTGCTCCAAGTATCGGTGTGTCTTCTGGTTCACCGAAAATCACTGGAACCACTCTGCGCTTTCCACCATATTCTATCATGGCCCATCCAAGGTCGCGATCTACAATGGCTCCCCCATAAACCCTTAATTTTTCACGATCAATAGGTTTTAATTCAAGCTTCTCGAGCGTACTGCGAGGTATAGAAGTGAATATGGCTCCACTGTCCACTAAGAGGTCGACTTCATCCGATCTTGTCGGGGTTAATGGGTTAGCGATCTGTACCTTTACGTAGGTAAAGCCCATTTTTGCACCAATTACAATTAATGCAGCTCATCTTAAATACTTGACTTTCAGCATAAACTCACGCTTGGTCATGTTCATTCAAAATAAAAAAGAAGGTTCGCGAGAGATATTCCACGCTTATTGATATTAATTATAACCTTTCGTTTTCGGTTAGAGCCTAAATAGAAGCGAAATTAAATAACGGTTAAGATTAAAGTGAAAGGTGTGGCTGCTACTGCCGGGTAGAGGGAAATGGGAAAACCGAGTGGATTCCTGAGATTAATTAGGCCCTTAAATTGCCTAATGATGGGCTTTGCAGTGATTGTAGGGGCTTCGTTGGTTTCTTCCCTCAACTTTTCAATGAACCTGCTCTTGGGGTTTATAACGTCTTTTACATTGACAGGGGCTTCCATGGCGATAAACGATTATTATGATAGGGACATTGACGCCATAAACGAGCCGAAACGTCCAATTCCAAGCGGTAGGGTTAGCCCGAAAGAAGCACTGTTTTTCGCCCTTGTTTTAAGCCTAGTGGGGTTTATAGCGGCTTCAATGACTAATACACCATGCCTAATAGTTGCAGTAATTGCATGGATTGCATCCATGACTTACGTTACCAAGGGAAAACGCACCGGACTTCCCGGAAATTTCTTAGTCAGCATCTGTGTCGCGATTCCCTTCATTTACGGAGGCTTTGTGGTGGAGAAAATTGAGTTGCCCATTGTGATATTTGCGGCCATTGTCTTTCTCTCAAACACTGGCAGAGAGATCACGAAGGGAATAGTGGACGTTAGGGGAGACATCTATCGAAATATCAGAACAATTGCGGTGCTATATGGAGAGAAAGATGCAGCGTCAGCGTCATCGATTTTCTTTATTTCGGCGGTGAGCTTAACCCCCTTTCCATGGTTGTGGGGACTCGTTTCCAACTGGTTTCTTCCCCTAGTTATTCTAACAGACATTGGACTGATCGCTTCTTCTATTTCACTCATGCGGGACTATTCTAGAGATAACGCTAGAAGGGTGAAGAACCTAAGCTTGGTGTGGTTCATAACCGGACTATTAGCTTTCCTTGCGGGAACCGTTGGCTGAAAAACTTAACGCGAAGTAGTCTTATCTGATCTTACTTCCAACTTCGATATCCTTTTCGGGCTTCATCAAAATGACGTTACCCTTATCGTCTTCGGCGGCAAGAATCATGCACTGGGATTCTACGCCCATAAATTTCCTTCTTTGCAGGTTCAAGATGAAGGCGTATTTATTCCCTAACAGCTCTTCTGGTTTGTAGTATTGTAGGAGCCCAGCCACAGACTGCCTTTTCTCGAAACCAAAATCAACAATCATCTTGATGAGGTTTCTTGAGCCAGCGATTTGTTCGGCTTCAACAACCTTGCCAACCTTCATGTCAAGCTTTAGAAATTCCTCGAACGGTATTTCCATTCTAATCACCAACGACTATCTTTCCTTTCCTTCCCATGCCTCCAACATTTTTAAGCTTTGCGCAGAAGGCTTAACTGGCGTAGATGGATAGAGGAAGTCTATCGCTTAAAATCCTTTAGGATCTTATCAAATGAAGGTTTTAAACTGGGAATATCCTGTTTAACTGTATCCCAAACCGCTCTTAAATTAACTCCAAAGTACTCGTGGATTAGTTTATCTCTCATTCCAGCCATATCTCTCCAAGGTATCTGTGGGTAGCGGTTCTTCACTAATTCTGGTATCTTTTTCACCGCTTCTCCAATAATTTCTATGGCTCTTATAACGGCATAAATAGTCTTTCTATCGTTAAGAAAATCGTCGTATTCATGCCTTCTACGAAACTCATAGCGTCATTCATAGCCTCGATTATATCTTCTATGTAATCCAAAAATTCCTCTTTCATATGTTTACAACTTCTTTCAAGATATGTTTGCCTATCCTTGGCTTTAAGGCACTTTTTTCAACCAAATCAACCTTAACCCCTATAGAGTCGCTCAAATAATTTTCTAGGGCAATGAACTTTAGAAGGCTTATTGGCTCCTCAAACTCTACTAAAATATCGAGATCGCTCTTTTCCTTCTCGCGCCTTCTTATATAAGAGCCA
>Ga0315306_10001309_pt1 | contig 11910 bp, 9 predicted proteins | sample TDP1_MG_FD_203803 | JGI IMG/M metagenome (GOLD analysis project Ga0315306, IMG submission 203803) | Freshwater sediment microbial communities from Lake Towuti, South Sulawesi, Indonesia - TDP1 | ecosystem: Environmental > Aquatic > Freshwater > Lake > Sediment | place: Indonesia: South Sulawesi... | reverse complement strand
TGACAGGTTGTCTAAAGCTCTTTTCCTAGTATCCTCAAGTGTCGGTAAATCGTAAACTATCTTGTCCTTCTCCATCACTTTGACCAGCAGTGGTTCGCCTTCAACCTTTTCGTTGTGCAAAGCAATGATATCTCTGACGAAACTGCCGTTCTCGTCCTTGACTCTGAACACTTGTTTCCTTCCAGGAAGAGTAATCTTACCTTTGCTTAACTTCATCGTGGGCACGAATTTGCCTGTCTTTTCCATTTTTTCGCACAGTTTGTAAATAATGTCAACGTAAGGTCTGTCTTCTGATGTGCTCATTCGCGTGCCGACGCCGAAAGAATCTATTTTCGCTCCCTTTCTCAATAATTCTTCAATCTTGTACTCGTCTAGGTCGCCGCTTGCAAAGACTTTGATGTAACTCAAACCTTTTTCATCCAGTAATGCCCTGACCTTCTTACTTATCTCAACTAAATTCCCACTGTCGATTCTCACACCGCTAACTTGGAAACCCTTCTTTTCTAGTTCCTTGGCTACGACCGCCGCGTTTTCTGCACCTTTCATGTCGTCAAAGGTGTCAATCAACAGTGTGGACCTCTTCGGAAAAGTCTTAGCGAACACTCTGAAGGCTTCGATTTCGCTGTCGAAAAACATCACAAAAGAATGCGCCATGGTTCCAAAGATTGGAATCCCGTATTTCATACCTGCGAGCACGCTGGAAGTTCCAGCGCATCCCGCTATGTAACTGCAACGTGCCGCTTTCATTCCAGCGTCTGTGCCATGTGTTCGTCTCAGACCGAACTCGATTACGGCTCTGCCCTGAGCAGCTTTTACAACTCTGGACGCTTTGGTTGCAATCATGGTTTGAAGATTGGCAGTGTTCAAAAGAAACGATTCTACCAACTGAGCCTCAATTATAGGAGCTGTGACTCTGATTAAGGGTTCATTTGGGAAGACTATTGTTCCCTCTGGAACCGCCCAAACCTCTCCACTGAATTTGAAATCTCGTAGGTAGGTGAGAAAGTCGTATTTGAAACCCTGCTGTTTCAAGTAGTTGATTTGTTGTTGAGTGAATTTCATGTTCTTCAGAAATAGTAAGGCCTGCTCTAAACCAGCAAAAACGTAGTACGACCTGTTCGGCGGCAATTTTCTTATAAACAAATCAAAAGTAGCCAGTTCATTTCTCTTGTTCTCAAAATAGCTGGCACACATGGTCAGCTCGTAGAGGTCGGTTAGCATGGCCATGTTGTTCTCGTTTACGAAATCGAACTCGTGTTTTGTCGTTTCCGCCTTCCCCCTTTATGTCCATTTCTTTTTCATCAATTCTTTTGAGGTGGTTATCTCAGGTCCGTAGGCTTTTCTCAAGAATTTTATAGCTGCCTCTTGCGTACGCTGGTCTACCGCTTCCACGCAGTCCTTGGGAACTATGATTTTGTAGCCTCTGAAGAAGGCGTCTGCAGCCGTGTGTTGAATGCAGATGTCGGTTACGACACCCGTGAGAACAACCGTGTCAACTTCTAATTCCCGAAGCAGCTGGTCCAAGTCCGTGCCCTGAAAGGCACTGTATTTCCTCTTTAAGACGCGAAAATCGCATTTGTCAGGCTTCAATTCGTCAACTATTTCGGCGCCCCGCGTGCCAGCGACGGCATGGGAACCCCAAACACTAAACTCAGGGTCAACGTTGGGCAAGTGGGCATCAGTGGCGTAGACTATTGGAACCTTCTTTTTCCGTGCAGAGTCAAGCAGAGCCTTGATGTTGGGAATTATCTTAGCCGCTCTATCGCTCTGGAAGATGCCTGTGACAAAATCGTTTATCATGTCGATGACAATGACCGCGGTTTTCAAATAGGATTCGCCCTCACGTTTGCTTGTTTACTTTTGCATGGGCTAGTTCAACAAAAACTTTTCCCACATTAATGGTAATTGAGTTTCTTAGATGTTGAAATATGTTGTCTCAACTTAGCTTTTGTGCAACTAATGTTACAATTTTTGAATACATACCGTATCCGAAGGCTTCGATTGTCTTTCCGTATTTGTCCCAGACTTCTCTAAACGATGGAACCTTTCTGCCGTAAAGTTTCCTAGCAATTCTAATTCCATCTTTGAATTCAGTCCTAGTTTGATCTGCGGTCATCTTTTTGTGAGTAAAATACGCTCGTGTTTCTTTCAACACAACATTATGTTTTTCAAATATGTCAATGTAGAATTTCTTGGGCATTGACTTTGCACCGAAGATTTTTCCTTCAAGTTTTACAGCGATCTTCTGGTCTTCTGTTTCCATGTCTTCAGGCGGAGTGACGCACAGAACTATTTTTCCGTTTGGTTTAGCAACCCGGATCATTTCTTCAACTGCTTTTTTGACGCCACGTCTCCCTCTTGTCATGTAAATGTCTCTCATGCCGAGGAAACTCGTTGCGAGGTCGAAACAGCCATTTGGAAAAGATAGCTTGATGGCGTCCATCTTCACTATTGAAACGATGTCGGCGACTTCAGCGTCTTTAGCAAGTTTCCTCGCTCTGCTTATTCCGGTGTCAACGATGTCTATTCCGATTACTCGTCCGTTCTTAAGTCGCTTCGCCACTTCTATTGCGAAAAAACCGTACCCTGTTCCGATGTCTAGAATCTTCATCCCAGCGTTTAGTACTAGACCCTCGCTGAGAACCTCCCGTAACCCTCCTAATCTAAACCAGTATGTCTGGTATTCCTCATCTGTAAGATAGTCAGAGGCCATAGCACTCACACGTTGTCCGTAGTTGCTTGTCACTTCGTCTTTCCCAACATACGTTAATTTAAGCGCTCGGGTCTCAGACAGTTACCAAAATAATCATTCTCTTTTATTTAGTGGATAACCAAAGCAACGCTTGAACGAACCCAACTTCGATTACTGCTGCAATAAAAAAAATTAAATAGATTATGGCTAGGTCCCACATTGCTAAGTTTTTTCTTAAAGTTTTCTTTATCGCGTGGAATATGCCGTAGCCTTCAACAAACCCGTTTGGCAGACTCAGTAATATGACCAGAGCCAAAGTGTTAACATCAACCTGCCCTCGAACTAGCGTGCTGGCTCTCAAAATGCTAATCAAAATAATCATGACAGTGAACACAACTGCAAAAACCTCCGGGTTCTGAAGCACAACGTACTCTATCTTTCTCTTCGGCATGAAAGCCAAAACAATTTCAACGTAAAACGCCATAGCCAAAATAATCAATGAAATGGCGAGAACATTGTGAATGAACACGAGCGGGATAGCAACTGGCGGATGTGCGAAGCTATCCCGAATGTACACGAAAAAAGACGTGTTCTCAATATAGGAAAACGCCAGGAAAAAAAGAAAGACAAGACCAAGTATTACAGTTCTTTTCTTTCCAGTATTCATGTTCTATCTGTATTGACACTCTGATACTAGTCTTTTGTGAAGTCTCAATATCTACGCGAAAAGCAGAAACGGAATGACTAAAACAGCAGCAAACATAGCTGTCAACACCATAACACCAGAACTGCCACAATCGCTACAGCGAGTGCACCTATCCAGCCAGTTTCATAATAGTGGCTGATCAAGAGCAAGTAGCTAAAAAACGAGAATATCAAACCAAGGCAAGCATCAATTGTGAGTCTTGCTCCATCAAATTTGAGAAGCGGAATGTTGGGAGAAAAACAATGAAGGATGTGCTGATAACTCTTCCTCAAAGGGCGATGACGAAAGCATCTGAAAACTGCCCCCGTTTCTTGCCTACGACAATGAATCCTGCCACGCATAGAATTATAGTTAGAACAATGAGGTTTACAACAAAGCGTACAAACGCGAGATAAGGAGAAATCATATGATTTCACTGATTCGGCTTACGCTATCTAGGCTTCTTAATAAAAGATATGCTTGCTGGTTCCCGTTTTATCTCGAAAATCACGGTTCCACCAAGCGTGTATGGTAATCCAGGGTCCAAGCATTGAATGTAGCCCACGTTTCCTTCCTCACGGGCGAGACCCAAGTCCCTGAAGCTGATGCCGCGAGCCAACGGAACAAGCATGGACAGCATTGAGCCCAAAGCGTGAACGCAGAGTGCATCTGTTTTAGCTGTGAGAATTTCAGGCGACTCTACAACTATCTTATCTCCCAGCTTGTGAACTGGGCATTTTCCCCGAATTTCTTTAACGGTTAAAACTAGTCTGTTAACTTTTTCCATGGTGGTGCCACCGCTTAATTTACTAATGTAACAGAGAGCGCAAAGATAAAGATTAAAAGTCACAGATTCCATGAGAGTTTTGCGTCACCTTTGCCGGGGTGGCCGAGCCGTTAGGCGGCAGCCTGCAGAGCTGCTTTACATGGGTTCAACTCCCATCCCCGGCTCCACTTCAACATTACGGTCTACATTACCGTTCAACATTACTTCTGACGTTACTCTATAAGAAGAGGGTAGGTGAAAACACCCTCAAAGCAACCGAAAAATTTTGGGCAAGTCGAAGCTTAATGCTCGAATTGGTTGATTTCTTCTTGTATTGCTTTTTTCACGTCGTCTTCAGAAGCTGGTCCAAGTATTTTGACTTTTCCATTGATTAGAGGGTCAGCGGCACCAATTTTCCGCATTGTTTCGAGTGTTGACTCAATCTCAACTATTTTGACCTTGTCGCCGAAGCCTTGTGCAATCTTCTTTATTAGGTGATGCATGTAGGCGCCGACAGGGCAGAAGAAGTTCTTGAACAGGGTCACTTCAACTTTATCCTTTGAAGGTTTGTAGTTCAATTCTGAAAGCTTGAATTTGACGCTTCCTTTCGTGAGTGGGTAATACATTAGTTTGAACGGTGCATGTTCTTTCACAATCTTGAAGCCTTGTTTGAGAAAGTGCTCATAATACATGTATTCCTTGAAGTCCGACGCATCGACCAGTATGCCCTTGAACCCTTGCTTCTTGAGGTCGTCTTTCACGTGGTCAAGAAGCATTTTGCCGTATCCTTTGTGCATGTAATCACGCAGCATCTCAGTGCAGTAGATGACGGCCACTCTTGGCTCGGCTTCAAGGGGAAGCAGCGCCCTCTCTGAAGGCGCGTAGTAGATATGCCCAACCACTTTACTGCCGTCCAACAGATGATAGCCTTGAACATTCTTGCCCAAGTTAGACTTGAACCACCGCCGTGACTCAGGCAAAGCCTCAGCCCAGGAAACACCGGGGCGCAACTCACTCATGCAACAATACGTTGCGTCTAAATCATCCAAAGTCACTCTTTTGACTCGCATATGCTCTGCCCTCTGTTTCGTCTTGGCAACTGTCCAACTTTTAATTGTTGCGCATTTCCAAAAACACTTAATATAAGCTAAAGAGACTTCAACGAGTGAGTAGCTAGTTGGGGCCGGTAGTTCAGCGGTATGAACGCCTGATTCGCAATCAGGAGGTCGCGGGTCCGAATCCCGCCCGGTCCACCTTTGCTCCTTTTTTAATAACTGTTTGTTTCTACAGTTGAAAGAGCGTTCTGTCAAAATTTGTTAGAAACTCTGTCTTACTAGACCCAACCATAATGACGTCCTCGACACGGAGGTAGTATTCGCCAGCATGCCATAGCTTTGGTTCCAAGGCCATTACCATGTTCGCTTGAAGGGGTGCGTCATACGCAGGACTGAGCCATGGAGGCTCGTGTACTTCAACACCGATGTTATGTCCGAGGTTTCTTGATGGCAACCGTGCACGCAGATAATCCCCGTATCCAAGCATATCTAATACCTTCTCAAGAGTTGGAAAGACATCACAAACGCGCATGCTACCATCATACATCGTGTCCACTGTCTCAAGGACCGCTTGCTGCAAGGACTCATAGCCTTTTTTGACCTCGATGCTGGCGGGTCCAAAGTAGAAGCTTCTCCCAAAGTCAGAGCAGTAACCATACATTACGAAACCCACATCAAAAGCTATCGAAGTGCCAGACTCCAAACCCTTCTTCCTTGGATACGTAAAGGGGGTGGATGAGATTTCAGAGCCAGATTTGACGAATCCCACCGTCGGAGGAAAAGATACGTCTGACGCTCCCAGCTGTCTAGCTCGAAACTCCACTTCGAGCTCCAACTCAGGTTGAGTGAGTCCCTTGCTGATTTTTGAAACGACGGCTTCCATCACTTGATCGGTAAGCTTACCAACTTTTCTAAGCCTCTCGATCTCTCCATCATCCTTAATCATCCTTAAATGATCCATCAACGCTTCAGCCGTGTGAAACTCGGCACCTTTGACAGTTTTCATGATTTCCACAATTGTTGACCCCCAGACATGGTCTCCTAATCCTACTTTGCTTCTTCTCTTCAAATCCAGGTCAGAGAGGACTTTCTTGATTAATTCTCTGTAGTTCTCTTCTTTCGGTAGAATTCTCACGTCTTTAATCCATGTTTGAGGAGGCGGTTGTCCAGATTCAGCTTCAGCCAAGGTTAATATGGGCTCTCCTCTCCGAGGCACGAATACGTTGTTCGCCTCGCTTCCAAGATCGATTCCGTGGCGCCAATCGATCAATAACCCGGTCAGATATTGGAAGTTCTGACACGAGCTGTAGACAACTAGGTCAAGACCGACTTCTTGCATCTTCTTTCGAAGGCCGATGAGCCTCCTCTTGAAGTTTAGACTCAAGTAATTGCCCCCAAACGGCTGGTCGTTCAGTGTGCTCCTTAGGTTAAAAACTGTTTCAGTTTCACTTTTGATATGCAAGAAATTGAAGGATGACCACGCTTGCGATTAGGAAGATGATGCTGAAGGGGAAGACAAACCAGACATCAGTCAACTCTATAACCCCAGCGGCTAAAGTCGGTGCAATAGAAGCTAGCAATCCTTCTGTGAAGAAGTAAACGCTGTAGCCCAGTCCTCTCTTTGTTTCTGGCGTTACATTTGCTACTATTGTATTCATTGGCGACCATACAGCGCTGCCAAAGAAATAATATAGAAGGTAGATAATGACAAGAAGATAAAGCTGTGACGCCAATGATAACATAAAAAGTGAAATCGCAATGCAGAGGATGGCCAAGCTGAGAGCTTTCTTTGCACCAATTCTTTCGCAAAAGTAACCGCCACCTAAAGAACCTATAATTCCTATAAATGGTCCCAGACCGAAGATCAAACTGGCTGCAGCTTCAGAGAGGCCTCTGGCCTCCACAAAATACGTAGTCATAAAGGTTGAGCTCCCTGTAAATCCTACTTCTCTAACGCCTACTACTGTCAGAAGAATTAGGAAACCCGAGGAGAAAAGTAGAGACAATCTCATTAATCTACTTCTTTGCTCACTTCCTGTTTTTTCAACTCGTTTGCTTCTGAGCGACGAAGAAAATAAGATTATGAAACCCCAAGTTTGGACAGGAACGCTCCAGAACAAGTATGTCCATCTCCAACCCAACGTTGACAAAAACACAGTTAGGCTAATGAGGCCTGCCGCAGTGCCTAGATTTCCGAGAGCATTGTGAAACCCTATTGACCTGCTTATCCTCTCTTGCTTAGCAAATCGACTGATCTGGCTCAATCCTGAGATATGATACAGGGGAGATGAAATCTTCAGAAGAGAAACTTCAACAATTAATATCCAGAAGTTGTTTGTTTGACTAATGAGGATTCCTGAAAGCCCCTCAGTTAGCATGCTGGCAAACAATAAGTGATGGGTGCTGAATCTATCCGCCAAGAATCCTGAGGGGATATTCATCAAGAGCGCAACAAAACTTGGAACAGTAGCCACCAGGGAAGCCTCGAGAAGGCTTAAATGAAATTCTTGAATGATGACTGGGATAAGAGCAACCTGCATAAGAAGATATACCTCAATGAACATGTGCGTTATACAGATCATCTGAAGGGGCTTTTCCATCAATTACTCTCCGAAACTTCTTTGAAGTTTCCAAAATAAGAGAAGCATAAATAAAAAACTTGACCTAACAGCCCGAAATGCAACACATGATACGAAATCTTGTCTTAATCATTAGACTTGTAGGTTTTCAGTGCTTTTTCAAGGACTTCAAAGGCTTTCGACAAGTTTGACTTGCCGGGGTTTATGTTGCCTAGGCCTAGCCTTATCATGTTTGACTTTGCCAGTTTGCAGCCGCTTTTGAACAGGAAGAATGTTCCCGGCACCGCGGCTAAACTATAGTGTGGAATTGCGTGTTCATTTATCCATTTATAAGTATCTCTTATCGGCAGTTTCACCCAGTAGGTTACTCCAACCTTGTTTGGAGAGTATTCGAAACCTTTTTTGTTCAGCCATTTTTCGGCTTCACTTTTAAGCCTCATCCATCTTTGCTTGTGTCTTTCTAAGGCTACTGCGCCTTCTTTCAACAGCTCTACTATGACAATTTCAACGATGTTTGAGCCGCTGCCAATAGTGTTCATCATGTCTAAGTAGAGTTCGTCTACAAGCTCCTTTTTCGCAATGGCTATGCCAGCTCTCAATCCGCCAAGGCCATACGCCTTCGTGAAACTCGTTGTAACTATTCCCAATTCAGTGTCAACAGAGAAAACCGTCGGTATCGTATCCCGACTGAACTCAGCGTATACTTCGTCGCACAACACGTAAGAACCGCATTCATCTGCCACCGTCATGATTTCTCTTAGCTCCCTTGCGTTGGATATTGCTCCGCTTGGTAAATGAGGATTGGTCAACACGAGTAAGCCAGTTTTTTCTGAGGCGATTTTTCGAAGTTTATCAGCATCAAGTCGGTAAGCATCACTTTCCTTTCTCTCCAGTCTTTTCACCGTTGGAAAGAATTCTTGCACCAAACGTAACAGCGGCTCATAGGTTGGATACTCAACAACAGCTTCATTTTTCTTCACGTTTTTCTCTGCCAGATATCTAATTATTCGTGCGTTTTGGCCTGAGGCGCCTTCACTTGAGACGAAAACATTTTCAAGCTGTACATGATACCGTTGAGACAAAAGTTTGGCAGCTTCAGGGTTGCTGTGTGTGTAATTGACGCTCAAGTCAACCTCACCCAACATTAGACTATGTTTAAAGTTGCTTACGCCGCTAGAGCGAAAATCGTACTTCAGTTCGGGCACATGGACATACCAGTTCAAATACAACGATGGATGCTTCATCTGAGACGCCATATCATTCTAGAACACGTTTGTGGCTTATTTCTTTCCATTTAACTACAAGTTGACCCGAGAATTGTCAGCCGTGTATCAATCTGGGCAAACACCGTGCACACACCCATTTGCCCTCGCCCCGAAATCTTATCGGAAAAATGGTGGTTTCTTTGTCAGGGTTACCGCACATAAAACACTTGTAGGAACCGGATGCAGTCTCCTTTACTTCAGTCATATCTCTCGTTCCTCAAACAACGCTGATGGAATACTTGTCAGACCGCACTTGAAGTTTTATCAACGCATCTGAGTGGCGTCAACTCGTTTGACTCAAAAAAGTCTTTAGGCAATTCTTATCTATGCCATCACATTTTAGGCATAACAGCCTCTAAACAAGTGGTCAACTTAAAGTGAGCACAGGTCCATCGGCGTCAACAAAGCGCACTTCGCTTGAAAGGTTCAGGCTCAAAAAGGCATTGGAAACTCTAGCTAAGAAAGAGGGCAGGGCAACCGAACTCGTTTCGCTATATGTTCCGCCAGGTCGCCAAATAGGTGAAGTCATGGGCATGCTGCGGCAGGAGTATGGCACCGCATCTAACATAAAATCCGATACCACGCGAAAAAACGTTCAAGATGCCATCACCAAGGTGCAGCAGCGTCTGAAACTCTTCAGGGAGGTGCCCAAAAACGGCCTAGTCATCTTCGCTGGAGCCATACCGCAGAATGGGCCAGGAAGTGAACGCATGGAAACCTACGTGATAACTCCGCCTGAACCCATATACGTCTACCTGTACCGCTGTGACCCGAAGTTTCACACAGAATACTTGCAAGAGCAGTTGCGTGAGAAAGAAACTTATGGAATATTGGTTATCGATTCGAGCGCCTCCACAATCGCGACGCTGGAGGGCAGCCGCCTTCAAATAGTCCGTGAAGAAACCTCAGGCGTGCCGGGCAAACACCGCGCCGGTGGACAATCTGCCCGGCGATTTGAAAGACTGCGAGAAGCCAACTTGCTCAGTTATTACAAGCGTGTGGGAGAGCACGCCAATGAAATTTTTCTGGCTATACCCACGCTGAAAGGCTTGATAATAGGCGGTCCAGGACCAACAAAATACGACTTTGAGAAGGGAGACTTCCTGAACTACATGCTCAAGCAAAAAATCTTGGACATAGTTGACACAGCCTACACTGAAGAGCAAGGCGTCGAAGAAGTTGTGGACCGGGCACCAGAAATCCTCAAAAAGGTTCGCTATGTGGAAGAAAAGAAAATCATGCAAGACTTTCTCTACCAAATCGGACACGACACTGGATTAGCCACGTACGGTGAAAACGACGTTAAAAGAGCCCTAGAAGCAGGCTCAGTTCAAACTCTCCTGCTCTCAGAGGGATTGAACATAGTGCGCGTTACCACAAAATGCAATTCATGTGGCTATGAAAGGCAAGAAACCATGAAGGAACCAGCGTTACTCCCATTTGAACAAAGTCTGATTGGGCAGCCGTGTCCCAAGTGTACGGCTCCCTCGTTGTCAGTGGTTGAAACAAGAGACATTATCGACGACTTTGCCGATCTGGCCGAGCAAGTGCGGGCCAATGTTGAAGTTATATCAATCGAAACCGAAGAGGGACAAATGCTCAAAAACTCTTTCGGCGGAATTGCAGCCATCCTTCGCTTCAAACTCTCGAGCTAGAAAAACCACCTTTTTTTGGCTTTAAGGCTTGAGTAAGCTTTCGCAACCCTCTCCAAGTTTCAATATTCCATAAGTAATTGGCTCCAGATATGTCAGCCATCTTGCCTATAAGCGAAGCGCATAGAGCAGCAGACACGCAACCCTCGGAGCAGCAATTCACAATGTTTATATTCTTTGTTTAAGAACTTGAAGTGAACTTGAGGCTTGAGAGTTGATCGCCTGCCAAGTCGATTAGGTCTGCCACAAATTCTTTTAAGTCCATTATTCTACACCATTCAAGCCACAACGTTGTCAACCCTTATTGCCTTTACAAAGAGGAAAAGAAAATGACAGAACACGCTGGAAGTAAACCAACTTTCAAACCAAAACTAAAAGCGTCAAGGTGGAACATAGAGCGAGAAGAGGAACAGACTCAACTCTGGGAAAAAGAAAACACCTATCAATTCAACAAAGCGTCAAGAAAACCCATATTCTCAATTGACACACCCCCACCATACGCCTCTGGACCGTGGCATGTTGCTGGAGCAGCGCATTACGCTCAAATAGACATGGTAGCACGCTACTTCCGAATGAACAACCAAGAGGTTTTGTTCCCACTCGGCATTGACAGAAACGGGCTGCCAGTTGAAGTGCAAGTTGAAAAAGAATTAAACATCCACGCTCGCGAAACCCCACGAGAGCAATTCATCAAAATCTGCTCGGATTTCCTCGACAAGGTTGAAGGCGAGATTCTTCAAATAGCCCGCAGAATGGGAATGAGCTGCGACATAAAAAACCACTACAAAACCGACAGCCCAGAATACCGCATGACGACTCAAGCGTCTTTCATTGAGATGTGGAAGAAGGGCTTGGTCTACGAAGACGAACGCCCAACAAATTGGTGCCCAGTATGCGGAACTAGCATAGCCGACGCAGAAATTGACTACGCCGAAACTGAGACCAGCTTAAACTACATAAAATTCAAGGTCAGCGAAACTGGCGAAACAATAGTAATCGCCACAACACGACCTGAGCTCCTCTGCACATGCGCAGCTCTTTTCTTCAACCCAGAAGATTCAAGATACCAGCATTTAAAAGAAAAAACAGCAATCGTGCCCATTTTCGAGCAACAAATACCTATTTTGGCTCATGGCTCTGCAAAGCCAGAATTTGGAACCGGCCTAATGATGGCATGCTCTTACGGCGACTACTCAGACCTTCGACTTTTCAGAGA